>OGRO01001393.1_pt1 | contig 20835 bp, 17 predicted proteins | sample 1553451 | NCBI WGS metagenome assembly OGRO01 (sample SAMEA2580021, study PRJEB22360) | human gut metagenome
TAACCATGAAATACTATGTTGTACTTGATACGAATGTAGTGGTTTCCGCTCTGTTTAACATTTCCTCCGTTCCCGGTATGATTCTGCAAGAAGCTCTTGCGGGGCGTGTAATTCCTCTGCTGCATGAGGATATTCTGGACGAATACAACGATGTTCTGCACCGCCCTAAATTTAAGTTTGACCGCCGGGACATCGAAATTGCGCTGACAGGCTTGATTAAGCGAGGTATCTTTTTGGATGCTGCCACGATTGAGGACTATGTTCCTGACCCTGATGATGCAATTTTCTATGAGGTGGTTATGGAGGCAAGAGAAACTACCGACGCCTATCCCGTAACTGGCAACATCAAGCATTTCCCGGTCAAGCCCTATGTGGTGACGCCAAAAGAGATGCTGGAAATCCTGAACGAAAATGAACGCTGATTAGACCATTTCGCCGTGTCGCAATCTATTCAGTAACATAGCTTTTTTACAGAGGTGCATTTGCGAAACGAGAAGTGTGGCTTCGATGACTTCATTTTGCCATTTCATTTTTCGTAAAAGCTGTGATATACTGTACCATAGAAAGAGAGGTGCGAATCTGATGTCTGGCCATATCTATACACAGAGCGAGATTTTCGCTGTAGTACGGCAGCTGCTAAAAAAGTATCATGCGGAAAGCGCAATTCTGTTCGGCTCTTATGCAAGGCAGGAAGCGGATGCGGCCTCCGACATTGATTTGATCGTGGTCGGTGGCAGCAAATTTGATCCGACGGATATTTTCTGCATTGCAGAGGAACTGCATCGCACCATGGGAAAAGCTGTGGATGTTTACGAACTGCGGGAGGTCAATGCTGGTTCCGCTTTCTATCATACGATCATGGAGGAAGGAGTCCGAATCGCATGAAATATAGTGACCAGCAAAGAATTGAAAAGATGCGGGAGACGACGGAGAAGCTCCTGCGTTATGTGGAGAAAGAAAATATCACTCCCGAGATAATTTTTGCAGAAGAAGCAGTTCAATGGACCGTTACAACACCGCTCTACAACATTGGAGAGCACGCTGCTAATTTATCAGAGGACTTCAAGAAGCAATATCCGGATATTCCATGGGTGAAGATTGCAGGACTGCGGCACAGGCTGGTGCATCATTATGAGGATACGAACTGGACGGTCATCTGTGCAATCATATTTGATGTTTTGCCTTCGTTCCTTGATGAGTTGAAAAAGCTTTGCCCCACACCGTGATCCACATACGGAAACGAGTAGACAGAAATGGGAAGAATAGGACGAACCGCCCCGTTATGCTGATGGAAAATGCTTGAAAAACCTGCGAAAGCGGTAAGCGCAGGACCGGGATATACTTCTCCGCCACTGGGATCTATGCGAGAATTGATGCTGAAAAGAAACGCGCAATTTAGGAGAAAATCTTCTGCAATTCCGTATCGAACAGGTTGCCGTCTTGACAAGAATACCGGTCACTTATGATGCGGCTAAAGAGTCTTGCAAAATAGTTATGCGAAGAAAAATTGTTGAAGGGGTACCGCTTCCAAAGGCGGTACCCCTTCTGCTTCCCATAACTTTTTGCTGGACATAAATCGGATTATGAGAAGTTTCTCATAATCCAATGATCCAGAACGGCCCGCCGGCACTCGCACGTCTGCTGGCCTCGTTCAGAATGATGGATAAGTCCCAGGCTTTTTGACTGCGCCGGTAACTGGCGGGATCGGCCACGAGGATCTTTTCATCCTGGACGCCCCGCAGCACGATAAAATGTCCGGACTTCGTAAAATGCCCTTTGGTCATCAGAGCCACGACCAGCTTTCCGTCTGCCAGGGCATCCAGAATGCGCTGCGGTTCCGAAGCGGTACACCCTTCAACGGAAAGTCCCCACGCCTGTGCTGCACCGGAGATCAAAGTGTGGTAGGTGCCGCTTTTGCTGCACCAATAGCCGTGCTCATAGGCCCACCGTGCCATTTGGACCGGGTCAACCGTCTCACTGGTCAGTGAGGAAACCACAATAGCCATGGAAGTTGGCCCGCAGCCATACCCCCCAATATGGTCCGTGCCATAAGGCTGATTGGCATAGCGTTCATCCAGCTGGTTGAAGTAGATGACCTCCGTTTCCCCATCGGTAAAGCGCACATCGCCAAGAGCTGTAATGGTGCGTGAGGCCCGCACGCAGGATCTGCTCCATGTCGGTGAGGGAGATGGCGGCAAAGTCCAGATTTTTCGCCGCGCAATATTGAGAGATAAACAGGTTGGCATTGCTGATGAGATCCCCCTCATAGGGATTGACTACTTCATAGTGATCTCCGTCTGTTCCGGCAAAATCATTGGCGATGCGCTCCTGCACATTCTCAATGCCCTCTCCGAGAATCTGATTGATCGCAAAGGCAGCCTGATTCACATTTTCCGTAATGGCCGCGTTGTCATTGAGGATCGGCTGCCCGGCTGCTCCGGACGCTCCGCTATCCGTCAGGCTTCCAAAGATAATCCCCGGCAGGAGCAAAATAAAAAGCAGCGGCAGCGCCAGTAACACCAGCGCGGCCACCGCTATTTTCCCGATATGCTTTCGTGCGGACAATGCCGCTCCTATGGCAGCGCCATAGGGCCCGCCTGCCGCAGCGCCTTTTGCCGCGGCGGAAATGGCCTTGCCGGTCCGCACTGCCTGCATGGTATTGGATGCAACAGAAGCTGCCTCATCCAGTCCGGTATGGTTATGTTCGCTCATGGTCGTATCCTTTCCAGTCTAAAGGTGGCGCCTGCATCGCTTGCGGCAGGCTTTTTTGTGTGGCAGATCGGAGCCTTCAAAAATCCACACTTCTCAATCCGCACAGTCTGTGGTAGAATACCCCTCGTGTGCGATAGGAGGGGAAGAATATTGTTTTATACGCAGGAAGAATCCGCTGTTTTAGGTGGCTTTCTCAGCAGTTACTTGAATCGTGACTCTGCATCAGACCATGTCCGAGATGCGTTCGCACGGTTTCAAGTCGGATTGGAACGGGGCTGTTTGCAAAAATCGGAGCTGCAATGGGCCGAACAAATGCTGCTTGCCCTAAAGCCGCTCTGGTGGGAAGAGTGGGAAGATCACCGTGCCTTGATGAGTGCGCTGCTCAAGACACAGGCACTTCTGCGCGCCGATGAATGAGGTTTCCCGCAGACATGGAAAAAGCCCCTGCTGCACGCAGGAGCCAGCATATAAGAATGGCCCTTGACTGCTTTCGTGTTCCGCAGTCAAGGGTCATTCTATGTAAGTCTTGGGCTCTACCATCACTGGTTACCTCCGATTTCTACAGATTTGAGGGTTACTGGTACATCGGACTCACCTTTCTTTCTGTATTTATAAAATAGCAGATTTTCTATTGGTTTGCAATCCGCAAATTGTACGAAATAGTCATAATGCAAACTGTGCATCCATCTGATTTTAGACGGATTGCCGTTAATTTGATTGACGATGCAGGACACGGTACAGTATAATAACAATGTTGTGGGGTTTCAAACAGCCCTAGCCAGGCAGGAAGGCCTATGCAGCCGGCTGCCAATTTTGACTTTCCAATGCCAAAAGATATGCGTATGTTTTTGGTGCGGCGCTGCAAAGCGACGCCATTTTTTTGCTGTTATCACGGTAAGTGAGCCAGTACACGAAGCAGTCCGCAAAATACTCCCGCTCGTTGGTAAGCGCATACGGACGGAGCAGGGCTGCTGCGGTTCCGGACTCCTGCTGATAAAAGCCTTCCGTCTGAGACGGGAAGCCCATCAGCTCATCGAGAAAGTGACCAAACTCGTGGACGGTGGCCCCCGCCGAGGATACAGTGATTTGGCGGCTTCCGTAATTGGTTGCCCCAATACAGCTCATATTCCGCTCTTCACTCAGCCTTGCGAGGTATTCATAGTCAATGGTGTACTGCCACCCTCTTTCCGCAAATGCCTGCCGGATCGGCTCCGGGATCTTTTGAAGTTCCAGCAGATAGCTGTTCAGATGGACGCCCTCTTTATTGTTCAGAGGGATCGTCTCCAAAATGGGCGGCGGCGCAACGGTAAATTCCCCGGTCAAAAGAGCATAGAGAAGATCCGCAGCCTCGCCCCGTGTGATGATGTCCGTCCCTGCACAGGTGTCTTCGCATAAGCCAAAGCTCACAGCAGCGTGGAAAGCATTGTCCTGCGAAGACAGGGCTTCCCCCTCCGGGTAGAGCTGAGAACTGTAAAGGGCAATGTCAAAGGCAGCAAAGCCGCTTTCATAGATGGCATAGCGGCACAGGCGGGAGTCCGGCGCCGCCATAGCCGGCAGATTCAGCCATCCATCCGCATAGCCCTGGTTGATACAGGCATCACCGCCATAGCCGGCAGGATCCGAAAGGGCGTCTTCTTTATCAAAGGCCCGGCAGATCATTGTTGCCCATTGGCGCACCGTAATCGGTGTGTCCGGTGCATACCGGCCGTTTCCCGTACCGTAAGTAATGCCCTGCCCAGCAAGGTAAGTGACGCTTTCATAAAACGGAGATGCCTCCGGCACATCAGAAAAGCCGTCAGAGGCGGCAAAGGCGGAAACGGACAGCAGCGCGCTGATGATCAGCGTCAAAAGGACGGCAGCAAATCCTTTTTTGTGTTTCATAGTTCAGCTCCTCACATTAGAATTGGGAAAGCGCCCCGGATAGGGCGCTTTCCCTGAAAAGGATTGGATTTAGTAGCCAGTCTTGGGGAGTGTAGATGTATTCCAGAGACGGCGGATGATCGTCACCCAGCTTGCCGTTGCGGTCTGCCAGGTGCCCTGATATTTGCCGCCCACATCGGCGCGGTTGACCATCTGATAGCCATTGACCGCGTTTCCGTTCACCATCACGCTCAGCGTGGGATTAACAACGCTTTGGAAGCCGACAGGAATCTTGCCGAAGTCAAAATAGATGTCGGTCACCACTTCGCCGGCCTGCATGGGAATGGCGTTGAGGCTGAAGCTGTAATTATTGCTGGTGAGCAGGTTGCTCGCCAACACCTGATAGCTCGCGTTGTAATTGGTTTTGTAAAGGATCCGGTAGTTGAGCCGCGCGCTGTAGGTGCCGGTGGTCAGCGGGCGAGCCACATCATAGGGAATTTTATCGTGCCAGAAGAAGGACTCCAACGGCACGTTGGAGGTGTTGGCCACCGTCAGATCGTAGCGCATGGACTGGCCTGCCATGACCTGCGCGTTGCCGCGCTTGGTGATGGTAACGCCGAGACTGGCAGGCTTATCATAGGCAGAGAGCTTGATAATCTGACCGGGATATTCCAGCGTCACATCATGCACGGTAGGGTCGAGCTGCCAATAGGCGGGCGCTGTGACCTCTCGGATCTGATAGCGGGTCAGCGGCAGCGGCTTTGTCGCGCCGACCGCCCCGGCGTGAGCGGCCGGCTGGCCGCAACGCCTCGGGCGTCCGTTGTGATGTAGTCCACCACCTTGCCGCTGCGGGCATTGACGATCTCATAAACAGCGCCCTTGAGCGGGGTGCCTGCGGCGGTGCCGGTGACCTCGTTATACTCAGCGGCGTACTTATAAATCTGGATCTGGCCCGTGACAGCGGTATTTTCCCACTCGATCTCCACGGTCTTGCCCGGAGAGACATAGACGGTCTTATACTGCTTATCCAGCGTGTAGCCGGGGGCGGCTTCCAGCTCTCTCAGATAAAAGCGGCCGCTCAGCCCGCCAGGAATCTCGTCAATGTAGATGTAGCCCTCATCGTCCGAGGTGTACTCGCCGATGGGCTTCTTGTTCGCATCATAGAGGACAAACTTTACGCCATAGATCCCCTCGCCCGTGACGCTGTCGATTTTGTGGATGACGATGCCGCTGAGCTTTTTGTTGGTCACCTGAAGCGTCACACGCTTGCCGTCCTTGATCTCAAAATAGTGGGGCGTATCATCCAGCCGGAACGATTTGTTCGATGTGACCTCTTTTGCATAGTAGCTGCCATCCTCCAGAGCCACGAACACACGGCCATTTTTGTCCGTCGTAACGGTATCCACCAAGGCATCGTCCACCTTGCGGATCTCAAAGGTCGTATTGGGGATGCGCTCACTGTGGTTATCCTCGTTGACCTTGATGATCTCCACGCCACCAATAGGCGTGTTGTAATAGCGATAGGTAATCCACCGCTTTTATCCCAGTTGGACTGGGACAGTCAGGGTGGATTTTCCCCCGCTTCGCACCGTGCGTGCGACTTTCACCGCACACGGCGCTCCATCAATGCAAATTATTTGTTGCGTGTATGTGAAATAACCAGTTTGTCCCTATAACCGACAATTTTCTTTTGTGCTTTGACATCAAACTCACTAATGTCCTGATTCGGATTATTAACCGCGATGAAGCATTTCTTATGAAGCGAAATCAGATTGTTGACACGGTTCACCTTATCCAATGGGAGGTATGGATTTATCCGGTGTGCCCATGGCGTATTAGCGATTAACCAACCTCCACAGACCCGGCACCTGAGTTTATCACGGTTGAGAGCGTAAGCCCTGTTCATAATAAACTCGAAATTGTTGAACTTCCCCCATTTGCCATAGCTGATTGCCCGTGCCGACCTATCCGAATACATTTCATCCAGACGCGCCTGCATTTTCTTCTTTTTCGTACGTTCAAAATACAACTGCCGCCCAGTGTCGGTGTATGGTGTCTCAGCTTGGTTTTTAGGTGGAGTTCTTTCCCATCTGCAAAAGGTAAGCGCTGTAAAGCCTACATAGATGTCCCGGTATTTGATAGAGGGAATTTTCTGTTTGTATTGTTGGTGTACTCGAGGAAGGTTCCGGGTTTGATTTGCTGGAATCCATTTCCCGTTGTACTGTTTCAAGCGGCGCCTTGCCGCAAGTTGCAATTTTCTGCTGTGTTTTTGCATGGCAATATTTACCCATGTACAGCATTGATAATATTGGATAATCCCTCTTATCTGACTGTTGATGCGGTTTATTGCACCAACCATTTGCTCACGGCTGTAATTACCGGGAATCTTTTTGATGTCTTCCGCGATTTTGTCAGCTCTGCGCTTTAATCGCTCACGGTCTGGAATCGTTCTTGGGATGTAGCCTCTGCGGGATTTCCCCCGAACCATTTTGAACTCGTAGCCTAAGAATTTGATGTACTTCTTTCTGATGTCTGTTATCAGTGTTTTTTCTTGGGATAATGTCAATTTCATTTTTTCCTGAAGAAAGGATTGCAGGCGAGCTTTCCAGTCTTCCGCATGTGCTCGGGTGTCTGTTGCAATGATGAAGTCATCCGCGTATCTGACAAGGTATCCGGGAACAAGAGTGGTTTTCTTGCGCATGACCGCGTACCTGCTCTGGTCCTGTACATACTGATGTCTGGTTCGTTTATTTTCCCATTGCTTTGATACCCATTCATCCATAATATCTAAATAAACATTCGCGAGTAGTGGGCTGATTAGGCCGCCCTGCGGTGTTCCTTCTTCGTTTACGGCGCATTCTTCCATGACCCCGGCTTTTAACATGGCCTTGATAATCTGCAAGACCCGCCTATCCTTGATACCCATGTGGTACAACCGCTTTATGAGTATGCTGTGGTCGATACGGTCAAAGCATTTGCTGATGTCACCTTCGACAATCCAGTAATTTCCCGTGTTGTGCATTATAATGTCAACTCGTTCTAAGGCCATAGCCGCATCTCGCATGGGGCGGAATCCATAGGAATGTGCAAAGAATTGTGCTTCTAATATAGGTTCCAGCACTATCCTCATACATTCTTGTACGATTCTATCCCGTATTGCAGGAATGCCCAGAGGCCGCTTTTCTGATTTTCCCGGTTTGTCGATATATACTCTCCGTATCTGCTGGGGTTCAAAATGCTTAAATGCACGTTGAATATCTGCTACAACCCACGGGAATGGTTTTTGAAGATAATCTTTGCGCATGGTTTTGGAATCTACACCAGGGGTTTCGCTTCCATGATTGCCTTTGATATTATGGATTGCTGTGATAATGGTTGACTCTGCTGACATAATCTCCAGAAGTCCTTTGAATGCCGGACGGCCGCCAGCCTCATAGACTTCTTTGCTGTGCTGATACAGTGCATCTTGAATTTCGCGTAATTGAGTTTCGGTTTTTGGGTAGTCGAATTGTTGTGCCATACGCACCGCCTCCTCTCTGGAATTGGTGTTTCTGGTTTTAGTCAGGTATGCCTACGGCTTCCTCGACTTTCTGTTCACATACAAATCTGCATTGACTATGCCCCTTCGCTCCACTCCCATTACAGGAGTTTCATCACTACTACGGGCTGCTGTCCCGCGGATTAACAGGTCATTTTCTACCTGTGCGGACAGAAGTGTCATTCTGTTTACATCTTGGGATGTGTCCGTCCACGGTTCCTTTGTTCCCTATGCCTTAGCTTTACATATCGGTTTTAGCCCGTCCCTTTGACCCGGCTGCCGTCTTTGGCCTGTGTGATATTCTGCCAAAGACATTCGACCTTTTTTGGTTTTCTGCCGTTTTCCACTACTTCAGATTTCGACGGCGACAGCACTCCACATGGGAGCGGATGGCTGTATAATCATCCTACGCCTTTACGAGCCGTACATTCGGGACTTTTGTCGGTTGCAACAAGACATTCTGGACATGACCGATTTATAGCCTCCTGCGGGCATAGCCGTCTCAGACCATGCTACCGCTCTTTACCGAGCTTCGTACAGATTGCATGACACTACAAATCTGCACGTCGGAGATTCAGAGTTTTTGTTACCCGTCACGCCGGGTCAGGCAGGTTCTGCCCCTGCCGAATCAAGCATAGAGTTCAGATTCTTCAGAATCTGCCTTGTTTTGTTGCGTGTTTCCACGCAGATTGTCAAGGAACAAAGCGCACGAAGTGGAGAGTCTGTGTATCGTTGGGGTTGACAACCACGGTCTGGGTACGGGTGTTCTCATCGATGGTGTAACCGGGGATCGTTTTGATCTCTGTGACCACCACGGTGCCGGAAATACCGGAAATGGTGATTTTACCTGCCTTATCCGTCCGGTACAGGCCGGCGGAAGACAGCGTGCCGCCCGCAGCATCTACATAGGAACCGTCGGCATAGACAATCTTGAACTGTACGCCCTCCAGAGGTTCTTTTGTAACGGAGTCCTGCTTCACGATGATGAGATTGCCCTTTGGCTGATTGCGGAACTCCACCGTGACAACTTCATTGGACTTGACCTTGACTGTCTGGGGCGTATCATCCAACAAATAGCCGTCCTTTGCGCGGGTTTCCTTGATGATAAGCGTGGTGCCGGGGGCGATGTCGGTAATCGTGAACGTGCCTGCGCCGTCCGTCACGAACTTGCCGTTGGCGTTGCCGATGAGATTGCCGTCGGAATCCGTGACAAGGAACTCCACGTCAGAGATGGGAGCGTTCGTCACAGCGTCCACCTTTTTCACAAGCACACCGCCCTTGGGCTGGTTGCGGAACTCCAGCGTCATCACGGCATTGCGTTTGATCTTGATGCTCTGCGGGGTATCGTCCAGAATGTAGCCGTCTTTTGCCCGCACCTCACGGGCGATGACTGTCATGCCGGGAGTCAGGCCGTCAATGCGGATGGTGCCCGCGCTATCGGTCACATACTTTCCGTTGGCCGTGCCGATCACGCTGCCATCCGAATCGGTGATGAAGAACTCCACATCGGAAATGGGGGCGCCGGTCACGGCGTCCTTTTTTACGATCAGGAGGGAACCCATCTTATCGTTGCCGAAGGTCACGGTGATCACGTCCTGATCCTTGCCGGAGAGATAAACGGTTTCCGCGGCGTCGGTGATCACATACCCGTCCGGCGCGGAGATCTCCTCGCAGACATAAGTGCCTGCCTTGAGACCGGTCACGACGATGGTTCCATTGCTCGAAGTGCGGTACTCGCCGATAACTGTCCCACCCGTACCGGAGGTGCCGCCAAGGTAGCGGATGCGGAACCACGCGCCCTCCAGCGGCTGACCGCTCTCGCTGTCCACCTTGCGGATGATGATGGCGGAAAGAGGCGTGTTCTCAAAGGTTAGGACTTTGCTCTCACCACCGGAGATGAAGCATTCCTGCGTGGCAGGCTCCTTCATGGCGTACCCGGACGCCGGTTCCAATTCAGTCACCTTGTACCAGCCATCCTTGATCTCAGGGAGAATGATTTTTCCGCTTGCGTCAGAAAAGTAAGTGCCGAGGTCATTGAGCTCGCCAGTGTCGGTATGGTTGCTGGCATACCAGATCTGGAACTTGGCACCCTTGACGGGATCACCGGTGACGCTATCCAACTTGCGGATCTCCAGACTGGGCTTGAGGGCGTTGAAGAAGGTGACGGTAGAGGTTTCGCCGGGCTTCAATGCCACTTCCTGCGGGATGGGGCAGAGAATGACATGACTGGGGACATTGATCTCCGTTACTTTGAATGTGCCAACAGGAACAGAGTCGAGGAAAATCCGCCCATGGTTATCGGTCGTGGCGCTGGTAGAAAAGCTGCCGTCGATCTGCTCGATACGGTAGGTCACGCCCTCGATGGGCTCACCATTGGCGATGTTCTTCTTGACAATTTCAAGACCGGGCTTTTCATAGTCAACGAAAGTGACCTCGGAGGTTTTGCCGGGGCGCAGCGCCACGGTCTGCTCGGTATTGGTTACGATATAGGGTTCCGGCACAGATTCCTCTCGCACCACATAAACATCAGCGGGGATAGACGAGAGGGTGGCGGAACCGTCCGTGCCAGTCGTGACGGAGGTGGAATAACTTCCGGTAACGGACTTAATGGAAAAGACCGTGCCAGCGATGGGCTTGCCGCTCATGGCGTCCCGCTTGGTGATCTTCATATCGGGCAGTGCGTAATTTTCGGCAGTGACCGTGTACTGCTTGTCGCCATCGGTGGTATCGACATAGACGCTGATGGGCGTAGAGTCGGCGCAGTAGCCCTCCGGAGCCTCGGTTTCCACGAAGGACCACAGGCCCTTGGTGACATCCTTGACCTCAATGATTCCGCCATTTTGGGTCACATCGCTACCGACGATCTGACCGTCGCGGTAAATATTAAATTTTGCGCCATCCAAACCACGGGTCGTTCCTGCGGCAACCTTCCGCAGCGTAATATCAGCGTCCCCAGCTGGCGGCTTTCCCGGCTCAGTTGTATTGGTGACGAGTTTTCTCGGCGCATAATAGTTAAAGAAAGCCTGACGCCCCTTAACGCTGGATTTCGCGTAGACCGCCCATTTTGCAGCTTCATCTTCTACCACAGTAGCGATGATGCCCTGTTCTGCGTATTCTTCAATTTGGCGCTGAAATTCTGCGTCTTCCTTGGCCTTTTCTTTCAACATCCAATCGATATAGCCCAGATACATTTCATAGGTATCGGCGTTGGCGTAACCACCGCCATCGATGTCACCATCGCCCTCACCCTTGAAGGTCTGGTGATCCCACACATACGTCTGCGCAGCCATAAAAAGGCTGCCGGGGATGTCACCCTTATAGTCCACGATGAATGACATCATCCATTTGAAGTTTTCAAGCTGCTGGGCATCCAGTTCACCCATGCCGCTCTGCGCCAGCGCCGTTTTCAGGACAGCGTCCGCGTCCGCGCCGGTGGCGGAGGTATAGGTGTAAGAGTTGAGGAACGACGGAGTACCCCAGCGGTAGCCATAGCCGCGATCCAGGCAGTAGAGCATTTTGCCTGCCGCCATCGGGGGCTTATAGCTGTAAGGCGTACCGTCATGGAGAAGCCGCGTTGTCCAGTAGTTTGTGTTGCTGGTAGGCTTGATCCCTGTTCCGGTGCTGGAAGCGGCCAGCGCGGAAGTCGGGAGCAGCGTCAACAGCGTCATGATAACGAGAAACGCCGAGACGAGCCTGGTTCTTAATTTTTTCAATGAGCTACCTCCTTGCAAAATTGCACAAGAAAAAGCAGACCGAGGCTTCCCGGTCTGCTTTGTGATATAGGATAACAGGATTTACTTCGTTGCCGGCTTGTCCACCGCCGAAATGCTGTATCCGCTGCGAAGAAATAGTTGGACACAGTACCAGCACTCCAAGCCGTTGGCGTCAGTCCCTCGTGCAAGGCCGACGCCGATAGCCGCATAGCTTTCATCGGTCATGTTTTCCATGTGTCCTGCGGATTTTGACCATGAATATACGAGCGTTTCCGCAAGCGCGGTTTTTTGCTGCGCAAGATAGAGCAGCGGGATCTGGTGGATATTTTCCCCAACCTGCCTGCAGTCCGTAACGGTGTAATACTTCCTGCCGTCCGGTCTGGTATGAGAATAGGTACCTGTGGCAGCCATTTCATCGGCCCGCACCTGCGCGGCGCGCATCAGTTGATCGTCGGCCGTCAAAGCTGCGATGCCCCGCTCCGCACGGAGGGCGTTGGTGCGAGCTACAATATCCCGCTTTGCAGCATCCACATCAGAAGGCGCAGCAGCAGGCGGAACAGCTTCAGCGGAGGGAGCCTCGCCGGTGTAAGGCGCACCGGTTTCGATTTGCACACATCCGCTGTCCGCATCCCAGAACACATTGAAGCCGACCGCTTTGCCAATGTCGCGGAGTTTCACATAGTTGTGTCCAGCAATACCATACGCTTCCATTTGCACCTCGTGCCCATCGACAAAAATACGATGGCTGCTGCGTTCAGCGAGGATTCCCGCAGCATAGGCGGAAGCTCCGCCTGTGATAATAGCGCCGATAAAAAGGCCCGTAAACATCGTGAGGATCTGCTTCTTCATGGAAAAGCCTCCTTATTTTTGATCTACTATTCCTTTACGATCATAAAGCGGCTTTTTCAACAAAAGATTTTTAAGAGGCCTGAACAGCCTGCACACACCAGCGCTGACTGGAATCTCCGGCAACGCAGGTAAGGAGAGTCATTCGATTATCCGTGGTAGAGGACAAATAGCTCCAATCGCTGCTGCTGATTTTGGTCACAGTCTCCACCAGATAGGTGCGGGTACCCATGGATGTGGTATAGGTGATTTTATCGCCCACATTCAGATCCTTGATGCTGCCGATCACATATTTGGCGCCGCGATTATGCCCGCAGACAGCCACATTGCCGTTCCAGACGCTGGTACTGGTGAAATGCCCCAGCCCCTTTTTCATGCTGGCAGTCGTTTCACCTTCCCATAGATAGTAATTCTTAACTCCGATGGCAGGAATGGATATCTTTCCGACGGCACCGTTGGAGAGCAGAAAATCCTGTGTCAGCTCTGTGAAAGCGGGCATCGCAGGAGTAGATGTGGAGCCGCCCTGCAGAAAACCGGGGATCTCCACAGTTCCGCCGCCGGGAGAAATTCCGTAAATTCCGCTGCCGGATGCAGAGATGCCCTGAAGACCAGGCAGCATGATTTTCTCCATCACCCCGGTTTGGGTGGTGCTGAGCTGCCCGTACTCCAGCTCGGGGATCTGGTAGTCCACCACATTTTTTCCACCGTAATTGTAGCGAGAGCCGTAGACGTCCTCATAGGAAGAGGAGGGATAGTATTCCGGGGTGCCATCGGTTTCAAAGGAATAATCGGCAGCCTGTGCGCTGACCGCCATCGCAGAAAGCATGGCAGCCAGAGTCAAAGTCAATGAGAAAAACTTCTTCATACGGGAGCCTCCTGTTCTTCTTCAGCGGGAACGGTAAATTCATGCCAGTCATTGTGCTTGCTGGCTTGGATCGTGTAAGTATGGTCACTCTGCGGGAAAGAAACGGTGAACTCGCGCCCAGCCAGATGCCTGGCAAGGGATTTTTTCACCTCAACCGCGACGGTATCTCCCGGATTCAGTGTGAGAGCGCCTGCATCGATAGCGGGAACCTCGCTGTCAGGCTCCACACGGAACTTTGCAATCAGCCGGTACTCTCGGGGCTTGCTGTCCGGAACATACACATAGACATTTTTGCGGCGGCGCAGCAGGATGAGTGCAGCGGCGGCGATGCCCGCGCAGAGCAGCACGGCAGCGATGATCAGCAGCGGAGCGGCAAGGCCGCCGTTATCCCAGATATGTGTTTTTACGGGGACGATCTCACTTCCGGTGTAAACCACGGTATAAGTGATGCTGTCCACGCCTTCCGAAGTAACGGTCCCGTGATATTCCGCCGTGGTGACATAGCCTGTGGCAGCCTGATAGCTGCTGGAGGCGGAATAGGTGGCGACCGCCTGATACTGGGCGGGAACCAGCGCCTCGCCGACGAGCGCCGTGCCGGTGACCTGCCATTCCACATTGGCAAGGGTGAGCGTTTTCCCATTTTTGACGGTCGTGGCCGGCACATAAGACATGTCGTTGCGATCCAGATTGCCGATCACCTTCGTCTCGGTGGTTTTGCTGTATTTGGTGGTGTAGCCGGACGCCTCTGTGGAAAGCGTGGTATGATCCAGCGCCAACTCGCCGGAGAATCCGTCTTTTTCATAGGGCATACTGGGCGAAAGCTCTGCGAGGATCTGCGCAAGGTCATTTTTGGCGGTATTGACTGTGACGGTTTCCGTTACAGTTTTGCTTTCCAGATACGGGTGTTCCACCTTTGTGGTATAGGCCCAGGTATAAAGATAACCGTCGTAGGAAAAGTCCTCTTCCTTCAGCTCATCTGGGTCAACCTCCGGGGAAAGCGTGTAGGTTTTTACAAGCCGCTGCTGGCCGTTCAGGTTTTCCGCTACCAATGAATCGGGAACCTGAGCGGCAAAGGCGCTGACCGTCAGCGACATGGCAAGCAGCAGGCAAAGGGCCAGCTTTGATAAGCTCTTCATGGTGGCCTCTCCTTTTTTACAAATTCTGTTTGATGATTCTGGTGATGATGCCGACGGCGATGCCGCGTTCCTCATCCAGACGGGTAACGGCAAAGCTGACGTCGTCTTTCTTTCCAGGCATTCGCCGGTCATAGCAGGTGTGGGCAACCGCGTTGACACCGTTGTTGAGCCGGATGAACACAACGCCGTGCCGCACATCGGTCACTCTGCCGGCATATTTGCCCTGCAGGACGCATTTATCCAGATTGCTCTGGTTGGCGGTGGACGAAACGCTGCGGATATCTGCTGTGATGGAAATATGGTTGATGTCGTCGCGGTCAATGGTGAGCACACGGACAAGAACACGGTCGCCGACGCTGTAATACTCGCGGGCGTCACCGAACCATGCGGCAGACAGATCACGGGCGAAAATCGTACACTCCACGCCAAACACTTCCACACGCAGGACTTTTTCCGCAACGCCAATGACGCGCGCCTGTACGACGCGCCCTTCATAAATCATGGGGACGCCATCTTCGTTGGTGTCCAGATAGAAGGTCTGACGCTTACGGAGCATGGCGGCCTTTCGGCTTGCCACAACGCTGCGGGCGGTATTATCCAGTCCACGGACGATGAAATCGATCTCCGCGGTGAGCATGGTTGCAAGGATACTGTTCATCCGCTCCATAAACGGCTTGTATTTCGCTCCATACGGAACGGGCCCGGAATAGAGCATCATTTCTTTCAGCGGGATCGCAATGCGATAACCCTTGTAGTCAACGACAACGATAGTACGGCCGGAAGGGGTCTGCTCCACGCCGTCCAACGTTCCGGTCAAAATACGACCGGCAATATGCGAGGTCTTGATCTCATGCCAGATGACCTCACGGCGTTCTTCTTCCGTTTCGATACGGTCTTTTGCATCAACGGTCAGAATGTAGGAGTCACGGCGTCCGGCAGGTGCGGGAGGTGCAGTAGGCTGCGGAGCAGCTTCACCATCTGCGGATTCCGTTTCATCTTCAGCGGGCGGAGCATTTTCCACATTTTCTTCCAGCAAAAGTGCATCCAGAGCATTTTCGCCGCTGCTGTCAAGGGGTGCCGGAGTGCTGCTGTTCAGCTCCTGCAAAATGCTGTCGTACTCCGGGTCCTCAGCCTTTTCATCGGAAACAGGGACAGTCTCTGCGGCATCAGCGGTGTTTTCGGCATCCAGCTCGTTTTCCTCAACATCTGCTGTGCCGCTCACATCGCCGGAGCCGAGATCAACTTCCGGGGGTCCTGCCAGCGGAGTTTCCGTGTTGTCGCTGCCGGCGGCCTCCACCTGCTGCTCAGAAAGTTCTTTGGCGGATTCGGTTTCCATGAACTCTGAGGAGAAATCATCAGGGGGCGGGATCGTTTTTTTCTTGGGCATTAAGTATCCTCCTTTTTCTTCATAATGGATTCTTTGGTTACGGCAACGACTTTTTCAGCCGGTGCAGGCTTTTTCTTTTGCGCCGGCTTCTTTTCCGCTGCCTGAGATGGCGGCGCCGATGGAGTTTGCTTTTCCTGCGGCTGATTTGCCCGCCATGCAGGGACATGGGAGGCGGCCTTGCTCGGCCGCAGCTTCTTCGCCTCGGGATGTTTGGAATAGTCGTACTTATCCACCTCCAGTACATTCTTGCCCCGAATGAGGATCAGGGCTTTATCAATATCCATACGCAGCACCTCGTCCATGGTCATCAGCTTGCGCCGGCCGACACCGCTGGTTTCCCGGTATTCAGGCGTATAATTGGATACGCGCCATGTTCCGAGCTGTTTGGCTTTACTGGTGACAGAGATACTGGCCTCGCCGGTCCGGTCAGAAATAAATTCCGCCGTCAGAGCATCTGTACAGCCAAGAAAAAGCTGCACATCGCAGTTGCCCAGAATTTCCTGCCACTGGTTGTAGGGATAGCGGTTCTGAAGACCTGCTAAGTTCTGGAACACACATGACATGGACAGGTTTCTGGAACGAATGACCGAAATTTTTCTCGATAGATCTGGGATCACTCCACAGGCACACAGCTCTTCACCAAGTACATGAACAGGAACCGGAAGCTCCCCGCCAGGACATTGTTCGTCCGCATAGCGAACCAGGCGGATAAACACGAAGGAAAGAAACAGCGAGGAGAGGAAATCAAAGGTGCTGTCCTGATCGCTGGTAATGCAGTAATACGCGCATGGCTGCTTTCCCGGGAGTTCCAGATCGATCTCGTTGTAGGATGTGATGTTGCGAATATCCCGGTTTTGAAAAACCTGCAGTCTGGAGCCGAGCCCGATGATAACGCCGCCGCGCACACCCTCTGACGCCTGCTTGAAAATGCTGTATGGCGCTTTGGCAGGATGCGTAACCGGAAGAACACCAAAAAGCGCGTTCAACTCCTGTTCGGAGCTGGCGGCAATCAACTGATACACCTCGCCGATGTTTTGCTTTTTCTTGGGATAGCTGGTGGAAACATAGAGGACCAGCGCCTTGAGCAGATTCATTTCGGCGCTGTCCCAGAAGTGGTCGCGTTCCTCGCCGCCGGTATTCTTGATGATGACATCGCAGAAAAGCTGAGCCATCAATTCCTGACCGCCGACCTCCGCAAGACAATTCCATGAATCGGAGGCTGACGGTGTGACCAGATTGAACACACGGACGGTATAGCCTTGATCCCGCAGATATTCGCTGGTCTTTTCATAAAGCTCGGATTTGGGGTCGCAGATCACAAGGCTTGACTTCCGCGCTGCGCATTGGAGAATCATGTTGACGCAAAAGGCTCTTGTCTTCTTGGAGCCGCTGGCGCCGTAAACCGCAAGATTCCCGTTAAATCGAGTCTTTGGAGGAATACAAATGACCTGATGATCCAGCTCGCCGAGAATCGTGCCGGAATGCTTGCGAATATCCGGGACAAGGTCAAGCACCTCGGTCAGCTCCTTGCGGGACATAAAGCCTGCGGTGCCGTAGGTTCCCTTGTCGGAATAGACCAGATTGCGCTGCCGGTCGTATTCGCCGCCCTCACTGTAGCCCATTCGCATGACCATGAGGATCAGCAGCGCCAGCGCACCGATGCAGAGGCCGAGGCCATACAGCCCATACGGAAAGTGGAAGGCTGCCGCAAGGCAGGGAAAGAATCCGGCGTCCGGGAATGCGGGAGACGTCCCAAACACGGCGCCGGCCTCCTGCCATGCACGGTAATTGGAAAAAAGCTGCGAGAGGTAGCCGCTCCCGTAGAGCAGTGCCAGCGCAGCGATTGGAATGATAATGAAAAGCTGAATCAGCTTCTTTTTAGGAATAGAGCACGCTCCTTTCAAACTGTTGAAAATCAATGCTTTGCAGCATCACACACTGCCCGCAGATATCCCGCAAGGCTTCTTCCTGGTAATCGAAGCAGATCAATGTCCCCGTCATTCCGTGCAGCTCCAGCGCGGTATCGAAACGCCGGATGCGAGGAAAATCACAGGTGTAGGCGAATAGAACAGGATTCCCCTCGCTGTCAATGGCGTCGTTCTCGACGCGCCAATTTGGTATCCCCTCATGGAGCCCGTCTGCAAGGATTGCATCGAGCGTCCTGCGCTGCTGCGTGTCGCATAAGAGGCGAAGGATCACTTCGCCATAACGGTCATTGGTCAGATAGTAGAAATGCGGAAAGCTTCCATCCAGCAGGAAATAGCTGTGCGCGTCCGGCTGCGTCAGGATAGAAAGTTGTTCCATGGTGGAGCCGAACACGATCCCGGAAATCTCCGCATCGGGCATGACCCCTTCGGTTTGCAGCAGAGCTTTGAACCGCAGTTCAGCCTTGTACTCCCATTTCATCTGCGCTTTGGCGGTGTTATAGGTCAAAAAAATACCGCCATCCGTCAGCAGGATGCCGGTTGCGCGTGAACTTTTGATTTTCGCCCCTTGCGGGCCGATCTCTTTAACCTCTCTGGAGGTGTAATAGGCGGGGATTGCCGCACTTTGGCTGGCAGCGGAAAAAGGAGCCTTTTCCCATGGAAAGGCCGGAATGTCAGCGTTGTGCATGATGGTCAGAATCTCAGCCATCCGGTGAAGCCGGAGCCGTCTGGGAATTTCGCTTTTGAGCTTGTTTGGCTCAGAACTGCCGGTCAGGTAGGCTGAAAACCATTCGGGAGCATCAGCCAACAGCAGCCGTTTGGCTGACGAGGTGAGCCGAAGTCCACGCAGGCCGTCTTTGGAGAAGGTACGCAGCAGCCCATCTCGCCGGAGAGCGGTAACGACACTTTCGAGGTATGCGGAACCACCCGGCAGGTGGCTGATTTGACGGATGGGGTATTCACCGCAGAGGGCGGTTAATGTCAAAAGAAGATAGGGCAGCGTATTTTGAGCTGGCAGCTGCCGGGGCTTTCGAGGCATAAACCGTGCTGCCTCCTTGTACGATATTTTACCGTAGGGCTTTATAGCTTGGGTAATTTTGCGGCCGGAGCGCCTTGAAAAAACGCAGTATTTTCAGCGCTTTCAGGGCGCTTTTTGTACCTTGGAAAATAAGCGCCCATAAAAGGTCAAAAATCCGATATGCTTTTTACACCATTCTGGCGCTCTGCAAGCCAGGCCGGAAACTGCGTGCTGTCCATGAGAAAAAGCCGTGTGCAATCCTCTTCGCCCAGCTCCGTGGTGTTGTAGGCGTCGCACAGCAGCCCATTGTCATCCGTCAAGATGAAGGAGGCCGCAACATCCAGAAACTGCTTCAGTTCCAGATTGTCATAATCGCGGATACGGCGCTCTGGCAGCTCCTGCGCATAGATATGGGAAAAGCAGACCACACAATGCTGAAATTGCGGCATGGTGTGGTGGGCGGCGTAATCGGAGAGCGCGGAGGTAAACGGATCCAACAGGAACTCCGTGCTTTGGCGCTGCCTGCGCTTTGGCAGAAGGCACGGGAGCTTGATCTCCAGAATGCCGTCATTTTCGCTGATCTCAATACCCTGCATGGTTTCAGCAGACCGCAGATATTCCTCTTTTTTGATGCTGGTAGTGGCATAGATCAGGTGGCGCAGCCGGCAGGTGATCCGCTCGGCCCGCAGCGCCGCATCCGTGGACAACACCTCGTAGTTGTCGGGATAACGCTGGATATCCGTCGTGTTCATGGCATAGAGCGCATTGTTCAGCCGTTCGATCTCAGCCAGAATAGATGTAATTCTTTGTGATATGATGGCCCTGTTCAAGAAAAAACTCCTTATTCGATTTGATAATACTGCACATCGCCGCCCGAAGAGACGGTACAGTAGCCGCTGGTGTTTGGTGTGTGGATCTCGGCGATCTGCTCCGGCTGCTCAATCAGAACGATGTATTTGGGCGGAACCTCTTTTACTGTGGAGAGCATTTGGTTGATAAGCTGCTCTTTACCCGGCTCTGCGTAAATGATCTCGTAAACCTCACCATCCGCAAAAAAGATGATTTTTGCGGGATAGTCACTGACAGAATGATATTCCACCTGCTCCATAAAGTCGGTAAGAACCCAAACGGCCTTTGAAAGCCCGTGATCGATGCTCTCCTCCGCATCAGCGGGAATGCGGTAATACTCGCCGCGCTGCACAATGCGGCCCTGCTTTTGCAGGTAGGACAGCAGATTTCGGATTTTACTTTCCTTGTGCGGATAGAGCTTCAAAAGCTGCATCTCCGTCAGAGCGCGGTACATGGAAACATCCCGCAGGATGCCGGCGGCTTCCTGCCCATAGATCTGTTCCCTCGTTTTCATTGAAACATCTCCTCGTTATGCGTATTGAAGCCGTATAATCGCCGTATTGCTGTTGGTTGTGGAGCGTTATACGTCTTAAATGCGTATTGTGTACGGATTAGCATGGATGCTGCTTTGGCGCAGCACGCTGAGCAAGCTCAGCCAGCTCCCGGCGATCCGTGGTGATCAATTCCTTTTCCATTTGACTGCACTTGATCTCCACGGCAATATTATTGTTATTTGTGCTGATGAGAGCGCTGCCGCGTTCGAAGTGCGTAATTTCCATCAGCTCAGCTTCGGAAAGGTGCAGGACACCTTGGACACGCTGGGCTTCTTCCTCCTCCAGATTCAGCAGGATCTTCGTTTTGCTGTTGTTGATGATGCCCTTGCCATATTTACCGTCGTCCAGCGCAAAAAAGTCATTGAGGTCCTGTGTGGCGCAGACAAGGCTGCCGCCATAGCCGCGGGTCGTCTTTTGGAAGGAAGCGCCTTG
>OGRO01001396.1_pt1 | contig 20814 bp, 14 predicted proteins | sample 1553451 | NCBI WGS metagenome assembly OGRO01 (sample SAMEA2580021, study PRJEB22360) | human gut metagenome
AAAACTGTATCCGTTTCAAAAACAACCGATAAGAACGGAAATATCACACTGACACTTCCGAGTGGTGCAGACTTGGCGAATGATAACTACTACACCATTAAGGCAACTGACAGCAAGGGCAATGCAAAAGCTGATGTTGCCATTACCTTAAAGGATAAAAAGAATCACAAGTCTTCTTTCAAAAAAAGTTAATTGTTTATTCAAACCGTTACACCTCCTTCCGAAATTCATTGTAGCACCTAATGTCACAAGCCCATTGTAACTTTCAAAAAATAATTTCATAATTTCACCCTTTTGTGTAAATTTTGTTGAATTTGCACAAAAGAGAGAGGCGGGGCACGGCTATGATACGGTGGTGGTTTTCTGTGATGTTTTCCCGAAGATTTGCGGTGATGTCCTTTGGACTTATGCTTTTTGCGTTTTGCTCTGTGCTTCATAAAGTGTCCTCCGTGCCGCAGGGCATATCCGACAAAAAGCATAATTTTGTCCTATGTAGGGCAATTTTTTATTTATGCGGTAATCGCTTTCTCTTCCTTTGCTTTGTAATATCGTATAAAAAGGCACAAAAAAAGCCGCCCGGCAATAAAGGCGTTTTGCCTCTATACCGGGCGGCCTGCTATGCCGTCACCAATTTCCTGTTCGGAAAGCTTTATTTAGTGTTATTTTGTTTCAGCCTTTTTGATTTCGGGCTTTGTGATAATTACTTTCTGATCCTTTTCAACCCATTCGACGCTTGCTCCCAAGTTTTCGGAAATAAAGCGGATAGGTGTGTAGGTGCGGTCGTTTTCGATAAACGCAGGAGAATCAAGCTTGATTTCCTTGCCGTTTACCTTCACTGTTGCAGAGCCGATGGTAATAAGAATCGTTACATTCTCATTGGTTTTAAGGTTTTTACCCGTAATGGTTACAAGCTCTTTTTCGCCGTCCCATTCAACCTTTGCGCCCAAGTTTTCGGCAACAAACCTTGCCGGAAGCATTGTGCGGTCTTTTTCGATTTTCGGAGCAACATCATTTGATTTCGCCTTGCCGAATACCTGTGCGTTCTTTTTGCCGATTGTTAAGATAATCTGATTTACCGAATTATCCTTTTCCGTCCATTTTGCATAGAGTGTGAAGCTCTTTGTTACCTTTGCGGAAAAATCGTACTTGGTTTTGAGTTCCTTATCCGAGTACCAACCGTCAAAATCAAAGTTTTCCTTTGTTGGCGCCGTCGGCTCTTTCATAACACTGTTTCTTGTAACAGTCTGATTTGAAACCTTGCTGCCGCCGTTCGATTCAAACGATACGGTGTAGCGTGAAGTGCTTCGTCCGCCACCGCCACCGCCGGATGATCTGCGGTAAAGGCGAATTGTTCCTGTCAGTGTTTCGTAATTGTCTGTGTCGGTCGGTGTGAACAGCCATTTGTAATAGGTGTTTGCCGCAACCACAGTTGTGTCCGGAAGCGGTGTTACGCCGTCGTCAGCCACCCAGATAACTGCACCCGGAACCGAGAAATCTGCGCCTGTTGTCGTAATAGCCGCATCAGCAAGCGTCTTGCCTGCGGTCGTTATTCCCGTGTACTTCGGAGTTCCCGTCGGAACAGCCTTTTTGATTTCGAGCACGGCGCTCTTTGTACCGTAATTGTCATCATCCTCATAGGTTGCCGTTACGGTGTATGTGCCTGCGTTCTGCGGCTTGCCCGAAGCATCGAGCGAGCCTGTGCCGGAAGGTACATAAGCATAAGTCCAGCCGGGGTTAGCGCCTGCTGTAATGCCGGAAATGCTTGCGGTTTCATAAGCCTGCCCTGCGCCGTTATATGTCAGCTTGCCGTCAGCGAAGGTGATGCTTGCGCTGACATTCGTTTTATCAATAACTTCTACTGTTACATCAACATTGGTCGCATTTTCATAATTGCCTGTTGTATCTGTGTAATTTGCCTTAAAGGTCTGCGTTCCGGCAGTGTTCATAACTGTCGTGTCGTCAGCCCAAGCCCAGCCGCCTGTGAGAGGAACGGTTGCAAGCGTCTTGCCCTTCATACCGCTTAACCCTGTGGGAGCGGACGGAGCAGGAGCTTTTTTGATCTCAAAGTACACTGCGGTCGTATCAAGGCTCAGTATATAGTTTGACGCTTTGAAGGCTCCGTTGTCTTTAAGAGCCAGCGTGCCGAGGAGAATTTTATAATTGCCGACATTTTCGCCTGCTTCTCTTTCCAGCTTGCCGTCAATTATGTACATCTCGCCGTAAATAGTTCCGCTTACAGTGCTGCTCAATGCAGGGTCTGTCTCGCCGTATTTTTTGCTCAATCCGCTGTCCGGCTTAACCGTAAGAGTTCTTTGATAGATGTTTGCCTTTGCAGGCTCAACGCTGCTAATTCTGTAATTGTCCTTATCTGCGCCTGCAAGCTTCACGCCTGTGAAATTAACGGGAATATCATTACCAACATCCTTTTGTGCAAAGTTTGCCTCTGCGGCGGTGGTGTCAATGGTTACATCATCGCCCGTTATCTTGCCGACGATTTCTGCGGCGGCTGCATTAAAAGATGTTTTCGTATCGCCGTTATAAGCGCTGTTCGGCACCTTAAAGCCGCGTATGGTAACATCTTTTTGTGCGATTGTGAAGTCCGCAGTTCCGCTGTAAATTGTATCCGCCGTTTCAAGCGTTACCTTTACGGTGTAAGTCCCTGCTTTTACGGGTTTTGTTGCGGATTCCGCATAGGTTGTGCCGCCTTTGCCCATATAGGTAACTTTTATTGTGGAATCAATCGTGCCGGCAGGCTTTGTGTAACTCGGTGCAGAAAGCGTTTCACCGTAGGTGCAGCCGCTTTGCGTAAGCCCCGTCAAAGCTGCGGTCGATTTTGCAGTTACATTGACCGTTACGTCAACATTGGTCGCATTTTCATAATTGCCTGCAGCGTCTGTGTAATTTGCCTTAAAGGTCTGCGTTCCGGCAGTGTTCATAACTGTCGTGCCGTCAACCCAAGTCCAGCCGCTCGGTAGGGTAACCGTGGACAGAGGCTGTCCGGTTATGCCGCTTAAGCCTGTGGGAGCGGACGGAGTGTCAGCCTTTCCGACAGTGGCGGTTGCAGGACTGACAATAGTGCCGCTTTCCACGCTGCTTGAAATTGCCACGGTGATGGTCTTGCCGATGTCCTCTGTAACTATCTTATAGGTGCTGTTTTTTGCACCCGGTATATCTGTGCCGTTTCGCTTCCACTGATATAAGAATGTGCCGGTGTTGCCGGTGATTGCGGAGGTATCGGCGGTTAAAATTTCGTTATACTTTGCCGTACCGGTGATCGTGGCTGTGCCGGTCAGGGCGGGGTTCTCCGTCCAGCGCGCGTAATATTTGCTACTTGAATCTGTATAAACTGTGTCCAGACTCAACAAAGTGCCGCCGCTTTCTGCTGTATACCATCCGTCAAAGGTGTAGTGCTCTTTTGTCGGCGTCGGCACCTGTTCCGCGGTCAACTTGCCGTCCGTACCGGTAACAAGTTCCACGCGATAACTTTCCTCTCCGATTTTTCCGCCCTGCGTATAGAAGCCAACGATATATTTTGTAACGCCGCCGAGAGGACTCATAGAAAACGGAACGCCGTAAGAATATTTCACTTCGTCTATCGTATAGTTAGTATACACAACCCCCGGGTTATTGCCTCCCAAGGTGACATCTGTTTCATTCAGCTCTGCCAGTGCCAACCCGTCATGTGCCTTGAAGTATATCCACAGAGTGTATTTAATCCCCGAAATGAACTGTGCAGAAAGCTTTGTTGCGTCAGAATAACTTCCGCCGGAGTCTGAGTATTCCCACTTATACGTGAAATCTACACCCGCCGTATCGCAGGTGACAACCGCATCCGCAACATTTTCTCCCTCCGCATATCCGGTATAGGTAAATGAAACTGCTTCTATCTCTGTTCCCGCCGCACTCGCCGTCACGCCCATGGCGGGCACGAGGGAGAGCAGCATTGCCAGTGTCAGTAAAACAGAAAAAAATTGTCTTGTCTTTTTCACATTTATATCCTCCTTTTGATGTGATATTTTACATTCCTCTGCAAAATTTGCCGGAATGTATCGGATTACATAACAGTTTAATCCGAACTTCAGATTTCTTTGTCTGCGTTAATATCTTTCGATATAACTTAGCATCTCCTTTCTTTTGGATTTTGCATTTATCCGATATTGCGGTTTGAGATTGCGTTTCCGCAATACTCACATTTACCGGAGCTTCCGGCGCGGATCCTTGTTGTTCCGTTGCATTTTTCGCATACAACGTTAACAAAGCTTGTTTTACTGTTTTCTCTGCCCGAAAGAATAACGCATGGCATACCTTGCTTTTGCAGAGTACAGTCGCAGAATACTCCTTTTTCGAAAAGCTTCTCAAGCTCGGCAAGAGCCTTGAAGGACGGCTTTCCGGATTGCTTTGCAATTTCCTCGATTGTCACCGTGCCGTCTGCGTCGCACATAAAGATTGAGTTATAACGATATGCGCGCGCCGCCATTCTGCCGTTTTTAATGCCGTTTAACAAAAGCAGTCCCGACGGAACAATCATAACCATATTGGTAATCAGGTTATCGCGAAGCTTTTCGTTATACCCTGTAACCCCCGAAATAATTCCAAACAGAAAAACCGCCGTGAAGAATCCGCCTATAATCATTTGTATGTGCTTTTTTAACGTAAGCCTTGCAATTGCCACTTTTGAAATATACGTTCCGCCGCCTGAAAATATTGTTTTATTTTTCCTCATTTTTACTGCCTCCGAAACGCCATCATCCCCACACCGATTACCGCAAGCAATATTCCTGCCACGATGCCGAAAATCGAGCCGCCGCGCGCTTCTTTTTTGCTTTTATCGGCAAATTCGTCCGCCGTCATAATTCCCTTAAAGGTTGTAATCGAATCCACGTCTTCGCTTTTTATCAGGGTATCGCCTTTTTGTACGCCGATAATCGTATATTCGAGCGGATCGTCGGGCGAAACAATGCCGTAAGATATTTTTTGAGATCCGTATCCCGTAGTTGAGTACATACCTGTTGTTTTTTTCGGCAAAGTACGCTCTTTTGAAACGCAATATCGGCTTTCTTTTCCGCCCGAAAGCAGCCTCCAGCCCGCATTGAGGCTCTTCTCGTCATATTGCTTAAATTCCGTGTTTCTTATAAGCGGATTAAGCAGCTGGCTCTCCACATTAAACTCACCGAGCAAGGTAGGCGCGGCAAGGATGGTTGACGCAAGTATTTCGGCATTGATTCCGAAATTCGCCTTTTCGCTGTAGTCTGTAGTCTCCGGCTTCCAGTCCCACACCTGTTCATCATCGCTGTTGGTATCCCGTTCATAAGTCCAGACGGTTCTTTTCGCCGTTACTCCGGGTAGCTTAACACCCGTTATCGGGTCCCGAAGCTGTTCGGCAGGTTTAAGCGTTCCCGAGACAACCACAAGCTTTCCCTCGTTTTCGGGAAGAATCCTGCCGTCCTTAATCGTTACCGCCGACCTTATTTGTTCTTCGGCTTTTGGGGCGGAAAAAAGCGCTTTTATTGCAAGGGCGGCAAAGAGCAATCCGCCTATAATCAGTATAACTCCGATTATTTTTTTCATAGTCGTCCCTCCGTTCTGCGGTTATTCAAGTTTATTCGCCTGATTTTGATATTCCTGCTGTATAAATTTCGCATCTTTATCGGCAAGAGCGTTTACAACCTCGCCGAACGCTTCAAACTGTTCTTTTGTGCAGTGCGCCGCAACGGGCTTGCAGGCATATCCGCGCGTCATGCGGCCTAAGTTTTCGTTTCTTACAAGTCCGAGCATAACCTCATAAAGCTCGTCTGTATTGAAATAGGTTGCTTTTTCCCTCCATGCTGCATAATTCTGCTTGGATTTGGTTGTAAAGCTCGTTACAGCCGCCCATGCGGGAACCTTGTCGCTGCCCGGCGTGGTTTTTAAGTAATCTATCGTGGCTCTGTACGCCGCCTCGCTTGTGTTTTCGTGCGACGGATAATCGTACCACAGCCAAACAAGTCCTCTTACGCCGCTTGAATGAAGGTTTGCGTCGGCTTCGTTTTTCAGCATTTCCGAGATAGGCGCAACCACCCTGTCGTCGCCGAGCAAACCCGCATACTCATATGCCGTTTTCCGAACCTCGTTATCCGAATCCTTCATAAGCTCGATTTCCGCGTCAACCGCGCCGTCGAGAGTTTTGTTCCACGTGCTGCCGAGAGCCGCCGCCACCTGCCTTCTTACGGCTGCGTTTTCATTTTTTGCCGCCGTAAGCAGGAATTTGCCGATTTCCGCGTCCTTGCCGCCTTCGTTGCCAAGAGCTTTTACCGCGCATTTAATAACGTACGGCTCTTTTTCGGTTTTCAAAACTTCCTTTGCCGCGGCAATATGCGAACTGCTTGCACCCAAAAGCGTCGCCATATTGGAAAACGCATAGCCTCTTACCTGCGGCGAGTCGCTTTTTAAAAGAGGTTCAACAAACTCCTTTGCCGCAGGGAGCGCAGCCTTGTTATCCTTGAGCTTTTTAATCGCTTTATTCGTTATGTTTTCATCAAGCTCAAGCTTATCGTTGATTGTTGCATACGAATATGTGGAAACAAGATTTATAAATTCGTCCAAGGTTATGTTCTGCTCATCTTTAATAAACTCTTTTATCAAGTCGTCCTCCGTCATATTTGCGTAGTCAATCTTTTTAGCTCCCGAGGCTTGTTTCCCGCCGCTTTCCGTCTTGTCTCCTCCGCACGACGCAAGTGTGAATATCATTCCTATTGTCAAAATCAATGCTAATAACTTTTTCATAATATTGAATTCCTCCTGATTCTTTTATTGTTATCATTATCACCGAATATTTTGCTGTATTCCGGCGGTGAATGTCCGGAACAGCTCTTTGTTTGTTTTATGAAATTATGCCCACGCATCCTCTGCCGACGGAATTCGAATCCCGGAAAGAATACTGGAATACTCCCACAAATACCATAAATCACCTTTTTGCCGAAGCTTTATCGGTCGCAGAGAGTCTGCACCGGCCGTTTTTAAAAACAACCGGAGATATCCTTCCTCGACATCCTGCGGTCTGCTGTCCGCGATAACTTCGAGGGTAAGAGGACTGCTCGGAACATAGTTGTTTGCCGGAGTCGCACCGTCAAAATAAGCAAGCGGAAGATAGCTTTTTCCGCGCAAACGGTCTCTTAAAAACTGAATATCATAATTGCTGAGCGGTCTCGGACCTCTCAGTGTATTAAGTGCGGCAACACCCGCATCACTGTCCTTCAGATACAGTGCAAGCGCCAGCAGGAACATTGCACAGGTATTTTCCGGCTTGGAAAGGTCATTCTGCGGTAGAGCAGAAAATTCTTCCGATGTTGTCGGAACAGATGAAACTGTCATCTTCATTGTTACTCGCTCCTTTTCTTATTCATCACATAGTTTTTGCTGTCGCAATTTTACTGTTTATCATTATCATCAAATATGTCGCCGCATTCCGGACAGAATTTAGGCGGATTTTTCGGATCCTGAGGTTCCCAGCCGCATTTGTCGCATTTATACAGCGGCGCGCCCGCAGGTTTCGGATTTCCGCAGTTCTGACAGAATTTGCCTTTGTTTACCGTACCGCACGAACAAGTCCAGCCTTCTGACGGCGCCTGCGGTTTTCCGCAATTCATACAGAATTTTCCCGTATTGCCCGTCTGACCGCATTCACAGCTCCAGCCTGCCGTTTGCGGCTGCTGCGCCTGTTGCTGAGGCTGCTGCGCCTGCTGCTGACCCATCGCAAAAAGATTTCCCGCATTCATGCCGCCTGCATTCTGCGCCATATTCATTCCGAAAAATCCGCCCATTGCGCCCATTCCGCCTTCGTTTGCCGCAGCCGTTCTCATAGCGTCTGTCTGACCTCCTACAATTCGCGCCGCCGCAATATTCGGATTTGTTGTCATAACGTTTTCTTCCCATTCGGTAATCTTTTTTCTCTGGTCGTCGGGAATAGATACGCCGTTAATGCTCACGGCGAAAAGCTCGATTCCGCGCTTTTCTCTCCACTCGGCTTTAAGCTCCTCGGAAAGAGCCTTTGTAACCTCTTTTGTATGCGCCGGAATTTCCGAATACATTATTTTCATTGCCGAAATTTGTGCGAACGCCGGGCGCAGCGCGTCCAAAAGCTCGCTCTTTAGCATATCGTCAATTTCCGAACGGTCGTATACATATTCAACGTTACCGGTCACATTTGTGTAAAACATAACGGGGTCGGCAATTTTATATGAATACACGCCGTTACACCTTAAATCCACCGACAGTTTGTAATTCATCGACTCGTCTATCGTTACCCTGAAAGGCACCGGCGACGGCGTGCCGAACTTGTTGCCGGTAATTTCTTTTGTGTTGAAATAGTAAACCCTTTGGTCCTTGCCGGGTTCGCCGCCGAAAGTGAAACGCTTGCCCACCTGTCCGAAACTCTGCTTAATGCTTTCGCCTAAGCTGCCGCAGAAAATACTCGGTTCGGTAGAATTATCGTAGACAAATTCTCCGGCTTCGGCGCAGAATTCAACGATTTTTCCGGATTCCACAATAATCATGCTCTGTCCCTCGTTTACCGAAATTATAGAGCCGTTTGAAATAATGTTGTCGCTGCCCTTTGTATTAGAGCTCCTTTTTCCCGTGCGCTTCTCTCCTTTTGCCACAAGCGTGTCGGCACCTAAGCTTTCACAGTAAAAAAATTCTCTCCACTGATCAGCTAAAACGCCGCCAAGCGCCCCCGCTCCCGCTTTTAAAAGTCCCATAATTCTGTTCTCCTCTCAAAATTTTTATTCTTTATACTCTGTTATATCCCATATATCGGGCGTACATATCAGCCTGCCGTTTTCATCCGTATCGAGCGTGATTCTGTGTCCGCCGCGTATGACGATATAAATTTCGACATCGTCGCCGCAGTTTATCGTATACGGTGTGCCGTCATATACTCTTTGCAGGTTTTTCTTATCGCCGTTTTGAATCAGCTCGTTTTCATCTCCGTACCGCGGAATAACAAGAAACCATTTTTCTCCGCCGTAATCGTAATGACTGATTGCCCGGCGTTTTTCCTCCGAAAGCTCTGAAAAAAGTTTTTCTATATATTCCTTTGCCGCATTTTTACCGTTTTCTCCGTCCCCAAGATATGCAACAGCCCAATAGGGATAGCCGTCGACTTCATCGAACAAAAGAGTGTTTGCGTATTCTGTACGATGCTCGCTGTCGACATACACCATGCCCGGTCCGTCCAGCATAAAAGGCTTTTCTCCCGGAACTTTGCAGCCAAAAAGATTGGCGGCGATTGTAAATATCGCAATTATTTTCATAGCTTTCACCTTTTAATCACCCTTTCGGTAATTCAATTCTCATATCATAGCAAAGAATCCTCGAAATGAGCGCAGCCGCTTCGCTCCGTTTAACCTGCGAATCGGGATAGTATGCCATAAATTCATCGCTCCCCACCGCGATTCCCTTATTGTAAAGGTCTAAAATCTCATAGGCAAACGGCGTTGTGTCATAAACGTCGGGAATATCGATTAAAGGAACATCGTTTATAAAATACGGATTGACGTCGCACCGTGAAAACAGATATGCCATCTGCGCACGCGTTGCGTTTTCCTCCCAATCAAAGATGATATAATCTTCAATTATTGCATTGTCATAGCAATAATCCACATAAACATCATACCAGTTTTCACCGGTCATTTGGAATTCAACTTCCTCTCTTTCGTATTGGCTTTTATTGTGAATTACCGCGGCAATTTTGGCTGCCTCCGCGCAGGTAAGCCCTGCATTCGGGTCAAATTCCGTTTTGTTTTTCCCGTTTATGATGCCAAAGCTGTACGCTGTCTGCACATAAGGATAATACCATGCGTCCGGCGATATGTCCGCAAACGGCAGAGAGGTATCCTCCAGATATTTGCTTCCTTTAAAGCCGCAGCCCTCGCAGTATATCATGTTTTCACCGAAAATATCCTTTTCCGTCATACTCTCAACAAGTGCGGTGTGCATAAGAGAAAAACTAAAATTCCCGTCACCCTTTGCATCGGATATTTTTTCGTACATCACATGCTCATCTGCCGTGCACGGGATATAAAACTGTATAAATCCGGTTCCGATAAACACATCAGAATCAAACGTTATTTCCTCTGAATTCAATGTAACCTCATTAAGATTTGCGCAGTTGGCAAAAGCGCGCTCACCGATATTTTTCACGCTTGACGGAATATATGCACTTTCGGCATTGCAGCCTTCAAAAGCATTTGTGTTTATCAATTCAATTCCTTCGGCAACGGATATGGCTTCAAGTCCTAAGTCAATACAAGCCATAACGCCGATTTCATTGATTTTTGTTCCGTCTATTTCTGCCGGGAAAAAGGCAAATTCATCACCGTAATAAGCGGTAATTACTCCATCCTTTGTGTATTCATACATACCGTCTGACGATTTGAATGTTTCCCATTCCGCACAGGCAACAGTGCCGCTTAAAATCAGCAGCGCTGCAAGCAATAACGATAATTTTTTCACGCTTCGCACCTCCCGTTACTTTATTTTGGCTTCCGCATCGTCCGCGCGTCTTGTGTAAACCGCCATGCCGCCGGTCGCTGCATCATTCATAGCATTTATGCCTTCCTTCAGTTTTTCTTTGTCTGCCTCCGTTATGGCTTTCTCACCTTTTGTTGCAACCTTAAATGCCGTTTCGAATGCCGCCGCCATTCCAATCGCTGCCGCATCCTCTCTTTTTTCCGCCTTACTTCTGCCAAAGCCGAACAAGCCTCTTTCATCATCGTGAACGCCGAAAATATAATCAAACTTGCATTTTGCATTATGTGCATACTGCAAATCCGAACGGTCTTTTTTGCTGAAACAGATTTTAAGCTCCCGCTTGATATACGGATGAGGACGAAGACCTTTTTTGTTGTCTGTATTAACCTTGCTCATATTTCCGCCCAAAAGCTTGATTTTTAATCCGCATTCCTTAAATTCAGGATTTTTTCCCGGCTCGGTTGCCGGTGTTTCATCTATGTATTCCTCATAGCTTGCCACCTGATCGTAGCGGAAAAGCTCGTTCATTTTGCCTCTGCCCGTGTTGCTTCTGTATTTAATCCGAAACATTCCCAAGTCATCGCAAAATTCAATGCCCATTTCCTTGAGCGACGAAGGGTATGTGTCTTTCTTTCCTTCTTTGGAATAGACCTCCTCAAAAAGTCTGTTCTGCCGTTTCATATATTCTATATGTCCCTTGACTTCGTCCAATGTCAGCTCGCTCAGCCTAATGTACTTTGAGCATAGATTTCCGCAATCGTCACATAAAAATTCCTTGTTCTTGATTTTTGTGCGGTGCATCATGCCGCATTCCTTTCCGCATAACGCACAGTTCTTTTTGCCAAAAATGTTCTTAAAAAAATCACCCAATCCCATAATTTTTTCCTCCTTAAAATTTGTTTTTAAAAGCTTCCGCCCCTTCCGCCGTGACTTCTGCCGGAAGACGATGTATGGCTGCCGGAATCCGATTTCGGCTTTTCCGTTTTTGTCACGGTACTGTAAAGGAATATATCCCTTGAAAAGTCAAGATTCATACTGTTCGGCTTCATATAGTTGCCGGCATAGTCCTCTTTGACCGCCGTTTTCATTGCGCAGAGCTTTTTATGCATCATAAAATACGCAAGAATAAGGGGAAGAAGAAGCACCCCGGCAACCACACACAGGATATACTTCATGCTGTGCTGCCTCTTGTTGAACGGCTTACCCTCTGCCGCCATTTCCAAAAGCTCTTCGGCATGATCGGCATAGGACTTGACTGCCGCATAATAGTTATCTTCCTTTAAATACGGCACAATCTTTTTTTCAAGATATTTAAGACCGTTTTCGTTGAATATCGTTTCACCGCTGCCGCAGGTGGAAAAATGATATTTTCTTTCGTAATCAGCTATGTAAAACAGAATACCGTCATAGTTTTCGCCGTATCCGTAGCCGTTGTAATCGTAAATATCGCCCGCCGCATTCTGTGCGTCGTAAGAGGAGAGTCTGTCCTCAGAAACGAACGCAACGTCAAAGCTGTATTTTTCACGGATTTTGTCAAGTCTTTCCGTCAGCTCCGCATTTTGCTCTTTCGTCAGATAGCCTGCCGCGTCCGAAACGGGAGCCTGCTTAAACTCGGCATAGGCATAAAATGCGGATAAAAAGCAAAGAACGGATATCATCGGGATAATAATAATTCTTTTCATCACACGCACCCCCTAACGCAGCAGAAAATACGCTGCGGCCGCCGCAGCAGCATATGCCAAACCTGCAATTTTCCCAAAATACCGCCATTTTTTGCCTTTGTCAATCGGATATTCTCCGACAACCTTGCCGGTCTGTCCGTTGATGGCAAACCGATATAGATTGTTCATATATTTTATGTTGAGCATCCAAACCGGGAGAAGGGAATACCTTATTTTACCGCCTGAAAAGCTAATTTTTGTACTTTCGGGAATCACTGCAGCGTAACCGCTCGTCGTCTCCTTAAATACTGAAACCGTTGAATTTTTTACACGTTCGTTCGCTCGCTCTATGCTTTGCTCTGCCGAAACATCATATTTATCCGCCATATACCCCGAAAGATATGCACCGTTAAACTCCACTGCATCATCATAACAAAAAGGTTCTACCGCCTCCATATATGCGTCATCCGCTTTTTTTGAGCCATCAACAGGAATATTGGCAAAACCCACACTGCCGCTTCTGAAAAGTCTGTAATAATCTGTCTTGGTATAATTATAACTGGAATCGCTCCAGCTTGTAACCATTTGTGCTCCGTAAGTTATTGCAGCACTGCAGTCGCAGTCAAACATCCAAAACGGCACATAAACGCCTGTCATTTCTTCTATCTTCTTCTTAACCTTAAATTCGTCCGGCAGAAACGGCGCATTTTTGAAATCTGCCTCAAACGCCGCCATCGCCGCCTTCTTATCTGTCTTAAACGGAATAATATAGTCAGGTCGGAGGGTACCCTCAAACTGCCCTTTGATTACCGCTGCATCGCCACAGTATGGACAAACGGTTGACCCCATCGTATCGTCACCGGTTATTTCCGCACCGCAAGATGGGCAGGTATAGCTTGCAAGTTCAATTTCTCCATCCGTTTCATAGTTTCTCGGTTCATAATGCTCCCAGTCATATTTCGACTCGCCCTGCATTTGTGCTCCGACGTCGTCAATTTGCCGCATCGCGTCAAGCTCAAAATCGTTTCCGCAAGAATCGCAGTGCAGCGACTCGTTCCGAAAAATCAGCGAAGCACCGCAGCAAGGACACTTATAGCTTTGTACTGTTTCCATCGTTTCACCCCCTTAATATGCTTATCATAATTTACATCCGATAAATTTTACAGTATCGCCGCTGCAGAAATTATAATAAGAATTATTTGAAAAGTCACAGCCGGAAAATTCAATATCCGAACAATCGTAAGCGCTTATAAAATACGAATTCTCCGAGCTGCTGTTATTTTTAATTGCCGAGTTTGTTACGCTTACACTGTTGCAGCTGTCCAGTGCAAACATTGAAAACATCCCCGAATCTCTGAATGTGCAGCCGTTAAACTTAATTCCATCACAGTCGCTTAACTCAACAAGCCCGTATGTGCACTCATATATTTCCGTGTTTTTCACAGTTATTCCGGCAGAGTCTGTCGCAGTTATTCCGTACGTTCCGCAGCCGTACAGGCTGCATTTATCAATATTTATATCCCGACACCCGTCAAGCATTATTACCCCGCCGGTACAATAGCCCTTCTCGACCTTATGTCCTGCTGTGATATTTTTAAGCACAATACCGCTGCACCCCCTAAAGCTTAGTACGTTTGCGTAGGGAGCCTGAGTAACAACAGAAGCGCTTATTCCCTCCGGCGCTTCTATAACAAGATTGGATACGTCTTTTATTATATATTCGTATCCTTCAAAGGTATCGTCTGCAAAAACATTAGGATTATCAATATTTATCGCATCAAGCTCCGATAAATCATATTCCTGCTCCTTGAGAATGATTTTTGTATAGCTTGCCGCATTAAGTATAATATCATGAGGCGTCTTTGCCTCTGCAATGTTATATTTTATTACATTTGCAATATTATTTTCTTCGTCCCAGTTAACCTCGCATCCCATTTCCTCGGCAACCAGCCGCAGGGGAACAAAGGTTCTTTCGTCTTTAATTACCGCCGGAACATCCATGGTTTTTTTTTCGCCGTTTTTATAATAGTCTGCGCTGCCTATATAAAGCGTAAGATTATCGGAAGGCGAATCGATATCAACTCTTTGTTCCTCCGCAAACCACTCAACGCTGTACTTTAAATGCTCCGAAACGGCTCTCACCGGAACGAGAGTCCGCCCGTTTTCCACAAAGGGTGAAACCTCCGTTTCGATAATTTCCCCGTTTATCGTTATCCCAACTGCAACATCTGCGTCGGCATTGACGCAAACTATATTACCGGAACTAAAAAGAAATAAAACCGTTAAAAAAACAATATATTTTTTAATAAAAATCACCTCTTAAATTTTGGCCCATATGCTCCCGCTGCCAAAAACAGGACGGCGGGAGCATTCGGATATTTTATTTATGCCAACTCTTTGTTCTTTGCCGCGCCGATTATGTACAGAATCGGAATAATCAGACCGGTAGCGTAGTTCATAATGTTAAAATCACTGCCAAGCACGTTTGAAATAACGTTTCCGGCTACGCTTAAAATTGCCACAATGACGCCAATAACCATGCAGCTTTGCGCCTTTTCGGGTTTGTCGCAGTTCTTCACGCCCATAATTCCGGCAATCAGCTGAAATACTGCGCTTACCAGAATCAGAGCGCTTGCAAGCATAAGCCCGCCGGCGCTTGTTTCAAGAACCGCCGCCAAAGCGCCCGCTCCGATCAGCGCGATAATCCCTCCGATGATACCAAACGCTGCGCTGATAATCATCAAAATCCCCGTTACCTTCAAAAACTTACTTCCTTTCATAATGAACCTCCTTAAAAATTTTTTATATCCACATTTTTTTCAAAATGGATACTACAATTATTTGTTTACCGTAAACGCATCGCAAAGCGGTCTCAGCGTTTTAAGATTTTCCCAAAGAAATATTCTGTCGCCCGCCTCAAGCGTTACCCCCTCGGGAATCTCAACCTCCGAATTTACTCCTGCGTTCAGTTCCGCTGCGAGCGTTTTGACCGCCGTCATTTTTTCGCCCGTATCATAGCTTGCAAATACAATCGTATATGCGCCGCCTTTTTCACAGTCTATAGCAAGCGTTTTTCCGTCATAGCGTATTGCATAATCCGTTTCCGGCTCGGCTTCCGCAAGAATTTTGATATCTGAAAAGTCTGTGATGCGGATTGTCACAAAGCCGCCGCCTCGACCGTCCGATTCATATTCAAAGGTTTTTGCGCCGTTTATTGCCGATTCGGAGTATTCCGGATAGAAAAACTCTTTTGAGCCGTCTTTTTTGTAATGAATAACCTGGCGCGGTTCAATGCCGCCGGTGTGCAAATTAACGGTCAGCTCCGCACCGCTCAGGCTTTCGTCAGTAATTTCACGGCTTGAAATTTCCGCTCCGTCCGCATCGGCAACGCTTAAATGCGGCGTTACCGAATAGGTAATGGAAGTGGCTATTTCATTGCCCTTTTCATCGGTTACGGCAGTATATCCGTTTACAGATATATCAGCATACGTCTTCGTATTCAGCGCTGTCATATCCGTCTGCGCATTAACGACCGTATCGGTAATAAACGCAATGTTTACCGCGTCCGTAAGTCCGCTGACATTTGAAAGTCCCAAGCCCTGATAATTGGAAAGCGTCCCCGGAAGATTCGATAAATTAACGTTATTCTGACCGTCGGATACCGTATAGTTTTTTCCGCCGGCCGTTCCGCGCACGGTCATTTTATACAGATAAATCGGATATTGCGTCATTTGCGCACCGCTGTAAATTTGCTTTTCACCGTTGTAATAGCTTTCTGTCTGCATCGTCATGAATTTTGTGTTTTCTTCATTATAATTCATATCGAACGCACGCAATATTCCATACGGCAATACGTCTTCGCCTTTTTCGCCTTTGCCGCCCGATTTTCCGTCCGAACCGACATTCCAGCATTCGTTATATACGGAAGCAATCCTTGCGGTTTTATCCGGTTCAAGCGCAATGCGATAGCCATATTTTGCAGGTTCGTTGGGATACATATTATAAACATTATAATCGCCCATAAGTCCGTATCGGGTATTTTCGAAAACCGTACTTAGTCCGTAGCGCGGTTTTCCCGCGTCCAGCGGACCGCACTCGGCGGCAAATTCCGTTTTCAGCATTATAGCGTCTGCTGCATAAAGCGCGTTAAATGCAAATTCGCCGTTTGCATCGGGTATTATCTCGGCAACGCCCATAATATTGCGGTATCGTCTTTCCCCGGTTTTACCGTCCTCCGGCGGCGCCTTAAGCGCATAATATTTACCGCCGATTTCGGCGACAAATATATATGTGCCGCCGTAAACAACATCCTTTTCGTCCGTTACTTTTATAAATATCGGCATAGGCTTGCTGCAAAAGTCGCACACGCCGTCATTGTTTTCATCCGTGTGCCGAGCGGCGGTTTTAAGTTCCGATTTCAGCGCGTACTCAATATTCCAAATCTGATTTTTGCCCTGTTCGTCCTTGTAATATCTGTCGCAAAAACCGCAGTAATAATAATCCGCGATTCCGTCTTTCATACATGTTGCCGCCGTACCCGGAATACACGTCAATTCCTCATGCAAACAGCCGCCCTTCGGCAAAACCGTAAGATTAAACTCCTTGGCGGTTATCATATCTGCACATTCGGCAGTTACCGAAAAGGTATATTTGCCGCTTTCTGTCGGTGTACCGCTGATTGCGCCCGTTTCGCGGTTAAGCGAAAGTCCCGGCGGAAGCGACGAACCGTCCGCAACGCTCCACGCTGCGGCAATATCCGAATTAACCGATAAGCTGCGCGAATATTCCGACCCGACCGTTGCATTGTCCAGCCTGCTTTGCGTTGTAATTTCAAGCGGGTCGCTTTCGTTTATTTTTAAGGTGTATGCTTTCCGGGTGATGCCGTTTTCGTTTTCTGCGGAAAGCGTGAAACTAAGCGTTCCCGTTTCGGTCGGGACTCCGGAAATATCGTAATAATAGCCATAGCGCCAGTTAGAATCCGCTTTTCCGGTAAGTCCGTGCGTAAAGCTGTATTCCGTATCGTCCGTTTCGCTGACAACCGCCTTTATGTCACCCTTCAGGCTCGGCGGTTCGTCGCTTACGCTGATTCTAACGTTGTATGATTTTCCCGCCTTTGCTTCGGGAAGCTCGTCTTTAGAGAAAATCGGCTTTCTCAGATCCTTGTTGCAGTGCGTACAGATACCTTTTTCGTTTGGAGTGTGTTCATCGGTAATATCCTCGGTTAAATTCGAATAAAACGATTTTTTGTGCTTATTTTTATTTGTTTCGTCGGTATGACAGCAATAGTGCGTAATATACGAAACAATTCTTGTTCCTGTTATACTCGGATAGTCTTCGGGTATTTTCCCTTCTTCGTAAGGCTCCGGAATATTTTGTTTCCAGCGGATGTCATACCGCGAACCCATTTTATACGCCGGCTCGCCGGTCGCGAAAACGGAAGTCGGCACACTGTAGCAAGCGTTCAAATATATATTTGCACCGGCAAGAGCGCTGTCCTCGCAAGGGTGTACGTCGCTGTCGTTATAGCACCTTTTTACGTTATAGCTCGGGGAACTTCCGAGAAACACTTTCAGCAACCGGATATGCAATTGCCGTTTCTCCGCCTTTTCCGTTCAAAGCAACCCTCCCGGCATTATAACTCGATTCCAAAGCGCATCCGCCCCAGTCGATCTGTCCCACAAGCCCTACGGCAACCATGGTTGCCGCAATCTCGTTTCTGTTTGCGCAGTATTTAATCTGCGCTCCTTCCCGCGCCTGATATACGATACCGGCAGCACCGCTTGCGCGAACCTTTCCGAAATTGATACAGCCTGCAATAATGCCGCCGTCACAGCCTGCCGTATCACCGCCGCCGGAATTTCCGACAATGCCGCCCGCATGGCCGCTTGTTTCGTTTGCGGATACAAAGGTTTCATCACCGTAAACCTCGCCGTAGTTTCGGCAGTTCTCAAGCGATACATATGCCTGAGCATAGGTGTTTGTTCTGCCGCCGGTCAAATTTCCGGCAATGCCTCCGGCATAATTGTCGCTGACAACCGTACCGTAGTTTTCGCAGTTTTCCGCTTTTCCTGCCATACAGCCGACAATGCCGCCGACCATACCCACCCTCGACGCATTGCTGTTGAATGAAACATAGCTGCTTTTTCCGACAACTGACGCGCGGTTGACGCAGTTTGCAATCGTATCGATACTCATTGCCATTGCGGCAACTCCGCCTGTTGAACCGCTGCCTCCGCATTTATAACCGAGAATAAGGGAGTTTTCTCCGACCGTAAGATTTTTTACATGACCGCTGTAATGGTTATTTGCATTTTTATCGCCGATAAGTCCGAAAAATCCTGCATAGCCTATATTTTCGTCATTGACATAAACGCCGTCCACAGTGTGACCGTTTCCGTCAAAGGTGCCGACATATGTCATTGCCGCCGTGCCGATCGGCGTCCAACCGTTCAGTTCAAACGCTGTTTCGCCGTCGTTAAGAGCGCCAAGCGTTGTGCCGTTCAGCCCGGAACCGAGATGAAAGCTTTTTTCTCCTTTTGAAACGGTTATTTTGCCCGTTTCGCTGTTATATGCAAAGGATACGCCCGGATTCAAGTCAATATCCGCCGCAAGGCGCGCGTTAACCTTATCGTTTATATCGGTTCGTCCGTTTACAAAGCCGGAAAACCAGTATAAATCCTCCGCACTGTCCAAAAGATAATATCCGTCCGCGTCAACCGGCGGCGTTTCCGCCGCCTCGCCGTTCGCAAACGCCGAGCGCGGCAGAACCGTTAATACCATAATTACGGCAAGACAAAAGGCGGGCAGCTTTCTTTTTATATTCATTGGAACTCCTCCTCATCAATTATTTTGTTATTTTCAAGCTTTCCAAAGATGTAAGCGGCTTTATATTTTTGTGACTGTCAAATATAAACGCCCTAATCTCATCAGCCCCCGAAATATCTAATCCGAACTTATCGAGAGAGCTGTCAAGTATCGGATTCGCCTTGCTCAGACTGATTTTTTTTGCGCCGACAAGCCTTCCGTCTTTATAGCTGCCAATTAAAACCGCCGCGTCAAGTCCGCCGTTTGAAGCATAAACGCGATAACCTTCCTTTTCGCCGTACAGCCGCAAAATCGGTTTGTCTGAAATCACATACTTTTCCACCGGCAAAAGAGGCTTTATCTTATTATCATAGCTGAACATAAACGCCCTGATCTCATTCGCATCCGAAATATCCAGCCCAAAGTCGCTGACGGAAACGTCGAGTATCGGACGGTCTGTTTTACGGATAGCCTCTCTTTTTACGTCAATCATCCGTCCGTTTTGATAGCTTGCTACCCAAACCCATGCGGAAAGTCCGCCGTTGGAAGCGTGGATACGGTATTCATCGTTTTGGTTGGACAGCTGCAATACCGGTTCTCCGATAAGCTTCGGAATCGTTACTGTCTCTTCGTAAAGGCATACGTCGCAGACGTGACGGCCGATTCCCTCCTCTGTCAGAGTAGGTTTTTTGGGAAATACCATCTGATTGTAGCGGTGCGGTATCACGCGGAGCTTTTCGGAACAGTCCGGACTCTCGCATTCCAGCCAGTGACTTGTTTCGTCATGCACATATGAGCTGTTGACAAAGGAGCAGGTGTGAGTCAGCGGCGCTATCGGCACGGTTTGTTCGTTCCAGCATCCGGCTTGCGAGCAGATGCGTTTCTTAAGGCCCGGCGCAGATGTTGTCGGCGCCGTAACGGTCACCCAGTCGCTGTATGTATGGCGAACGTAGGAATTGTCGGAGCGTCCGCAAACTTCGTCGGAGCAAACATTCCAGTGCGCAATGCCGTCATGCGCCACCACGGTGAAGCTGTGCGTATGCGGCGCGGCAAGCTTGGGAATTGTCTGCTTTTGCCTTGTTAAACCGCAGTCGGCGCAGTAATAGGTCTGCTCGCCCTCGGCGTCAGCCGTAGGCTCCTTGGTGGTTTTCCAATAACCCGGTGTGTGCGACTGCAAATAAAATTCTTCATGGCAGTTTTGGCACAGTACCATATGTCTGTCTGTCCGACTGCCTGTATATGCCACACTATTTCTGTACTCATAAGATGAGGTGTCGTGCTGCGGAGTAATGCAAATCGGTTTGGACTGCACCGTGCCGCCGTCGCCCGTAACAACGCAGACAAACATGAATTCATCCTCATATTGCAAAACCTCGCCGCACATTGCGTCATACAGCCCAACGGTCAGCGTATCGGTTTTTGTGCCCGCATGACCGTTTTCGGGGTGTTCCTCTATGTCGGGAGCTTTATACAACTTAACATCTCCGTTGGCATCGTAATAAGCGTTGTACCACTGATAAGTAAGATTGTTGCCGCGCGCCTTGACCGAAAGCTTTACAAAGTTGTCGTCGCGTCCGTTCCGATAGGTCGGCTTTGGGTCGGCCGTCTGCCATGTGATACGCACCGGGCGGATTCTTCCGCAGGCAACGCAGGCGTCGCCGTGGCGCCAGTCGTGTGCGCCGATATTCACGCGCTTGCCTTTGTCGGGGCAATCAGAATTGGAGCAAATCTTCCAGTGCTGGGTTTCGTTCATCTGCCACTCATCCGTTTCGTGCGGCAGGTTGATAAAGAACCGCACGTCGCTGTTATAATATGCCTCATAATTTCCAAGCGCGTTATG
>OGRO01001398.1_pt1 | contig 20808 bp, 18 predicted proteins | sample 1553451 | NCBI WGS metagenome assembly OGRO01 (sample SAMEA2580021, study PRJEB22360) | human gut metagenome
TTTAAGCACAACGGTTTTACCGCCCGTATTCGGTCCCGTTACAATCAGGCTGTCAAAGTCATAGCCGAGGTTTACATTCTGCGGCACGACCTTTTCGGGGTCAAGCAGAGGGTGTCTGCCGTTCTTTATATTGATTTTGCCGTCAGCGTTTACCTCGGGACAGACCGCCTTCTGAGCCGCCGCAAGCTTTGCTTTTGCGAACAGCAAATCAATATCGCAAATTCCCTCAAAGTCATATTTAACTGTGTCGGAAATTTCGGCAACCGCCGCCGAAAGCTCCGCAAGCACCTTTTCTATCTCGATTTTTTCCTTTGCTGCAAGCGTGCGCAGCTCGTTATTCGCCTCTACCACGCCCGAAGGCTCGATGAACACCGTTCCCCCGGACGCGGACATATCGTGTACGATTCCCGGAACGTCGCCGCGGCACTCTGCCTTGACCGGAACAACATACCTGTCGTTTCTGAACGTGACAATCGCGTCCTGTAAAAACTTTCTGTAATGCGCGGAATGTATCATTCCGTTAAGCGTTTCCTTTATCCTGTCACCCGCACGTCTGATTTTTCTGCGTATATCCGCAAGCTCCGCGCTTGCGCCGTCCGCCATTTCCTCATCGGATATGATAGCCGTGCTTATACGCTCCTCAACGCGGCGGTTTATTTCAAGACAGCCGAAATAATCGTCAAGCGTACCCTCGTGTCCGTTATAGTATTTTTTCAGTCTGTCCGCGCCCTTCAGCACAGCCGCCGCGTTAAGCAGCTCGCCCATAGAAAGTACGCCTCCGGCTTCAAGGCGGCGGATTATTCCGCTAACCTCCGCAACCCTCGCAATCGGTGCGCTGCCGTATTTGCAGGTCATAACATACGCCGCGTCGGTGTCGGCAAGGCTTTTTCTCACCTTTTCAAGGCTCGTTTGCGGAAAAAGCGCCCGTGCCGCCGCCTTTGCGCGGTCGTTTACCGCCCGCTCCGCAAGCATATCCCTAATTTTATCAAATTCCAAAGTTTTAAGTATTTTTTCTTCCACAAAATTCTCCGTTCCGCCGCGCCCCGCGCGGCATATGTAAAAAGCATCGTTTAAAGGGTTTCCGTACGTTTCGGCGCCCTTTTCCGTGCAAACCGTTCCTCTTAATTCAGCACAAATGAAATTGCCTCGCGCTCTACCGATACCTCCGCACATTTAAAGTCGCCGCCGTACTCGCCGTCAAGCGTCCATTTTACGCCCTCCTCGGAACTGAAACGCACCTTTTCCGCTCTGAAAACGCAAAACGCGTCGGTTGTCAGGTCCTGAGTGAGCAGATGCGCAAGTATATCCTGAAACTCTATCGCATTCTGGGGTCTTTTAATCAGCACAACCTCAAAAAGACCGTCATTCAGCTCCGCACGAATTGCCTTGTCGGTTTTAAATCCCGCAAGATAATTGGTGTTTGCCGCCATGCCGAAGATAAATTCGCCCTCTGTTTTTGTACCGTCATACTCCACCGTGATATGCTCCGATTTGAGCGTATGCAGCCGCTTTATTCCTTCAAGAAAGTACGCAAGCTGACCGAGCGCATTTTTATTCTGCTGCGGTGTATCGTAGGCAACGTCAGTAAACGCGCCGAACGCCGCAACATAGCTGAAATTTTTATCGTTAAATCTGCCTATATCGCACTTGAAAATATTGCCGACGGTGATGTTTTTCGCCGCCTTTATCATATCCTTTGGTATTTTAAGGTTAGACGCAAAATCGTTTGTCGTTCCCGCGGGAATGTAGCCCAGCCGCGGACGTTTTTCCTCGGCTATCTGCATAAGTCCGTGAATACATTCATTAAGCGTACCGTCGCCGCCCGACACCACAACCGTGTCAAAGCGCGCGCCGCGGCGGCCGACTACGTCGAACGCGTCGCCTTTTGACTGAGTGGGGTGAACATCCACTGTCCATCCGTCTTTTACAAAAATATCAATAATATCCAAAAGCCTGTTCTTAATCTGCGCCTTTCCCGAATGTGGGTTGAATACAAACAGCATTTTTTTACTCATTTGCAGCCGACTCCTCTCACAGCAAAAGAATTACACTGACTCGCGAGGTGTGCAAAGACCGTGAATACGATATGTGCCTAACCTCTGTATATCATGATTTTACAACAAAAAACAAATTTTTACAATAGCTTTGCGTATATTTCGCGTTAAATTTTAAACAGTTTTTTCAAAATTTTCGCCGCGCCCGCATTATCCACGCTGTCGGTCACAAAATCCGCCTTTTCTTTTACCTCGTCAATCGCGTTCCCCATTGCAACGCCTATCCCCGCATATTCAATCATAGGCAGGTCGTTTAAGCTGTCGCCCACCGCAATGCTTTGCTCCCTCGGCAGTCCAAGCGATTCAAGCGCGCAGCGAACGCCGAACGCCTTGTCATACCCCGTATAGATAACCTCTCCGTATTGGCTGTGCTGAATTACCGAAAATTCACTTCCCATGACCTCCATAAGCTCATCGGGGACCCTTCCGTCAACCGTCAGCTTTACAATCTCCGTATCGGGTTTGATGTTTACGCCGAGGTTTTCCGCGGTCAGCCTTACCCAATTCTCGTCCGCAAACGACATATCGCCGAAAAAGTAGGACAAATCCTCGCCCTCCAGCGCGCCGCGGACTCCGCTCCTTTCAAGGTATTCGCACGCCTTTATAACCAAGTCGTACGGCAGCAGCTTTCGGAATATATTTTTTCCGCCTATATACACGCTTGCGCCCGCTCCGGAAACGATTCCGTCAAAATCGCTGCCGTTTTTTATAAAGTCGGGTATGAACGACATCGCCCGCCCCGTTGCGACAAAGACCTTATGCCCCATTGCGCGTACCGCGTTTACCGTTCTTATATTCTCGCAAAGCGCCGCGTCGGAGCTGCCGAGCAGCGTTCCGTCTATGTCAAAAAATACCGCGTATTTCAGATTTCCGTCAATCTTCTTCATGTATATCACTCCCGAATTTCTGTTTTTTCCGCCTCGGATATGTCGTCAAAGCATATCCTTTTTTTCACCACAGTGACCGTCCGCATAACAAAATCTATCTCCGAGACAACGCCGCGCACCGTCACATACGAATCCGTATCATAATAAACAATCCGCACCATATCGCCGCGTTCCATCGAGCTGAGCGCATCCGAAAGCTCCTGCGCCGCGTCCTCGCCGAGCAGCTTTTTCGGCATTTTTATCCGTTTTCGTTCGTCAATCATTTCATAGTAGCCTTTAAGCGCCGCAAACGGCATGAACTGTCTTGCCCTGTCACTCACCGTTATGACCCCCTATCAGCGTGTTGCGTTTTCTTGCAGTTGCCTTTTCAAGCAGATTCATTCCGCGCAGAATCGAATTTTTTCCGTATTTATTCTTTATTCCCACGATTGCCGCCTGTTTTCTGCGTTCCTTATCGTCCTTTATATAGTCGCCGAACAAATCAACGTCAACAAAGTCGCGCATTACCACATTGTTAAGACCTACCCCTATGCGCCGTATCTTCGCGTCGCGGCGCACTGTGCGATGAAAACAATCCTCAAAATACTTCAACAGCTTTTTTTCCGAGTCGGTATATGCGGAAATCTTCACCGTTTTTCCCGCACCTCCGCCGCCGGAATACCCTATTGACAGCGAGATTGAGTTTGTCATGAGGTTTTTCTCCGCAAGCTCCAGTGCAATCAGATTCACCATTTCCTTCAGAACAAGGTACGCGTCGTCATAGCTGTAATCCTCAAACAAAATCTGGTTGTTTGACATCGACTCGGTTTTCGATTTATAATTATGAATTTCTTCAATGGTACACGGCTCGCGGCCGTTCAGAAATTCCGCGTTTATCCCGAATTCCTTATAAAGCTTTGCTTCGTCCGTATGCGCCACACCGTACAGGTCGTATATCCCGTAGCGTTCAAGCCTTGCCGCAATCCCGCGCCCGACATTCCATATATCGGTTATAGGTCTGTGGTGCCAGAGCTGCTTTTTAAACTCCTCCTCGTTCAGATAGCCTATGTGATCCTCCGCATGCTTTGCGGTTATGTCAAGAGCCGCCTTGGCAAGAAACATATTTGTGCCGATTCCCGCCGTTGCGCATATTCCCGTTTCCCGCATTACCGCGTCCATAAGCATATTCGCCATTTCCTTTGGCGATTTGGAGTACATTTTCAAATATGCGGTTACGTCAAAAAAGCACTCATCGATAGAGTAAACGTGTATATCCTCGGGACTTATATACCTGAGGTATACCGAATATATATCCGCCGAATATTCCATGTACCGTTTCATTCGTGGCATTGCCGTAATGTATCTGACCTTTTCGGGTATCTCAAAAATTCTGCACCGGTTTTTAACGCCGAGTGCCTTCAGCGCGGGCGAAACCGCAAGACAAATCGCGCCTCTGCCGCGCGAAGGGTCAGCAACAACCAGATTGGCGGAAAACGGGTCAAGACCCCTTTCCACACACTCCACCGAGGCATAAAAACTTTTCAGGTCAATACAAAGATATGTTCTGTTTTCCATTTCTCTTATTCTCCCGATATTTGTTCTACAGCCCTTATTATACACAGCCCCGGGCGCATTATATTCATTTATTTTACCTCTGTTTATTTATCAGAAAGAAATTCGTTTTCCCCCGCAAAAATTTTCATTCTTCCTGATTTTACCGCTTCAATATAATCGCTTACCGAATTGAGCGGCTCCTCCGACATCATTCCCGCAAGCCGCGGCAGCTCCCCGGCAAGATGATTGTCCGACCCCGCCGTTTTGAGCAGTCCGTACGCGTCGGCATAAATATCCGCCATTCTGTTTTCCAGCTCCGTGCGGCAGGCATTGATTACTTCAACACCATGAATACACCGCGGAAACAGACGTATATGGTCAATATACGATGCCTCGCGGTACGGATGCGCCTGTATGACAAGTGCGCCGTTTTCCATAAGATACGGCAGCTCGTCCGACTTCTTCATATCCATAATCTGCGGATTGTTTAAAAACCACTCCTTATCAAGTCCGTAAACAAGGAAGTCAGTCCCGTAATACGACATTTCCACACCGCAGAAAACCTTTATTCCGATTTCCCCGCTCATTTCCTTCGCCTTCTCGTAGTCGGAGAAGTAGAAATTGATTTTTTCCGCATACGGACGTCCACTGTCGATATTTATATTTCCGTCAAGAAAATGGTTGGTGATAAAAACTCCGTCATAACCCGCCTTTTTGTAAAATTCAAGATTTTCGCGTATGCTTTTGTGAGCGCATTTGCTCACCGGCATGGTATGAAGATGTGTTTCGTATTTGAACATTAAGCAGCACCGTTCCTTTCATTTCAATTTTCTCCGTTTTTTAAAAAACTATAGCAGCCGGGCAAAAAATGCCGCGCCGCCGCAAATTGCCCGCTCCGATGCGGCAAGATATTGCGCCAAAGGCGCAACTCGCAAAAAGGCGGTAGCGACAGTGAGCCGTTGTGAGTGCGTTTACAAGCGAACAGGCGAGCCGAGCGTGCCTTTTTGCGAATAAGGAGGAACGACGGAGCATATGACTGATTTTTTATGAAATAAAAAAATCGGAATGGAGCGAAGTCCATTCCGACGTGGGAAAGCCGAACCATAGAGATATTCGCGCCCACGCCCTTTTTTCTTGACTATCCTCTCAAGTCATCACGATACATCGCATCAATATCTATGTTTATATTATAACTACTTGTCACCAAAATTTCAAGCCTTTATTTTTTAGTTTTCATATATTTCTTGTAATCTTGTTACGTTTCCTTTGTACAAGGCATTTGCAATATCTATGTTCCATGAATTTGTATCACTTATTTCAGTCGGAAATATATCTTCTGTAATGCCATCACCGTTTCCGGAAACTATGTAGGAATAATGAGTTCCTGTCCCATTTTTCATAGGCGTCACCGACAACACTTCTATATTGAATTTCCACTTGACACCGAAATCATAAACCATATTTAATTTCTCGCCGACAGATAAACTTACTTGATCCAGCTTAATTGTGGTGATATCAACTAAATTTTCGTTTTCAAAATTATGACCAAAGCGCCGTCCGTCAAACTCAATTTCAAACAAATGACTTCCTTCTGCACCAAATGCAGCTAAAATAGCATAACCCAATTTTGCCAAAGTTGATGTTGATGTTGATGTTATCTCTATTTCTCTCTCGCTCTCAACTTCTTCAAGATTCACTTTGAATTTATATATCCGCCATACGATTCCTCCATATACTTTATATCTTTACTTGATATAAAGTATTACCTTACCGCAACATATTGCTGATTTTGACTGTTCGGTTTATCTTCATTCGTCATTTTTATCATACCCAACTTTATCATCGGCTGTATATAGTTTTTGATAAAGTTTTTCTTATCCTTTAAGCCCATAAAATCCTGCATTTCCTGCCTTGTTTTCGGTTTTTCACAAAACTTCATCAATCTAACCAATTTGGCATTGACTGGTGGGGTAACTGGTGGGGTGACTGGGGGGGTGATACCTTTACGATTGCCGTCATTATCATATTCAATTTTATTTCCGTCCCAATCAACATTAGCCTTGATCTGAAGCATTATCCCATTTGCGTCAATATCATAGATAGGCTTCTGTAATCCCGCTGTCTCACACGCATTGCATATTTTATCTATTCCTCTGCCCCAGCTTTCTATATATCCCGCAACAAAAAATGTATTTGCTATAAGCGGATTATATGGGTGCGAGGGGTGTTTGGAGAACAGCTTTTCAAGTGTCCAAGTTTCCGGCAACTGACCGTCGTTATAAATATAAATTTTATCACTGTATACACTTATCTGAATTGGAATACCGCTTATATATTTTTTATGGGCAACCGCATTAAAAATTGCCTCGCGCAATGCCGCATCGGGATACGGATAAGTTTCTACGCGCTGTATTCCGTCGTATGAAATCCATGCCTTCATATATTTTCGATATAAAACTTCCATTGTTTTATCGACTTGCTCTATGAGTGAACCATGAATTTCATCTTGAAACCGCAGTTCCGAATCACTTTCAAAAAAACCGATTTTTATATATGCTCCGTTTATATATTTATCCGGCTCGTCATGAAACAACAGAACAGATGCCTGTGTCAAATAACCGTTTTGTATCAACCTTAAATTTTGAAGAATTACAAAATTTTCATCTTCCAAAACAGCAGTATCTATTCGTTTCTTTTTGGCTGCCTTTTCCTTAAATACTTTAAGAGCATTTTCGCTTAAATCTCCTACCTTAACATTAGGTATTAAAGAGGCATCCCATGTAACGCCTGTTTTCCTGTTAAAAAACTCTTGCAAGGCAATACCGTTCAAAATCTGATTTGTGCCTCCTGAACGATAATAGTATACACCTTTAAGGCTTACGCCCTGCGGATATTCCGGAACTACAATTTCTATATACTCTTTTCCGTTTTGCTCACGGTAATTCACATCAGCTATAATGCCCATAGTATCCTTTATCTTGTTTGGAAGATCTTCAAGCAGTTTTTTCGAATTTTTAATGCCGACAGCATTTCCTGAATCATCTACGCCGATATAAATTTTGCCGCCTTGTGCATTTGCAAAGCCGCAAATCCACTGCAAATACTCATCTTTCCATGTTTCCTTCCATTCGGTATTCTGCTTTTCCGGCATATTATATCAACTCCAAACATACTAATTTATTATATTATATCACAAATATCTCAAAATTACAATTCATAAACTCCACAAAGTTTCCGTCTTATTCCCGTAGGTACTGCACTATCAGTCTTTTATAAAATTCAATGCTGAAAAGCTGGCGCATATGGTCGTCGAATTCAAGATATATTCCGGGTTTTCTGTCCTTATGTATCACAACATCATGCAAGTATTTTTTGAATAAGTCCTTTGTGTTCCTGCTGTCATTTCTCGCACCGGGAATATACCTATTCATTTCCGTTCTGATTGTTTCAGGCTCTATCCGTTTTTCAATTACTCTATATAATATTTCGCCTATTGTGTCGGATATATATTTTTTCACATCAGCACTTATATCTATCCTCGGCAGCAGCACGCAAATGTTTTCATTTTTAAACCTCACGCCAAAATTTTCGAAAGAATTATATGCCTCTATCTCCGCTGTTTTTAATTTGTGTTCCTCCTCTATGCAGGTCAACAACATACATTTGTCCTCACATTCGTCCAAAACGCCCTTAAATTCGGTTTTTGTTATCTGTTTTGTTTCTTCATTATCGCATACTGCAAATCCCGAACAATTGCCCGAAAATTCGTACAGAGCTTCTATTACTTCATCGCCGTCTTCACACGCGCACAAATATGCTCCGAGAATTCCGAGTATATCTTTATCCGATGCAGACACTTCCTCCTTCAAGGACATACATATATCATTATCGTTCTCTGTAACTGCATTTCGGCAAAAGTTGTCAATAGCGTCAAGCAGCTCGCTGATGCTATCAGAATTTAAAATACTGTTTATATTCATAAAGCACTCCCCCTTTCAAAAGAAAAACGGCTCTGCTATTGCAAAGCCATTTTTGATTTTATTTTCTCATATTTAATTTTTTTGTTTCTGTTTTGGTCTTTTTCGGAATATTATCAATTTGCTTTTTGTTTCCCACTCTTATATAAACTGCATACTTCATATATTATTTCGCCCTTTCTTTATGTAATCGTATTCAAACTCTATTAAACCTCTGGCAAATCTGACTCTGTTTCTGTGTTCCGCAAGCATAAGCCCTTTGCGAATTGCCTCGGACACGATATCGTTTGAGCTGTTCATAAACCGGTCACTTGTAAACACGATAACCTCCGCATATTCACTGTCGTATATAATTATGATTTCATATTCTGTATTCATCCGCATCATAATTTCTGTTCTATATCAAGGCTTCCGCACAGTGTCACTATTATTTTATCCTTTGAGATAACTCTTACCTTGCTCACAAGTCTCCGCACGACCGCGTCATCGTACTCTGTGAATTCGGTATTCATTGTTTCAAGGGCTGCATATATTTCCCGAAGCTTCCCGGAACCTGCATTTGCCATTTGTTTTTCTGCGTTAATACTCTTTATTTCATCTTTCAGTGACTGAATTTTTTCGTGCAATTCCGCACATTTTTGTTCAATCACATCTGTATCGGTTCTGTTCTCTATTTCTTCGCTGACCATATCATATATCCGATTATTCAGCATTGTGATTTCATTTGATATGCTCCCAATTCTCATCTCGCCTCTGTTTGCTCCGAGCAGTGCGGCAAGGCTCCCTTTCAGCATTTCATTGAGTGTGCTTTTAGATTTCAGCATCATATTCAGAGATTTTATTATCGCCCTGTGCAGATCCGCCTCATCTATTGTCGGTGAGTTTTTACACAGTTTCTTTCCATACGCAAGCCGGCTCTTACAGCGCCATACAATTCTCTTTTCTCCGAGGCTTGTCCAAGTTACCCTTTTATACTTTGCTCCGCATTCGCCGCATACCACAATGTCGGTAAGCGCATATTTGCTGCTGTACCGTGTTGCCGAGTTCTCATGAATTGTTTTATTATATCGGCGTTTCAGCTCATACTGCACCTTGTCGAACACCTCCGGCTCAATTATGGGGATATGATGGTTTTTTATCAGATACATAGGAAGTTCACCTGTATTCTTTATACTCCTTTTCGAGAATAAATCCGCTGTGAATGATTTTTGTATCAGAACATCACCCTTGTACTTCTCGTTTTCAAGAATACTTTTTATTACGCTTTTTGACCATCTTGAGTTTCCTTTTATTGTTTTAATTCCCTGCAACTCCAGCCACTTCCCTATATCTTTCAGACTGTCACCTTCAAGAAACTTTGTGAACATTGCAACTATTATTTCCGCTTCTTCGGGAACAATTTCCGGCTTGCCGTCTTCTCCTTTTCTGTATCCGAGAATATTGCCGTACATCATCGGCACCTTTCCGATTTTGTATCCCTTTCTTCTGCCGTCCTTAACATTATTACTTATCGACTCGCTCTCTGCCTGTGAGAACATCGCATAAAGCTGCAATATCATCTCACTGTTAATTTCAGCAGTATTGATTTTTTCTTTTTCGAATATCACCGCTACCCCTATATCTTTCAGCATTCTGACGTATTGCAGGGTATCCAGTGTGTTTCGGGCAAATCTTGATGTGGATTTTGTCAGTATTAAGTCTATCTTACCTTCCTTGCACATTTCCATCATTTCAAGAAATTCTTTTCGCTTTGCGGTTGATGTTGCACTTAGTCCCTCATCGGCAAATATTTTTACGAATTTCCAATTTGTATTTTCTTTTATGTATTTCGTGTAGTATTCGATTTGGGTTTTATAGCTTGTCTGCTGTTCTTCGTGGTCTGTACTCACTCTGCAATATGCCGCCACCCTCAAATTTTTTCTCTCTGCAACCTTCAGTGTTTTCTGCATCGTTGCAGGAATGATTTCAACAGTGGGTTCCGGCATAACCGTTCTTGGCTGATACGCTACCGATTGCATCATTTGTGTTCACCTCCCGGTACTTTATATCCGTTAATCAATTCCATTTCTATTGTTTTATCCTTAAAATATGCTATCCTTTTAACTATATCTTTAAGCAGCCTTACATCCGGTTTTTCTACCTTTGGGTGTATGCTCAGTTCCTTTTTTATTTTTTCGTCTATGGCGGAATAGTCGCACTCCGGAGCATTGTTGAATCTCACTTCTGCAAGCTCGGTAATTTTTTGCACCGCTTTTTCAATATCAATCGTCATTTTATCCATTTCATCCGCAAGCTCATTTTCAAGCCTCTTTATTTCAATATTCCGTTCCGATACGGTTTCGTTAATCCCCTTAATTCGTTCATAGTTATCTATAAGGTAATTGGTTGTTTCCACCACCATAAAATTTAACTCTTTCTCATTTATAGGGCTTTTATTCCCAATACAGTTTTTGTTTGAGCAACGGCGATAATTGTATGTTCCTCCTTCTTTCTTTTTACACCCCTTATACATCATAATACTGCACCCGCATTCCCGGCATACAAGTATCTTTCTATAAAAATCCAGTAATTCTTTTTCTTCATCACCGGGCGGTGTAAACTTACTTATTCTGATTTTCTCGGCAGCATTAAAGGTTTCGTTTGTTATTATCTGCGGAAAGCCTTTCTCACCAATATATCGGCGGTTTTCTGTTATTCTTTTTATCATGTTCTTATTCCAAAGCCTGCCATCGTTATTGTATGACACACCCGCATCATTCATTCTGTCGGAAATTTCCGCAAATGATTTTCCGTTAATATATAATCCGAAGATGTTTTCAATTATCTTCTTTTCCTGTTCTATTACCGAATATCTGCCGTCGGTTATTTCATAACCGAATGCCACATACCTATTTGCCATAATCACACCTCCGCGTCCATAGTTATTGTCATTCCGTTTATCATCACGAATGTCAGCATACTTCTTTGGGCAATTATTTTTTCAACCATTGCCTCGAATATACTATTATCAAATTTGCTGATTGCCCCTTTTTTATCTATTAAGGCGATGAGTGCGGTTGTATTTTTTATAGCTTCATCACACACGTCCCTCCCCATAAGGCTCTTTTTTTCTTTTGTCAGTTCCAATATTTTTGCATTGATTTCATTTAATTTTTCATAATAAGAAGCAGATTCTATGTAGCCCTGTGTTTGCAGTTTGTTGATTACAAGAATCTGCTTCGTTAGTTTTGCAATTTCTTCCGATATATCATATATCTCGTGTTTACTGCTTATTTTACGCTCTTTCAGCTGCTTTAGTTCATTAAGCATTTTCACGAGTATTGTTTCCTTATTTTTTACTAACCGATTATACACCTTTACAAAGGTTTTATATATTTTATATTCTGCAATTCGCACATTATGGCATGACGCAGAGCTTATATCATGTGTTCTGCACACCCAATGCGGATTCTGTGATGTTTTTCTTTTGTATATGCTCCCGCATTCAGCACAGTATACCTTTTTGCTTAACAAATATTCTGTTTTTTCCTTGCATTCCTTACCGTGATATACTAACTCCTGTTTTTTAAGCAACGCATTTACCTTATCAAATAATTCCGCCGATACAATTGGCGGATTTGCATTTTTTAAATAATACATATCAAGCTCACCTTTGTTTATTCTGCTTCTAAACGGAAACTCTGTATTATATTTTTTTTGATATAACGCATCTCCTTTATATCTTACATTTGTCAGTATGTATTTTATATTACTACCTGTCCATTTTGTTTTCCCGCCGGCTGTTGGAATTTTCATAATTGTCAATTCCTCCACTATTTTCGTTAGGCTTTTACCTTCTTTGTATGCTCCGAATATAAGCCGGACTATTTCCGCCTGTTCCGGAATTATTGTAAATACTCCGTCATGAACACTGTACCCGTATGGTGCATGACTTTGTTTAAATGTGCCGTTTTTCATTCTGCTCCTGATTGCCATTTTTATATTATTTGAGGTGGATACAGACTCCTCCTGCGCTATTGATGCTACTGCAATCAATTCTGACTCTGTTGTAATTTTTCGGGTATCAATTTCATTTTCTTCAAACACCACATTTACTCCTATGTTCTTTAGTTCTCTTACCGTGCTGATACAATCATAGGTATTTCTCGCAAATCTGGAAACCGACTTGGTTAGTATAAGGTCAATTTTTCCTTCTTTACAGTCAGCAATCATTCTTAAAAATCCTTCTCTTTTATCCTTGCTCGTCCCCGTCGTCGCCTCATCAGCATATAGGTCTATGAATTCCATTTCCGGATTCTCACTTATGTACTGCTTGTAATAATCCATCTGTGTCAGAAATGAATTCAACTGGTCTTCCGAATCGGAACTGACTCTTGCATAAGCTGCAGTTCTCAGTTTCTTTTTTGTTCCGTCAGCTGTTTTACTCGGCGGTATAACAATGATTTCTGCCATTTTTTCTCTCTCCTTTCCTTTGTTATCAGCACACACAATACCACAAATCCGTAGATATATCTATCACCAAACGCAATAAAATCCACGGTACATTTTATACTATTCTACACGAATATTTATATTCAACATTTAACAGCTCCGATATGTTTTTATCCGTAGCTTCAAGCTCTTTCCCGGTTATCAGTTCAAGTTCTTCAAGTTTTTTGAGTATTAGATTTATCCATATATACCCTACTGTATTTTCTATTTCTTTTTCTCTTAACATATTTTTGTCCTCCAACATCTCAAAGAACAAATACAGAAGGAGTGAATAAGCCCACCCCTTCTGCATTATCTTTTATTATTTCATTATCACTAATCGGTATTATTCTCCTATCCCCCGACTTTAGGGCAACGCACGAACTGTTTCAGCTTAAAACATCACAGGAATTCCACCTCCCCGACATCCGTCCGGACCGCGCTCTGGGACTTAACCTCGACTGCACGGGAGTATCATTATAGGCAACTGCTATCATGGCTGCATAGCTGCTATACTATGCCTCTGCTGAACGGAAACACGCTCGTGCCTTGTTTTGGCGATCTATTTATGAAGGCTTGTCCTCCACAGGCAGTCTTGGCGCATTCGCAGAAAGCTCCGGCAATTGCTAATGTATTCGCTGTTGGGTATTCAGTTTTCAAAGAACAGTTAGAGAATATATTTATCCCCTCACTATTCTTTATAGGGAGGTTTTTTGGATTTTCACCAAAAATTTTTTAGATATTTTCAAATTACTTCTTTACTCCCATTTTCCTCCGTATCTTATCCAACACTTTTTCAAGTCTATAGCTGATTGTGCTTTGCGACATTCCGATTATTTTTGCGGCTTCATCCTGACTCATATTTTCATCAAATAACAATTTCAACAAAAGTTTATCATCAGAAGACAATTCTTCCCGTGCCGAAAGCAATTTTTCAATTAGTACTCTATGTATTACATCATCCTCAACATTGGTTTTTGTATCCGGAATTACTTCTGATAAACTATGTTCGCCTGATGTTACTGCATCCAATGACAAAACAACGACTTCCTTTTCGTACTCCTCCAACATTTTTGCGTGATCATATTCACGCTTGAATTTTTGATAAGTTTCCTTTGACACCTCATAATATTTACCGTCTATAATCCAATAATATTTCTTACTCATTCAGATATCCTCCATTCGAATTTTTTTAAATCAAATCGAATGGTGATGCTACGGATACCTGATGTAGTACCAGAACCAATGCTTGGCTTTGCAAGTGTTATTGCCTGCAAACAAAAAGACCGCAAAAAGCCGACACTCGGCTTTCATGCAGTCTTGAAAACGAGTTAAAGTTCTGCTGTTAATTATCCTGCTTTTCCCGGGGTAATTCGTAGAACTTATCATACGCAACCTCATAAAAGCAGAAAAAGGCGCCGCAGCAAAATTGCTGCGACACCTTATCTGCGGTTATGCGATATGCTTTTTTATGTACGAAATCAGGAGCTACCGGTTGTTTGTTCGTACCTAACACCTATCGCAGCGAATTTCGAATAACCCTCATATATATTCACTTTGTTTTCTTTGATTACGTATACTAAGAGTATTTTCATTTTCTATAAACCCCTATTCTATGCATTGTCATTTCAACGAAGATTACAACCAGTTTTATTCCTTTAAAAATTCTATTTTGTTGCCAAAGTAACACCCAAAACGGAGCTTTTCTTCATAAAAGCTCCGCCTCAATTTGTCCTTATAAACTTAAACATAGTGCATTGCCATTCCTGCTCTTGAGTGCATATGAAAGCCGCCGAACCCCATCTCTTTAAAGAAATCTATCTGTTAGCCCAGCATTTCATTATTCATTCTGCAGTTCCATGCCCAAAACGGAGCCTCTCTGTATTCCGATGTAGGCTTTTTGAAAAGCTCTTTCGAAAGCTAATTTTCATTATTTTTTCTGTAAAACATTTTTCCGCCTCCTATATCTTACTTTTATATATTTTTAATATCAATTTCCACACATACCGGATAATGATTCTACAAGTATATACATACCCTCATCGCAATCATCTCATATATATACAGTTCCTGCATTGTTTTTGACAGATGCTGTTGTAAAAATATAATCTATTTTCTCAGCTGTTTTTCCCCATCATGAAAAGTTATATCTATTTTGCCGGTAATATCATAAGTTTTACAAAAACCGATTGTTTCAGAATCGGACTGAGCATTAAGGCCGCTTGCAATTATCATCGGCTTGATTCCAACATTTCTGCCGAAACCAAGCCGTCATCAATCCGGGAACCTTTGCTTATTTTTACAATGTTGCTCCAAAATTTCCTTAAAAACTATATTTCCTCTTTTCCTATATTTTTTAACTTCAAAATCATACTTATTGACGCGGCAAGATTCCCGTGCGGCTCGGTCGTGTAGCTCTTTTTGTCGTAAACAAACGGCTCCTCGTCCGCATATCTGTCATATTCTTCAAACTCTATATCTTTTTCAAGACATATAATTAACCTATTTAAAAACCTTTCCCAACGCTTTTTATAAAAGTCGCACATCATGCCGGAATACTCCCTTGCTGCATAGTCATGCAGTTCATCGCCTCCGCGCGGCGCCCAAAGCATTATCAATCTGCGCGCGCTTTGCTCGAGCCAACTCCGCCCGTCATCAGAAACCGCGCCGTAGTTTTTCGCCTTGTCAAGCCAATTTCCAAGCAGACACTCGCTGCAGCAGGCAAGCAGATTTTCCACTAAATCAAAGCGGTGCAAAAACTCATCCGCATATTTCCGAAGCTCGTCAATTTTTCTATTCTTAAACGCGCTTTGTATTTCATAGACATACTTCCAGCTATCCTCCGCAAGCAGCTGTCTTGCAAAGTCAACCGCGTCATACACAAATGCCGCATTATCCGAATACCTTTCGGCATTTTGAGCAAAAATTTTCACAACCGACCGCAGTGCGCCTTGGTCACTCACAACACACGGTGTATCCCATGTGGAAACACGGTCACAATCCAGTCCGGGTCTTGCGCAAAATGCCGAGCCGTGCATCATTTTTTCCTCATTCATCTCGGTAACGCCCGCTGCCGTGATTGTTCCGTTTCCGTAAACCTCATCGGACATTATCTTCCACGCCCGGAGCATATCCTCCCTGACTTCTCCGTAACGGCGGCGGACAAAATCCTTAATATATTCGTCAACCGTCGGTATCTCTGACCTTATTGCAATATCCGAAACAATATCAAAGAATATTTCATCCGTCTCGGTCGACTCCGGCATAAGCCCGACCCCTACCGCAGTACATTCATCCGATAAAACCGCCTTGTACGGTTTCAGCAGAGAATCACACACACTCCCGCGCGGCTTATGCTGACCGCCGTAATTGTTTACCGTACAGTAAAGCCACGGAGAATCCGCAAAATTGTCACCTGCGTCAAATGTAATATCAGCAATCAGATTCTGAACAAGAATATGGCTTTTATCAAGTTTTTTCAGCATTTCTCTGTGCGGATTTGACTGCCACCCCTGCAAAACCCATACCGCATCGCTGTCATGCTCGCGCATTGCAGCATAAACACTGCTGCCCAGTTCCGCAAGGTCTGTACCCTCCGGGACACATCCCTCATGGAACGGGTCTGCGGAATAATAGTGTATGCCGTCCGTTCCCTCGATAAGACTTTGACACTCATAAAAGAGCCGTGCAACCTCCTTAAAATTGATGTCGTTTCCCGTGATGAATGCCGGTCTTGCAAATCCGCTCCAGCTCGCGCCGCAGCCGCACGGACTGCTGCCGTTCAGTACGCTGCCGATATCATCGGGAACCATACCCCAAAAACCCGGTATAAGCGTTCCGCAACCGAATTTCTGCATTCGCATATTAAAATCTCCCGCAATTCTTTTTCTGTCCGCAAACCATTGTTCCGTATAGCCGCTGCTGTCATAGCTGTGCATATTTCCCATAAGGAACCACGGCATATATGCAGGTGACACAAGGTATTCTTTTGCAGATTTATCCGAATAATCGAGCCGTTTCAGAAACTCAAACCACACATACTCCTGTGCAATTGGATTTAAAACAAGATTGTATCCGTGCAGAAGGATTCGGTCGACTACCGAATTCCACTGCTCCGCATCAAAAAACGCGTAAGAATATCCGAAAGTACAATAGTTCAAAAAATATCTGTAATGAAAACGGCTTTTCTCACGAATCACGCCGTCTATCCGCGGCGGATTTGCGGGCAGGCTGCCCGTTGTAATATTTATTCCGATGTTATAACCGCAGAATTGGAGAGTGTGAAAAAAAGTCTGTAAATTTGATTCCTTCTATGATAGAATATAAATAATATCATAGGAGGAATTTTTTATGGCAAGACGCAGACGAGAAAGAATGAGTGAAGGGAAAAAGAATATCATAGCCGGACTGATTCAGGAGTATAACATCAAGAGTGCAGAAGATATTCAAGAGGCGTTAAAAGACCTGTTGGGCGGAACGATTCAAGAGATGATGGAAGCTGAGCTTGACGAACATTTGGGATATGATGAATATGAGCGCAGCGACAATCCTGATTACCGAAACGGCGTAAAGCACAAGAAATTACGCAGTTCATACGGCGAAATACCGATTGATGTTCCGCAAGACCGCGACGGAGATTTTGAACCGCAGATAGTGCAAAAACGCCAAAAAGACATATCTGTAATAGAGCAAAAAATCATTGCAATGTCGGCTAAAGGCATGACTACAAGGCAAATATCGGATATCATAGAAGATATATACGGTTTTGAGGTAAGCGAAAGCATGGTTACTGCCGTCACAAACAAAATACTGCCTCAAATAGAGGAATGGCAGCAAAGACCGTTATCAGCGGTATACCCAATCGTTTTCATTGATGCAATACATTTTTCCGTGCGCGATGAGCATATTGTGAAAAAGATAGCTGCATATATAATTCTCGGTATTAATGACGAGGGCAAAAAAGAGGTATTGAGCATAACCGTAGGTGAAAACGAAAGTGCAAAATATTGGCTTGGTGTATTAAATGACCTTAAAAACCGAGGAGTACATGATATATTAATTCTATGTGCCGACGGCTTATCCGGGATAAAAGAGTCGATTGCAGCAGCATATCCAAATACCGAATATCAGCGTTGTATCGTTCATCAGGTGCGAAACACCTTGAAATATGTTGCGGAAAAAGACAAAAAAGCATTTGCTAATGACCTAAAGAGTATATACCATGCACCAAATGAAGAAAGTGGCTACGAGCGTATGCAGGCTGTCAACGAAAAATGGCATGACAGATATCCGAATGCAATGAAACGCTGGGAAGAAAATTGGGATGTCATATCGCCGATGTTCAAATTTTCGGCGGATGTCAGAAAGGTTATGTACACAACCAATGCAATAGAAAGCCTCAACAGTGCGTTGCGTCGGTTAAACAGCCAGAGAAGCGTATTTCCAAGCGATACCGCACTTTTGAAAGCACTGTATTTAGCGACATTTGAGGCCACAAAGAAATGGACAATGCCGCTCAGAAACTGGGGTAAAGTTTACGGAGAGTTGTCGATCATGTATGACGGGCGGCTTTTTTAGCACAAATTTTCCACCATGTACAAGGGTAAAATTCACGGTCTCTTGCGAGACCGCCCTTGACATGGCGTAAAATCCGTGCTATATTATAATTAAGGCAGGAAAGCCTAAACTCGGCTTCCTGCCCACTAAAAACCGATATTTTGTCATAGAAAAATCTAATTTACAGAAAAAACTTCACACGCCCCAGAATTGTCTTAAATAGCGGTTAAACGCAACAGCTGCCGCAGAGCCGGAGGTTGCCTCAATGCGCAGTCCCTTTTCCGCCTGCGAAATAACGTATTCATCAAAACCGCTTTCCGATTTCTTTTTTCTCACCTCAATAAAATCCGCATACTTTTTCCCCGCAACCCGACAAACAAGCTCATAAAATGCCTGTTCGTCAAGATTAAACGGTATATTTTTTCTTTTAACAGCCGCCGCGGCTTCAACAACCGCTTTTCTGCTCTCTGTCATCATTAATCACCTTTTCACTTTTACCCTTTTAAAAATTTTCCGTATTGTAGTTAAAATATAATATTGCATAAAGTATCGCATCAATTCCACCAAGTAAAAAAGTATATCCATTTATCTTTGCTTGGAGAAACATAACCGCAAGCGATTATAAAACGGTATAACATTAAACATATAATATTTCTCACATTAAAAAGTGTCATCAATCACAATATAATTCTGAATAAGACCTAAATATATTTATTCTTCAACATATAAACCATATCCTCTATTTTGTTCCAAGTTCGTCAATAAAGTAAGAGCTTGTGTTTGCGTGTTTTCCGCTTGAATCGGTTACTGTCAGCCTGAAATATTTACAGCCTTCAATGACGTTAAACACCGCCGATGTAAGCGGCTTATCCCCTTCAGGATACCTTACATCCGTTGCTCGTATACCTGTACACATTGCAATTTTTGCGCACGTTTCACACTCAATCCCGATTTTTCCGTCCTCATACCAAAGCTCATATATTTCCGGTCCCTGTGACGCATAGAATTTACCGTCGACAAGCGCTTCGGTTATTGTTTTGTATTCAAGTTTTTCTGCGTTTATCATAATAAATCCGCCGAAGGAATCCGGACCAAAATGATTATCATCTGTGGATATGCAATAAATACGCTCACCTCCGCGCAGGATTTCGTCATACACCCTCTCATTATATTCCGGGTAACCCCAATACGCAGTGTTGGAATTAAGTATTTCCATCGCGTTCATTCCGTGGTATCTCCCATACTCCTCAAAGGTTTCAAATGACCATACCGGATGATTGTATGTAACAAAAAAACCGTTGTCACGCCCCTCTTTTATCATCCTATTTATGCACTGCGGCGTATATTCGCGGACAAAATCAGGCTTTGTTTCGTCAAACCGCACAAGATACTTATAGTTCTTCGCATTGGCAAAAAGGTAGTCATTTCTATGCCAACATACTTGAGTTATGTTATCGGGTTCAAGCGCCACAAAACACAAATGACAGTCCTTTTTTTCATTAGATGCCGAATCAGAGCTTTCCGAAATCTCCATTTCGTACCCGTTAAGCGGCAAAAAATCCTCGTCCGCAAGCTCCGGATGCGGTATCAGAACATCGTGGTCGGTAAACGCTACAACCGAATAGCCATGCTCCTTATACATATCCTTCACCTCTTGCGGCGTTTTACGTCCGTCGGATATAGTAGTATGGCAATGAAGATTTGCCTTATAGTAATTTTTATTACTGTCCAGTAATAATTTTTTCATTTAAAATCCTTCTTTATTTTGATTTCCGTTTTTGTATACACTCAAACCCTTTTTTCCGTAATGTCCGCCTGTCTTATCATATTCTATCCGATAGCGGTCGCCTTTTATGAAAAGATTATCAAGCGAGAAATACTCCCAGCCGTCCGGAATTATCGGATTAAAGCTCACGTTTCCTTCCTTAATTTCATACCCGCTCAAAGCCGAAATCACAAGGTCGCAAAACGTAGAATGGTTATAGTCCTTGCCGCGCTCAAAACCGCCCTTTTCCTCTTTCCAGCCCCAGTTTTTCAGTTTTTCGCGACTCGTCCATATATGCTCGGTCGGCGACATTACCTCATCAATCCACATAACCTCTTTTCCGTCCTCGGTTATCCTTGTATGCTGCGCCGCATACTGATGCAGCAGCCGAAAGAACATTTCGGAATACCGCTCTCTGTTCTTCTGCGACCTTATAATCACATTCAGGAGCGCCGTCAGCGTCTGCGATGTTGCAAACGGCCACACATAGCCGTTCCACAGGCACTCATGCCCGTTTTCGCGCAGAAACCCTTCCGCCGTCTGCTCCGCGGTTGTCAATCCTTGCT
>OGRO01001405.1_pt1 | contig 20734 bp, 28 predicted proteins | sample 1553451 | NCBI WGS metagenome assembly OGRO01 (sample SAMEA2580021, study PRJEB22360) | human gut metagenome
CGGTGATTTTGCCCGAAGGCGCGGTTATTCCCGGCCTTGCGGACTCCAAGGTGTTGTCGCCTACCCGCCGGGACGGTCTGGCCGCCGAGATCGGGGCCGTGGCGCTGGCTTGGGGGCTTGGCGTCGTCTGGCCTCCCGAAATCGATCGCATCAATATTTTGCAGGCGACGCTCAAGGCCATGTGCCACGCCGCCAGCGTGTTGAAAGTCCGGCCCAAAGGGTTGCTCATCGACGGCAACCAGACGATCCCCGAGCCGCTGTTCCGGCAGCGCGCGGCGTGCTGGCCATCGTCCCCGCGCCAGAAATCCATTGTGGACGGCGACGCGCTGGTCCCGGTCATTTCGGCGGCGTCCATCATCGCCAAAACATTCCGTGACATGCTCATGGATAAGCTCGACCACCGCTATCCCGGCTATGGTTTTGCCAAGCACAAGGGCTACGGTTCCAAAGAGCATTTTGCCGCCCTGCGCGAGCTTGGGCCGTGCCCCATGCACCGGAAGACGTTCCGGGGCGTTTTGCCCGAACGGCAGACGGCGCGGCAGGGCTCGCTTTTGCGACCTTGCGGCAGGAGAACGTAGATAACGGCGATTGCGGAAGCCTCGGTCGCGGTGAACGCGCCGGAGAGGATGCCGCCGCGGATTGGCTGGAAAAGGCCGGGATGCGGATACTCGCCCGCAATTGGCGCAGCGGTTCGTATGAACTGGATCTTGTCTGCCGGGACGGGGACGAACTGGTTTTTGTCGAAGTCCGTCTGCGCGGCAAGGGGAGCCTTGCTTCGCCCGAGGCGAGCATGACGCCCGCCAAATGCCGCAGCGTGGTCAAAGCCGCCCGAGCCTACTTGTCCGCAAGCGGGGAATGGGATGTTCCCTGCCGATTCGATCTTGTCTGCGTCCGTGACGCGGGCGCAACCTTCGAACTGGATTATTACCGCCATGTCTTTGACATCTCCGAAATTATGGGTAGTGGCGACGCCGCTTGGCAACCCTGGTGATCTTTCTCCCCGTGCGCGGGAAGTGCTGGAAGGCGCGGATATGGTCCTTGCGGAGGATACCCGCCGGGCGGGGCTGCTGTGCCAGCGCTGTGGGGTGAAAGCCAAGCGGTTCATGAGTTTTCATGACCATAACGAAGAGAGCAAGCTGGACGAAGTGCTGGGCCTGTTGAATGGAGGCCGGACGCTTGCGCTTATTTCCGACGCCGGGCTGCCGTTGGTGGCCGACCCCGGCTACCGGCTGGTCCGGGCCTGCCGCGCGGCGGGGATTCCCGTATCGGTGGTTCCGGGGCCGAGTGCGCCCGTGACGGCGCTCGCCGGGAGCGGCATCGCGCCGCAGCCGTTCACGTTTTTGGGGTTCCTTCCCCGCAGCCGCTCGGATCAGGAAAAGACGCTGGCGCCCTTTGCCAATCTGGCATTGACGCTTATCTTCTTTGAACGTAAGGACCGATTGAGCGAAACGCTCTCTGTTGCCCATGCCGTGCTCGGCCCACGGGAACTTTGCATTGCCCGCGAACTGACCAAAACGCATGAGGAATACCTTCTCGGGCGGCTGGAGGACGGCGTCCCGGCGGGCGTTGAGTTGCTTGGCGAGATCACGGTGGTGGTCGGACCGGCGGAGGCCGGAGGCGTGACGGACAGGGAAGAGGTGTTTCGCCTCATCGCCGAGGAGCGGGAACTGGGCGGTTCGCCCCGGGACGTTGCGCGCCGGGTGCAGACCCGGACGGCCGGATGGACGGTCAAGAGCATTTACGCGCTGCTGTCCGCAAGGAGGTAAGCTATGAGCGCCAAGAAATCGGGCGGCCCCCTTATTGGGGATAACCGTAAAGCCCGTCATATTTATGAATATCTGGAAACCATTGAAGCGGGTATTTCCCTGACCGGGCCCGAGGTGAAAAGCCTTCGTGCCGGGCAGGTGAACTTCACGGACAGCTATGTGGAGTTCAGGCGCGGCGAAGCGTGGCTGATCGGCCTGCACATTGCCCCGTATACGAATGCCGGGTACGTGGAGCAAAACGCGGACAGGCCCCGCAAACTGCTGATGCACGCACAGGAAATCGCGTCGTTTGCCGCGAAAGTGGAACAGAAGGGCCTGACCGTGGTTCCGTCGAAGCTGTACCTCAAGCACGGGAAGATCAAGGTGGAGTTGGCTCTTGGACGGGGCCGCAAGCTGCACGATCACCGCGTGGAGCTGAAGCGCCGTGCCGAGACCCGGGATATGCAGCGCGAATTGCGCGGATAACGGCGCCATCGGGAAGCATGACGGGAAGACGCTTTCGGAGCGCTTCGCCAGCCGTGTTCCCTTTGGGATGTTCACGGGATTGAGGGGTATACGATGGAGGCGGCGTTTTGGAAAGCCCCGCTCATTTCTCGCAAAGGGAAAAATACGGATCCCCTGGGCCGTTTTGCTTGACAGCGTAAGGGGGATCCCGTATAGAGATTCCCGTTGCTACGGCGACCTTTGGGGATGTAGCTCAGCTGGGAGAGCGCAGCGTTCGCATCGCTGAGGCCAGGGGTTCAATCCCCCTCATCTCCACCAGAAAGACTTCTCAAGAACTCCCGTGAGTGCTCATAAGTGCTCACGGGAGTTCTTCTTTTGCCCTTTTTCCGTGCTCAAATGCGCTCATGTTTTCTCGATTGGAACCATTGCAGCTCACATTTTTTTGGGGCAACAATGGGGGCAACAGACGCTTTTGCCCCAAGGAGTTGCCCCAATGTCCCTGACAGATACGCGCATTAAGGCTGCGAAGCCCGCTGAGAAAATCTACAAGATATACGATGCCGATGGGTTGTATATTGAGGTTCCGCCATCAGGCAGCAAACGTTGGCGCTTCAAGTATCGGCTCGACGGCAAAGAGAAGCGGATCAGCCTCGGGACCTATCCCGAGATCGGATTGCGGGCCGCACGTGATCGGCGCGACATGGCGCGGCGGCTTGTCGCTGAAGGCAAAGACCCGAGCGTCGCGTTTCGTTCGGGATTTCCGACTGTGCCAAAAGACGAGCAAGGCGAATTTCACGGCGAAACCTTGCAGTCCGTTGCTGAAGAGTGGTTTGCCAAGTTCGAGCATTCATGGAAGCCGAGCCACGCCCGAACAATCCGAATCCGTCTGGACAAGTATGTCTATGATGTGCTCGGTAGTATGCCCGTTCAGGACATTACGCCGCCGGACGTCTTGAAGTTGCTCCGCGTCATCGAGGCCAACAACGCGCTGGAGACGGCGAAGCGTACATTCATGGTCTGCTCACAGATTTTTCGTTACGCCGTGGCCACTGCACGCATCAAGAGCGATCCGTGCCGTGACTTGAAGGGGGCACTCCCTCCGGTCGTGAACAGAAACTATCCTGCAATCACTGAACCGAAGGCGGTAGGCATGTTGATGCGCTCCATTGACGCCTACACGGGGTCGGGAGTCGTCCGGGCTGCGCTGCAACTTTTGGCCTTAACGTTTGTGCGTCCGGGGGCGTTGCGGCTGGCACAGTGGGGAGAGTTCGATTTTGAGAAGGAAGAATGGCTGATTCCGGCGGAACGGATGAAGATGAAACGAGAACATGTTGTGCCTCTGTCCCGCCAAGCGATGGTCATACTGACCGAATTGAGGCAGGTTTCTGGAAGAGGGGAGATTCTTTTTCCGTCCGTGCGTGTGGGGAAGCGTCACCAGCCGATCAGCGAGTCCACATTGTTGGTTGCACTGCGCGGGATGGGGTATACCAAAGAGCAGATGGTGCCGCACGGTTTCAGAAGTATGGCTTCCACGCTCCTGAACGAACAAGGCTGGCGCCCGGATGTCATCGAGCGCCAGCTTGCCCATTTGGATGGGAATCGGATAAGAGCCGTGTACAATCGTGCGGAGTATATTACTGAGCGCCGCAACATGATGCAGGCGTGGGCTGATTATCTGGATTCTCTGCGCGCCAGTCACCCTTGACGAAAGCCTTAATGTCCGACAGTTTCCAGAATGTTGAGCCCCCACGCTTTTCCGGCTTGGGGGCTTTTCCATCGGAAACCCACCGTCGCCACGTTGACTTGCCAATCTTCCCCACAAGCGGAACGACTTCATCAATGCGCAGCAATTCCTCACCGATAATTTCGATGCGCTGATTTTTCATGGTTACCTCCCTATATTGTTATAGGCCCATTGCAGGCGGCATTCTGTGCAGTTCGGGACGTTCCCGGTTTCATATCGGCATTTTGTATGCTGTTTGTGGTATGGGCAGTCGGGGACGCTGGCCAGTTTCAGCGCCATCCCTGCCAGCGTTGCGAGGGCTTCGGGGGTGGCCGTCCGGTTCCAGAGTTCCGAGGCGTCGACGGCGGGGTTGTGCTCAAGTCTGGCCACTCCCTTGATCCGTATCAGCCATGTCTTTACATTTATTTTTTGAGACATGCTTCGTCCCGTATTTTCCGCAATTCCAGTATCGTTTCTGCAAATACCTTTTCCCGTTCAACGCGATGCTGATGTTCCATCTCTCGTTGCATAAAAGTACCTCCCATATCTTGAGACATGCCAAGCCAGATACCTCCGGAGCACACAGTAAGCGCACCATCGACAAGCATCGACGCAAGTAGTCTGATGGTTTTCATCAGAGCAGCCTCCCCTGTGGTGCCGGCTGGCGGTTTTTGATCCACCCGAAAGTCTTTTGCAGTTCGTCATCCACCCGTTTTTCGATCTCCCTTGCTTTCTTCAGATAGGCCTTGTCCCGCGTATCGAAGTAGAGCTTTTGGGCTTCGCGCATGTCACGGACGAGGCAGGTAAATTCAGAGCTCTTTTCAGCCATTGTTCACCTCAAAAAAAGAAAAATTCAGGTCATCAGTTCAGGGGCTTTAGCTTCACAAAAGAGTTGTTCAAAAAAAGGATTGAGAATAAAGTAGTTAGGGATAAAGGTTGAAAACGAAGTCCTTGAAGGTATTTTGAAGGTAACGTATTGGAAAGTAGGGATACTTTCGTAGGAGGTTCTAGTTATCCGCCGTGTAGGTGGTTTAGAAGAAAGAGGAAGCAAAGAGACGGGGCCGCGCTGGGTTATCCGCCGTGTAGGTGGTTTAGAAGACAGTTTGTTGAAGTCTTTTAAGTTTCTTTCGGTTATCCGCCGTGTAGGTGGTTTAGAAGCCTATCAGAAGGCATGGCTTGAGGACGATTCCGTTATCCGCCGTGTAGGTGGTTTAGAAGCGGCAAGGTGTGGCTTGAGGACGCCCTTGCGAGTTATCCGCCGTGTAGGTGGTTTAGAAGGTGTTCAGGCTGGCGGATCTGGAAACCTGCTAGTTATCCGCCGTGTAGGTGGTTTAAAAATGTTTCATCACGCCCATTTTTCGAGAAGTTCCGCCATCTTGCCGCCGGGACACTGGCTTTTGATCCAGTACATGACCTCGGCAAATTCCCTACGGTTGAAGATGAGGGAAAAGCGCCGATCTCCGGCGTTGACACTTTGCCGATTTTGCGGGTAGTTTTTTACCGCATCCATGAGTGCACACCTCTGGATGTTTTGCCCTCGGTGCCGTTACAGCAGCGCCGGGGGCGTTTTGTTTTTGGGCGGGTTAGGCGGCGGGCGTCTTCATGAGCCATTGATCGCGCTTGGCGCGGGCATCCTCCAGAGACTTGGCGACGCAAGAAAAGAGCTTTCCGTTTTCTGCCCTGTAGTCGTACTGGATGCGGGTAGCATCCTTCCCTCTGTGGGCAAGGTGCTCGACTTCAAAAAAATCGTATTGTTCCTGATCGTTACCGATAGATTGCGGATTCAGTGACATGGTATTTCCTCCTGTTGATTTGACTTCCCAATTTCGTTTCCAACCCGGATTTTCCGGGCTGGTGCGGAGCTAGGCGGCTTTGATGTCTTTTCCTCTGTTGCGCTTTATGCGTTTGGTGTTCACGGTGAACGGCTTGTCCCATTTTCCGATCTGAAGCCAAAAGTAGAAGTTCCTATGGAAATAATCGGTTTGAATATCTGAATAATCGAAGTTGTATGAGTTTCCGTACACCTCGATGTCCTTCAGAATTTCTTGTGCTTCTCCAGTTCCGCTAGAAATGTGCTGTGTATAGCGATACTTTTTACAGTAATCGTCTACATCGTCGCCTATTGCCTCAAAGGGTGCTTCCATTAATGCAACAGTAATACTGTTGTAATCTTTACGGGTAACACTGAATTTGCAATCAGGAAAATGGGATTTGCAGTATGCGCGAATGATTTTTGTAATGGCATCCATGCTTAGATCCCTGTTGTACCTTTCCCCCGTCCAGCCTTGTTCTTCATAGAAAGAACGTCTGAAATCAGCCCCTGATTCTTCCTTCTGAGAGCCCCCGGCCCATACATTCAAAAGAGAGGCGTGCATGAGGTCGTATTCAGCATTGATGGCTTGCATGGTAGCGGTGTCGCCACCCCTGTCAGGGTGGTTTGCAAAGGCGAGTTCACGATATTTCTTTTTTAACTCATCAAGGTTTTTGGCTTTTTCAAAGTACACGTGATTTCTCCGTTGGTGGCTGTTGTTATTTGATGAAGCTATTATGGACAATAGTCCAATTAAAGTCAACAGCTTTATGGACAGTAGTCCATAAAAAGATCGCAAAAAAAACTGCCCCGGAAAACTAGGACAGGTTCTTTCCTCATGTTCTTATGAGCTAAGAGTATTCAACATAAAACCTTAGACATCCACAAGGCCGGAGCTCTATTTTTATAGGGTGAAGCGTTGGAAATTTATGCGCTTTTATCTTTTTCGCTATGCTGATGAGTATGGGAAGGTGAGGGCACGAATCGTTCAAGTTGTCTTTCCAGCGCCCTGACTTCACCACTCAATTCAATATTTTTTCTTTCGAGTTTTTTATTTATTTCTTTTAGTTCAACTAATTGTTCATAAAGCTCTTGTGCATTTCGACTTTCGGATTCGCCCGGCAAGACGACACGTGCTCCGATCTTATCCATAACGGGGCCTACTTTTTTTATTGTAGGCGATCTCCCTTTTTCAGGATCTTCTTCTGATTTTAGCCACTTATTTAGTAGTCCACCATCGGGGTCGATTCCCAACCCCTCAGCCGCTGCACGCAAGTTTCCAGCATACTGATTTTCACAGTATTCTCTAATAACTTCGATGACTCTGGAAGCAAATGTGTTTTCCATATTCACCTACTACCAGTTTTGAGCATTAGTCAAAAGGATGTTGTGTCCAAACGGGTTGACTTGAAATGGACTAATGTCCATAATGTCGTCATGAATACGCCATTTAGATCTGCACTTGAGTCTAGAGGTCTAACCGTGAATGACGTCTCCAAAAAGGGGATTGATTACTCCACGGTTAGGAAACACTTCGTTGGTACACGTGGCATCGCCCACGGTATGCCCTCCTCTACGAGAGACTTCTGGGCATCCCGCGGTCAGAATTGAGGCCAGATCTTTGGCCCCCGAATATCCCGCGATCCGGCGATCTCACCTTTGAAAGCAAAGAGGTTTAACGTGTCGGGCTTGATAGTTGACCTCCCCTTGTACGCGACGGATGACCAACCTGTCGACGGATTGGTTGTGGCCAATGGGTCGGGGACGTGGGGCGTATCTGCCGCCGCGACGAGCGGGAATGGAGGCATGGAAGAGTGGAGCCATTTGCCGATCATCGACGGTAAGGTGGCGAGGGCGTGAAATTCGAGCGTATCCGGCGGATCACCGGGTATCTCGTGGGGACTGTGGAGCGGTTCAACAATGCGAAGCGTGCAGAGGTGCGGGACAGGGTGAAGCACATGAGCATGACGCCCGCGGCTGTTCCGGCGGAATAAAAAGACCTCGCCGTGGATCAGACGGCGAGGCCATGAAATACGGGATGCACGGCATCCCTGCACAGGAGTTCAGTATGCTGATAATGCGGCAGAGAGTCAAGGGAAAGGCGGTGTAAGATGGAGCGCGGCTATATCAAGTTTTGGCGACGGGCTGAGGGCGTGGAGCCGGGGGGCCATTCACCGTGGGGTGATGTTGACCATTCTGCTCAAGGTGGCATGGAAAAACTGCTATTACCGGGGAGAGGAGTTGAAGCCGGGGCAGTTCGCCTTTTCCGGTGCGTATCTGGCCGAGGAATGCCAGCTCAGTCGAACGACGCTTTTGTCTATCCTTGATGATCTGGAGCAGGATGGATTCTTGATCCGGCGTAGTGTTGGGAACAGGTACACGCTGATCACGGTGACGAACTGGGCGCGGTATCAGTCATCGGATGCCTCCGGTTGTAAAGCTGGTTGTTCATCTGCTGAACAACCAGCTTTACAACCGCCCGACACGATCAAAGAATATAAGAAGGCAAGAAAAGAACTCTCTTCCGCATCGGACGATGCGGCTGTGAGTGAGGGCGCTTTCCCCGATGCGATGGGAGAGGGGGAAGCCGTACCTTTGCCCGGCACATCGGGAGGGGGAAGGGAGGCCGTGCCGGAACCGGAAGGCAAGGCTTCGGCGGTTCAGGGCGTTGCCCCTGTCCCGCATCGCCCGTCGCGGAGCGGCGTTGACGGCGGACAGCCTTTTTACGTCTCGGCAAAAGGGCGTCGGCTTTCCGGGCAGGCTCTTGCCGACTTCGAGGCGTTCTGGGATGCCTACGGCTACCGGCGCGGGAAGGCGGAAGCGGCGGATATGTGGCTTGCGGCTACGCGCAAGGCCCCTGAGTTGGTGCCCGTTATCATCCGCGCCGCCAGTGCTGCGGCTGCGGAGCATGAAGAATTGGCCGCGAGGGTGAAAGGCAGGATACGCATGTACGCCGAGAACTGGTTACAAGGGCGGCGGTGGGAGGATTTTGAGGCGTGCGGGGCTTCTTCCCTGCCGCCTGCGGCTGGCGAGGACAGAGCCCGTACTGATGCCGAGAGGTGCGCTGCCGCCGAACATGAGGGGCAGGGCGTAAAGGTGGGAGTGCCCGCCGCGCCGCCCATACCGGAAGGGAGGCCTCTGCCCCCGCCCGGAACGCCGGAACGGGCAAGGCTTGAAGCCATGCCGCCCACGCGCCGGACTTCCCACATGACCGCCGAGGAGGATTCCCGGTGGCGGGATGGTTTGAAAGGGCTTTTCCAAATCCGGCGTTCGCGGGGCCTGCCCGTCCCGCAGTTCTTGCTGGATATGGCCGAGAGCATGGAAGGCGCGGTATGTGTTCCGGCATGATGGATTTTGAGAAGCCAGTCGCGTATGGTGGCGCTGTCGCTGCAATTTGACGCACCAATGGCGGCGCGTCGGCGGGGAAAAGGAGGCGAGAGGATGATTTTCGGGATAGTCTTTTTGTGCGGCGCTGCCGTGGGCGTGGCGGCGTACAGGTGGGGGATGCAGGAAGGCATCAAGGCCTATGAGCAGGGGATGAACCGCCAAAAGTACGGGAGCGGCCTGTGATTCCGGTGTCCGTCAATTATGTCCCCGTGGTGCTGCGGAGTATGTCGGAAATCTGCCGGGCGTTCGGCGTCGGTTGTGAGCAGGTGCGGAAATGGGTTGCGGCGGATGCCCCGATAGCCGTTGACCGTGATGAAAAAGGGGAGATCACACGGTACAGGGCGGAATTGAACCGGCTTTATCTGTGGCAGGAGGCCAGAAGCAAAGAATCCCCCGGCAGTGCGGGGGATTCCGGTTATTGATTGCAGGGCGGTTTATGCCTGCATACGGTTGCAATACTCGCGGGTAGCGACGGCGATCAACCCGGAACGGGTAAGCCCAAGCTCTGCGGCCACGCTGTCGATACGCTCGACGATGACGGGCTTGAGTGAAATGGATAGTCTGATCGGTGCCGCTTCCTTCTTTTTCACGTCAGCGACTACGAACTGATACAGGGTTCCGTCAGGGATTGCGTATCCTTCTTCCTTTGCTTCCTGTTCGTCCTTTCTCCGTGCCCCTTCAAGGCTTGAGGGTTCAGGAAGCGTATCGCCGTCTTCAACCATACTGCCGATGTGAAGCCCCAAGGCTTCCTGCGCCATGCGGATAGCGTCCTCAAGGGATGCCCCCTGCGATACGCAGCCGGGCAAATCGGCAAAGGTCACATCATAGCGTCCCGTTCCGTCAGTGTGCGGTGTAAATGTGGCCGGATAATACACAAAAATCCTTCCTATTATGGACACTTTTTTGTCGTTTCCGGCTTCTCATGCAGAGGCGTAGGATGAAACCTGCCCGGGGTGCCTCGGGATGATCCTCATGAGTTCCACCGCCTTATCCCTCTCAATAACGGAGATGTCATAGGCCGACTGGAGGTTGAGCCAGAACTCGGGCGTTGTGCCGAAGTAGCGGGACAGCCGGGCGGCGGTATCCGCAGTAACGGCACGGCGCTGGTGGACAATATCAGCTATGCGGGTTGCGGGGACGCCGAGGGCGATGGCAAGCGCATGGGGTGTGATGTCCATAGGCTTTAAGAATTCTTCCAGCAGAATTTCTCCCGGATGTGTACGGACGCGCATGGTATCCTCCTAGTGATAATCAACAATTTCGACACGGTGTGCCGCGCCGTTTTCCCAGATAAAGCAGATACGCCATTGGGCGTTGATACGTATGCTATGCTGACCAGCTCTATCACCCTTGAGTTGTTCCAGTCTGTTCGCGGGTGGAATGCGGAGATCTTCAAGGCATTTCGCCGCGTCGAGCATATCGAGCTTGCGTAGGGCGACTGAGGCGAATGAGGAAAAGCGGCGGGGATTTCCCCCGTCAAAAAGAGCCTTGGTATCTTTACAGTGAAAATCAGCTATCATTTTCCGTCCAACGTTTACTGTTTAACAGTAAATAGGCCGTATGGGAAAAAACGTCAACCCCCCTTTTTCCCTGCCTCTCCCTGCCTGTGCCTGCTTGTGCCAGCGGCCTCACAAAAGCCCGTGCTACGCTCCTGCCATCTTTCAATGCGGGAGCGTTTTTTTATGCCGAACCAACAGGAAGTCTTTGAAGCCGCCCATGCCCATGTCGCCAAGTGGGAGGGAGGATACTTTGACCATCCGAACGATCCGGGGGGCGTCACCATGTACGGCGTCAGCCTCATGTTCCTGAAGGGGCTTGATCTCTGGGGAGGGGACATTGACGGCGACGGGGATATTGATCGGGACGATGTGCTGGCCGTCACCAAGGATACGGCCCGCGACATCTTCAAGCGTCACTTCTGGGACAGGCCGCGTGCCGGGGACCCAGGGAGCCCGTTTACGGGCCGCAGTAACAGAAATGCAAATGTCAGATCGCAAGAGCGCCTGTAGGCGCAGCTGGTAAGAAAGCCTTACAGGCGCATATGAAGAACCCCCGGCTATGCCGGGGGGGCCTTTTGCGAGGTATCCTACTTGTACTTGGACAAAAGAATCTTGTTGCAAACATAGAATCGAAGTAGCTCGCTCTCTTTGCAGTTTTCCAACTGTGCAAGCAGATTTTTCCCGATGCCTTTCGGAGAACGTCTAATCTCCTCAAGCGCGAACAATTCTTTCACACGGAGAGACAATGCAGAAGCTATTTTTTCCAAGGTTGATAAAGTCGGATCGCTGAGGCCTCGTTCGATAGATTTGATGTGCCGCAAGGACAAACCGGATTTTTTCGCTAATTGTTCCTGTTTCAATTTTCGTGAGAGACGCAGCAAACGAATCGTTATCCCAAAAGATTTTTGACAGTTCCCCATAGGCTCCTCCAATGGAGGAGAATAGCCTTGACCTTAGGTTTAACAGTCAAAAATAGAAAATATACATTCTATTCTCTCATTCATACCATGCCGTTCTTGAGTTTTGCCTTGCCGGGAAAGTCTCAATTCTTCCCCTGAGAAGCTTCTCAAAGGATTGACGGCTTTTCAGGATCGGGCTATTTTCATGCATATACATGGAGTTTTTATGGAGTCCCTCACGAAGGAATACGCTTCTCCTGTCTGTGTCTGTATGCAGCTCCGCAAAGCCGGGCGTGTTGTTACGCAGAGTTACGATCGCTGCCTGCGCCCCGTGGGCATCCGGGGAACACAGTTTGCGCTGCTGAAACGGATCGCCTGTATGCGTCGGCCGTTCATCACGGATATCGGCAAGGTGCTGTGCATGGATCAGACCACGGCGACCCGGAATATCGGGCTGTTGGAGCGGGCGGGGTTTGTTGCCGTTGGCGTGCATCCTGACGATGCCCGGAAGAAGGTGGTGGAATTGACGCCGGAAGGGCAGGCCAAGCTGGAGGAAGCCTTTCCCCTGTGGGAAGAGGCCCAACGGGAAATCAGGGAATACCTCGGCGACGACAGGCTGGGGCATCTGTGCTCCCTGCTTCAGGTTCTGAGCGATTTCTCCAGCGAATGAAGTTTCTCCTGCTCCATGTACATCCTCAAGAAAGGATAAAGGAGGCTTTTTATGAACGTACTGCTCATCAACGGCAGCCCGCACAAGAAGGGCTGCACTTACACCGCTCTCAGCGAAGTGGCAGGACAGCTTGAGAAAAACGGCATCGGCTCGAATATCGTGCACATCGGCTCGAAGCCCATTCGGGGCTGTATCGCGTGCGGCGCTTGCCGGGAAACCGGGCTGTGCGTGTTTGATGACGATCCGGTCAACGAGTGCTCAGGGCTCTTGAAGGCGGCGGATGGCCTTATCGTGGGGTCGCCCGTCTACTATGCGGCTCCCAACGGCGCGCTGTGCGCTTTCTTGGATCGCCTGTTCTATATGAAAAGCGGAGCCTACGCCTACAAGCCCGCTGCCGCCGTGGTCAGCTGCCGCCGTGGCGGGGCCAGCGCGGCTTTTGATCGTCTGAACAAATATTTTACCATTTCCTGTATGCCCATCGTGTCCTCGCAGTACTGGAACTCCGTGCACGGCAACACGCCGGAGGAAGTGAGGCAGGACAAGGAGGGTTTGCAGATCATGCGGACCCTGGGCGACAACATGGCGTGGCTGCTCAAGTGCATTGAGGCCGCCAAGGGGACCGTGCCCTATCCGGTGCGGGAGCCGTGGACACCCACGAATTTCATCCGTTAGGCTAAACCGCAAACACGACGACGGGTTCGCGCAAGCGGCTCCTCGATACGGGCCCGCATTCCTCGGAGTGCGGGCTCTGCCGTCATGAAAGCGAAACAGAGGTATGCTTTTGTGGCTCCCGGCTGGAATAGAATGCCGTCCTCTGCGGGATGATGATTTTTCGGGAGCACGGCGGACAAATGGCGAGGCGGATTGGAGCGCTTCTCAAGATATCGTTTGCCGTCTGGGAAAAAGAACGCTACTGGATTCTAACACGTCAACGTTACGATTCTGTGACAATGCCGGTATGATAGGTTCCCCAAGGGGAACCGCCCGGGACAAGAGGGAAAGGGGCGGCACATGGCGGAGAAAGAACGCGCTTCTCGGCAGGTCATCGTTATTTCATTGATCACGGCGGCCTGTTTGATCGGCGACTCGATGCTGTACATCGTGCTGCCCATCTGTTTCGCTCAGGCCGGGTTGTCCTCCTTATGGGAAGTGGGGATTATCCTGTCGGTCAACCGGCTGGTGCGGCTCCCGCTCAATCCGATGGTAGGCTGGCTGTCCCGCCATATCAGTGATCGGACCGGCATTTTCATCGCCACGGTACTCGCCACCATCACCACCTTCAGTTACGCCTTTGCGGACGGCTTTGCCGTCTGGCTTCTTCTGCGCTGCCTGTGGGGTATCGCATGGACACTGTTGCGGCTTGGCGGCTTCTATTGCATCCTGAATGTATCGTCCGACGATAATCGCGGCTATTTCATGGGGTTGTATAACGGCCTGTACCGGATCGGCAGTCTGGCGGGGATGCTCCTCGGCGGGATTTTCGCGGACTGGCTCGGTTTTTCCGTGACGTGCATGTTATTCGGCGCGTGTACCGCCGCGACTATTGTTCTCGGGTTCATCTGTGTGCCGCGCGGAAACAGCGGCGTCCCGGCCGGAACGCAAGCCGAGGAGCGGTCTTTGACGTGGCTGTGGAAGGACGGCACGGTCCTGTGGGTCATGGCGACGGGGCTTGTCGTGGCGCTTATCTATCAAGGCCTGTACGCCTCCACGCTCAGCGAGCTCATCCGTATCCATTTCGGGAGTAGCGTTACCTTGCTCGGAGGGGTGGCCGTGGGCGCGGCAACGCTCGGGGGCGTCCTGCAAGCTATCCGCTGGGGGTGGGAGCCGTGGCTGGCCCCGGGGATCGGCGTATTGTCCGATCGCCGCTTCGGTCGGCGATCCATGATGGTGGTCTCGCTGGCGTTCGGGGTGGTCGTGTTCGGGCTCGTCGCCTTGCGCTTGCCCCTGCCGCTGTGGCTTGCCGTGTTGATCGGCATCCAGCTCACGGGGACGTCCCTGACCACGATAGCCGATTCCGTGGCTTCGGATACGGCGTCCGTGCGGGGAGGGCGGGTATTTATGATGTGGTACTCGTTCGCCGTGGATCTCGGCGCGGCCCTCGGGCCGATCCTCGCTTACCTGCTCAATGACATGTGGGGGATGGATACGGCTTATGCGGGCACGGCGGTCCTTCTGCTGATCCTTGCCGTGAAGTGGTACTGGTCGGCTCCGCTGCCCAAACCCTTTGTCCGGCGCTCTGCCTGACGGGAAATGCGCCTTCCGGCGCGCGGCCGTTTTCATGGTTTTAGGGCTCGGCGCTTCCCGTGAAATCCCTTTCTTGCCGATAGATTCCACTGCCTATCAATAATATACAATCCCGCTTCCGGTTTGTCCGGAGCGGGATTTTTTGTATGCGTTTGGGGCGCGTACATTGTTATTATTTAGGATTTATTACTTTTTTCTGCTTTGTAGCACAATCTCCGCACAACCGTCTCTCCTTTTCTCCACGATCGACAAAAAGCGGACACGCCCGCGTCACACGGCTCCTCCACTATGCGCCCAACGACAAGTGAGGAGTTCAACATGATCCACATAGATACTCTCAGCAAAACGTTTTCAGGCGGGAAGGGGCTTGACCGGGTCAGCCTGCACATCAAGCCCGGCGAAATGGTCGCGCTCATCGGCTCGTCCGGTTCCGGAAAATCGACCCTGATGCGCCATATCGCGGGGCTCATGCCCGGCGACGCCGACGGCGGGCGGATCGAGGTCGCGCAGCACCTCATCCAGGACAGGGGCGTGATCAGCCGCGACATCCGAACCATGCGGGCGGAAATCGGCATGGTCTTCCAGCAGTTCAATCTGGTGGATCGCATGTCCGTTTTGCGCAACGTCATGCTCGGCGCGCTGTCGCGCACGGCGCTGTGGCGCAGCCTGCTGGGCTTCTTCCATGAAGAGGACGCCCGGCTTGCCTACAAGGCGCTGGCCCGCGTCGGCATCATGGAAAAGGCGCATCAGCGCACCTCCAACCTCTCCGGAGGGCAGCAGCAGCGCGCCGCCATTGCCCGCGCCCTTGTGCAGCGCGCCCGCGTCCTGCTGGCGGACGAGCCCATTGCCTCGCTCGATCCGGAATCGTCCCGCAACGTTATGGAAACGCTGCGCGATCTGAACCAGAAGGACGGGCTCACCGTGCTCGTGACCCTGCATCAGGTCGACTACGCGCTGTCCTTCTGCCCCCGAACCATCGCCTTGAAGCATGGCCGGGTCGTGTACGACGGGCCGAGCGCGGAACTGACCCCCGCCTTCCTCAAGCGGCTCTACGGTACGGAATGCGACTCCCTGTTCGCCCGCCAGGAAAGCGACATCCGGCGGAATCCGCCCCTGACGCAGGTTCAAGTGGCCTAACCCTCAACAACAAGGATTTGCCATGTTTTCACGTTTCCTGATCGCCGTTGCGGCGGCGGCCGTCGTCCTTGGCGGTTCCGTTTGTGCCAAGGCTGCGGAAGTCCTGAACTTCGGCATCATCTCCACGGAATCCTCCCAGAACCTCAAACAGTTGTGGGACCCCTTCCTCGCCGACATGGAAAAGGCCACCGGCTTCAAGGTCAAGGCGTTCTTCGCTTCGGACTACGCCGGGATCATTGAGGGGATGCGCTTCAAAAAGGTCGATCTCTGCTGGATCGGCAACAAGGGCGCCATCCAGATGGTGGACCGTTCCGACGGTTCCGTTTTCGCCCAGACCACGGCGGCGGACGGTACGGACGGCTACTACTCCTTGCTTGTGGTGAACAAGGAGAGTCCGCTCAAGAGCGTGGACGACGTGCTCAAGAACGCGGCTGGGCTTCGTTTCAGCAACGGCGATCCCAACTCTACCTCCGGGTTCCTCGTGCCCGGCTACTACGTGTTCGCCAAGAACAACGTCGACCCGAAGAAAATTTTCAAGAACGTGGTTGCCGCCAACCATGAGTCCAACGCGCTCGCCGTCGCCAACAGGCAGGTGGATGTGGCGACTTGCAACAACGAAGCCATCGGCCGCCTCGAAATCGCCCACCCTGAAAAGGCCGCGCAGATCCGCGAAATCTGGCGCTCGCCGCTCATCCCGAGCGATCCGCTGGTGTGGCGCAACAGCCTTCCCGAAAGCACGAAAAAGAAGATCGCCGATTTCATCTTCGGGTACGGCGTGAAGGGTGATGTGGCCCACGCCAAGGCCATCCTCGAAAAGCTCCAGTGGGGGCCGTTCAAGCCTTCGACCAACGCCCAGCTGGTTCCTCTCCGTCAGCTCGAACTGTTCCGCGAAAAGAGCAAGCTGCAGGCCAATGCCGAGATGCCTGCGGCGGAAAAGGCCGAGCGCATCAAGAAGATTGACGAAGCCCTCGACAAGCTGTCCCTGTAATACGCCTCGGCGGCGCGGAGGTTCCTGCGCCGCTTTTTCCCGGCGGGCCCGTACCGCCGGTTTTCCGAAAGGATTGCCATGAGTTCCGAATTTGCTCTGTCCCCTCCGCGCAAACGCCCTATGGAACTGCTGCGCCTCGTGGGTTGGGCCGTCGCGCTGGCGTTTCTCGTCTGGTCGTGGCGGGGGGCGGAAATGCGCCCCATGACCCTGATTACCGAGTCGGGCAACATCCTCACGCTGATTAAAGACTTCTTCCCGCCCGACTTCACGGACTGGCGGCTGTACGCCACGGAAATGGTCGTCACCCTGCAAGTCGCCATCTGGGGCACGCTGCTCGCCGTGGTCTGTGCCGTGCCGCTCGGCATCCTGTCTTCCGACAACATCGTGCCGTGGTGGGTCTACCATCCCGTGCGCCGCCTCATGGACGCCGCCCGCGCCATCAATGAAATGGTGTTCGCCATGCTGTTCGTGGTCGCCGTGGGCCTTGGCCCCTTCGCGGGCGTGCTGGCGCTGTGGGTACATACCACGGGCGTCCTCGCCAAGCTGTTCTCCGAGGCCGTGGAAGCCATCGAGCCGAGCCCGGTCGAAGGCGTGCGCTCCACGGGGGCCTCCTTCCTTGAGGAAGTCGTATACGGCGTCATCCCGCAGGTTTTCCCGCTGTGGATCTCCTATTCGCTGTACCGCTTCGAGTCCAACGTGCGCTCCGCCACCGTCGTGGGCATGGTCGGCGCGGGCGGCATCGGCATGGTGCTGTGGGAGCTGATCCGCAGCTTCGCCTTTGAGCAGACCTGCGCCGTCATGGCCCTCATCGTGCTGGTCGTGGTGGTCTTCGACATGCTCTCGCAGCAGCTGCGGAAGAGGGTGCTGTAATGCCCGCCCGCTATGCCGTGTACTACGCGCCTTCGGCGGGCGATGCCCTGCATCAGGCGGTGACCCCGCTGCTGGGCCGTGATGCCCTCGGGGGCCTGAATGTGCCGCAGGCGGCGCCTCCGGGTGTGGATCCCGTTTTCTGGAAGGCGGTCACCCGCGTTCCCGCCCATTACGGATTGCACGCGACGCTCAAGGCGCCTTTCGAACTCCGCCATTCGGGAATGGACAGCCAGCTGTTGCGCTCCACGGGTGAAGTGGCGTCCCGCTTCCTTCCCTTTGCAATTCCGTCCCTGTCCCTCGCCTATCTGGGCAAGGAGGAAAAAGGCTTTTATGCGCTCGTTCCCTCGACGAAATGCTCTCTGCTATCCTTTCTGGAGCGCGCCTGTGTGATGGATCTGGATGTCTTCCGGGCTCCCCTGAAAACCGAGGATGTGGCCCGGCGCGGCCATCTGTCCCTTGAGGAACGCAGCAACCTGTATATGTGGGGCTACCACCGCGTCCTTGATTCGTTCCAGTTCCACATCACGCTGACCGACGGCATTGCCGACGCGGGATTGCGTGCGCTTGTGGGCGCGGGCCTGCGCAAGGCGCTGGAAGGCGTGCTGGACGCTCCGCTCCGTATCGATGCCCTGACCCTTTTCAAACAGGAAAACCGCAACCGGCCCTTTTCCGCCGTGGCGCGGCTTCCGTTCGCCAACGTACAGACTGCACAGGAAACAGCATGATGTCTCTCACCGTTCGACAAGAAAGGATGCGGCTGTTGGCCCTCGCATCCGTGGAGCGTCTCGAAGCGGGGCTCTCCGTCATTACGCCGCCGGATTACGAGGTAGTCCGCGGGCCGGAAACCGGGCTGGTCATGATCCGGGGCCGCGTGGGCAACACCGGCGACGCCTTCAATATGGGCGAAGCGCTTGCGACGCGCTGCGTGGTCTCGTTGAAGGACGGCTGCCTCGGGTATGCGTGGATTCTGGGCGAGGATGCCCGCCGCGCCGAGCTTGCCGCCCTGTACGACGCCCTCTGGCAGCGGGACGGCTATGCGGAACCCCTTGATCGGGAACTGCTCCCCGCGCTGGAAGCGGAACGCGCTCGCCGGGTGCGGGAGGATGCCGCCGCCGTCGAGCCTACCCGCGTTGATTTCTTTACGCTTGTCCGAGGAGAAGACTGATGCCGGCCTTTTCCCAACCCGTATTCGATATGCAGCGGGTGTTCCGCGTTGTGCTCGATGCCATGTCCCGTCCCGCGCGGCTTTGCCGCCTGCCCGTATTTCCGCAGTCCGTGCCGGACGGCCTTTCGCCCGTGCTGGCGGATCTCGCCCTGACCCTGTGCGACGGCGAATCTCCGCTCTGGCTTTCTCCGGGCCTGCGGAAGGATGAAACGACAACGTGGCTCCGTTTCCACTGCTGCTGTCCGATCGTCGAAGAGGCGGACAAGGCGGCCTTCGCGCTGGTGGCGGACGCTTCCGAACTGCCGCCCCTGTCCGCTTTCGCGCAGGGCGTTCCCGCCTACCCCGACCGTTCCGCAACCGTCTTGCTTGCCGGTCTGGCCTTTGATGCGGGAACCCGTTTCCGTGGTTCCGGCCCCGGCATCTGCGGGGAAAGTACCTTCACCTGCACGTTGCCCGAAGATTTTGCGGAGCGGTGGCGCGGGAATACGTCGGGCTTCCCGCTCGGCGTGGACATGCTGCTGTGCGGCGCCGACGGCGTGGCCGGTCTGCCGCGCACCACGCGCCTTGAACGTCTGCCTCAGGAGAGTGCGTCATGTATGTAGCGGTCAAAGGTGGGGAAAAGGCCATTTCCGCCGCCCATGAACTCCTCCGCCGGGAAGGGCGGGGCGACCCCTCCGTCCCCGATCTGGGGATCGATCAGCTGATCGGGCAGTTGCGGCTTGCCGTGGACCGGGTCATGGCCGAAGGCTCACTGTATGACCGGGATCTCGCAGCGCTGGCCATCAAGCAGGCGCAGGGCGACTTGCTCGAAGCCGTATTCCTCGTCCGTGCCTACCGGACCACGCTTCCCCGGTTCGGCAGTTCGCTTGCCGTGGACACGTCAGCCATGCGCGTGCTGCGGCGCATTTCCGCCACATGGAAGGATCTCCCCGGCGGACAGATCCTTGGTGCGACGTTCGACTACACGCACCGCCTGCTGGATCGCACCCTCTCCCGCGCTGAAGCCGGAGCCGCCGGATCTTCCCCTCTTCCAGTAGAACCCGATACGGATTCCCCGCTCGGCGGGCCGTTGCCGCGTGCGCTCGACGCGCTGGTTGCGGAAGGGCTGCTCGAACGGCCCGAGCCGTCGGAGGGCGATGCCTGCCGCGACATCACCCGCATGCCGCTACACCCCCCGCCATCCTCTGTACCTGCCCGCCGATGCCCCGGCGGATCGCGGCGTGCGCCTTCAGGCGCTGGCCCGCGCCGACGAAGGGTTTCTGCTCGGCATGGCCTACTCCACGCAGCGCGGCTTCGGCGCTGTGCATCCCTTCACCGGAGAACTGCGCCGGGGATGGGTGGAAGTGTCCTTTTTCTCCGAAGAGCTCGGCTTTGATGTCGTTATCGGCGAAATCGAGCTGACCGAATGCGAAACCGTGAGCCGCTACACCGGGACGGCCCGCCCGCCGTGCTTCACGCGGGGGTACGGGCTGGTTTTCGGCAACAACGAGCGCAAGGCGCTGTCCATGTCCATCACGGATCGCGCCCTCCGTGCCAAGGAACTGGACGAACCCGTCGTCGGCCCGGCGCAGAATCCCGAATTCGTGCTCCTGCACGGCGACAACGTGGACGCCTCGGGTTTTGTCCAGCACATCAAGCTGCCGCATTACGTGGACTTTCAGGCCGATCTTTCCCTTATCCGCGGCTTGCGCGCCAAGCGGCAGAACGACAAGGATATCTAGATGCCACAGACCGACGTTTGCGCGGACGCGCCGCTTGAGGGCTATGCGTTCGCCTATCTTGACGAAACGACCAAACGCATGATCCGGCGGGGGCTCCTCAAGGCCGTTGCCATCCCCGGCTATCAGGTGCCGTTCGCCAGCCGCGAGATGCCCATGCCCTGCGGATGGGGGACCGGCGGGATTCAGGTTACCGCGAGCATCCTCGGCAGGGACGACGTGCTCAAGGTCATCGATCAGGGCTCCGACGACACCACCAACGCCGTGTCCATCCGGGATTTCTTCCGCAAGACCACCGGCGTCGCCACCACGACCCATACGGACGAGGCCACCATCATCCAGACCCGCCACCGCATCCCCGAGCAGCCGCTCACCGAGTCGCAGATCCTGGTGTATCAGGGGCCGCTGCCCGGG
>OGRO01001412.1_pt1 | contig 20658 bp, 7 predicted proteins | sample 1553451 | NCBI WGS metagenome assembly OGRO01 (sample SAMEA2580021, study PRJEB22360) | human gut metagenome
CGAATGGGCAATGAATGATATTCAAGTCATCTGCAATATGGGTATTATGCAGGGCGTTGGCGATAACAGATTTGCGCCAAAGGAGTTATATACCACCGAACAGGCGATTGCAACGCTTGTGAGAGTATATAATAATTCTTCAAAATCAAATGATATATCAAACGCCGAGAATGTTGTTAATGAAAAATTTATGGTTTTATCATTGCCTTGGGGTGAAAAGTGGAAAAATATAAAAAACGTTCTGCTCTTTCAACAGCAAGCGTGGTTGTCGATGACGGTAACAGATTTGTAATTGAGATAAGCAATGCTGAATTGGGGGGGGGTGAACGGAATAATGAGATTATTTAACTTGTTGTTCTTACATAATTGCAGCAGATGATGCGTTTTTATAAGAACAACATAACCGCAGGTTAAAATGCACAGTATTTTTATCAAAAGTTTATTATAAATTTTGAAAAATTCTATTGAAATAAAAAAGGTTTAATGCTATAATTTATTTATCAATTAATAAATTATAGGGAGGTCAAATGAGAAGCGCAGGGTATAAGGAAGAAAAGAAGAAGGAAATAATGCAAAAATGCTTTGAATGTTACTGTGACAACGGGCTCAGGAACACGGGCATAAAGGAACTTGGGAAATACTGCGGCATGACAAGCGCCAACTTATATGCGTACTTTGACAATGTGGATGATCTGATTGTGCAGTCTACCGCATACTGCATGGCAAAGGTGGAAGATGAGTTTATGGCTCTGGCGCCGGAAAATCCGCGGGATATTTTAAGATTTATAGATGAAGTACCGTATTGGACGGCTGAACATCACGGCAAAAAATACCGTCTGATGTATCAGGTATACACACATCCGAAATATGTCGAACACGGCAAAAGGTTTGTCAACGGAGTGAGCGAGCGTTATACGGAGTATGCGCGTGAGCTTTCGCCGAGACTCGGTGTTCCCGTTGATATTTTATCGGGTTTTATATTTATCTTCGTGCGTGCGGCAGTACATTTTGCACTGTTTGAGGATGAGTATTATATGAAAATGCAGATGGAGGCGCTGAAGCTTTCGGTATTTTCGGTGATCAAAAATTTTAAAAAAGAAGGGATTGAGAAAGAGTGAAGCTGAGAAGATTATTGTGTGCTTTGCTTGCGGTTTGCATACTTATACCGTTTAATTACGTTATGCCCGCATCGGCCGATACCGATTGGGAATACAAAGTAACGGTAACCACTGCAACGGGCGGAAGCGATCCGCACACCAAAAAAGGTGCAATTCAAGTCACGCTTAAATTCAACGGCGGCGACGAGGGCGGAAAGCTTGACGACGGCGTAAACAAAAAAGGCGCCGATGCAAAATACAGCACGAAATCCTCCCGTGCACCGTGGACGCTTGATTCTATTACGCTTAAAAACAATACCAAAGACGGATACAAAATACACCGTATCAGAATAGAAGTCAGCAAAAGCGGTAAATCAAAAAACATTCTCGACTGGTATCCCGGAAATTCAAATGACACCAGCAGCGGTGAATGGATTGACAAGGATAACGGACGTAAAGAGTCGTATACGGTTTACACCGGCACAAAAAGAAAAATTTACCAAGCCGGAAACTTTTATGATGAATTTGGCAAGGACATCTTTATTGAAACCATGGGAGAGAGCGGAAATATAAGTCATAAATGGGACTGCAAAATTAGCGACAGTTATGCGGATATTATGGGTTCGTCATATAACTGTATGGAATACCCGGACGCACCGGAGATTGAAATTTCGGTAGGCGGCAAAAAGGGCGACAATTCAAAGATAACCAAAAGCGAACTTGAGAAAAACGGATTTCAGTTTTTTAATGACAAAGATAACGGCTTCGGTTATACTGCCAACCGCCTTTTGGTTTCGCAGTATATGAATAAAAACAATATATACAGCATTGACATCGGTTTTAACATTAAGTTCCCGCCTGAAAGTACCTCTATGTACGGCGGTATATTCTATAGCGGTACTTCCACTGTTATACACCGTAATGCTTTCGCACTGGAGAGTGTAAATTTCAGCAGTAACTACTACCATGCCGGTACGGACAATTATTTCTACAACAACTCGGGAGACAAAAAAATATCCGTTACCGCGAACATTAAGACCACAGGAAGCAGCTCGGATTACGGATCCGGCGCTCTTAAGGACTCAACGCTTTATTTTGATAAAGCTTATCTGAAAGCCGGAGATAATACAGTCATTAATGCCGCAGATTCGTCGGGTAAACCGATTTCGTCCGTAAAGGTTGACGACGGAAAATCGTTTAAGCTTGAATTTCCGTATACCGAGGGATTGGATTCGCAAAATGCCGGCGTGGCGTTTATGTTTGAAAACGCAAGGCTGAGGTATACGCCGTATACCGGAGAAGAAGAGGAACTCAGAATGTGGGACGAAAACTACAACATTCCGGGATTTTCCAACAGGTCAATCGGCGGTTACCTTATGTCGACTCACAAAATCGACTCGCAAAACCCGATTGTTGCAGTATCTCCGGCAGACGGTACCGATTTGAACAAATGGAACAAAACGGTTACGTTATCCGCCGTGCCGAGTGAAGATATTTATTCGCAAACTGCAAGCGGACTCACACGGGGTCTTTTGGATATGAATCTCAGCGACGGTACAAACGCACCGGCAATTTACAGATTTAACTATACGGAGCAGAACCCCGGCACAGCATCATCAATGCAGAAGGCGCCTGCGCTTAAAAGTCTGTCACAGAAAATCACTTTGGCGCTCCGCGACAAGGTAGAGGGCAATTTTGACCTCGTTTTTTCGGGTTACGATTATGCAGGAAATCGGCTCAAAACCGTGTATAAGGGAATAAAGCTTGATAATAAGGCTCCCGAAGTGACGGTTACGGAAAAAGCCAATCCAAAGATTGACGGCAAAAAAGGCAATATATATAACGTGAAAATTTCAGACGCGTCGGGAACCGGCAGACTTTATTATATGTTTACCAAAAAGAACATTGCCGATATTCCCGAATATGACGGTTCGGGAAGTCTGACAAGCGGAGATATGGACACTACGCTTGACAAATGGGCATATATAGAGCAGAAAGATACCGAAAACGGCAAAACCGCCGCTGCGTATCTGGAGGTTGAAAAAGGACAGACTTTTATAGGACATCTTGTATACTTTGCGGTTGATGAAGCAGGCAACAAAACAAATATCTCTGTAGAGGATATAAATATAAACAATGAAGACACTGCATATGACATAACACCGAAAAACCCCGCCAAGCCGCGTTCATCGTATGACATTTCCGTTACAACAAACGGAAACAACAAGGTTTACTACAGTTGGAAAAATTATGTAAAAGACGAAGCAACGGGAAAAATGAAAGAAAATTACATAGTCAAAGATAAACTGTACAACGGAATTATCGAAACGGCAAAAGACGAGGCTACCAAAAACTTAAACGGAACGTACATTCTTGAATGTATAATCGTACCTCCGTCCGGCAAAAGCATACCGTGTGTTCCGGTAAGCTATGCTTTTGACAATGAAGGACCTGTAATAAATGTCACACCCGCCGGAGGCGACACTTATAAGTCAAGTCAGACGGTTACCGTTTATGCAACGGATATGTCTGACATCGTGTCGGCAACGGCAAAGATTGTAACTCCCGACGGAAGGGATATTGAGGGCAGAGGAGAAACCGCGCTCAGCATTGCAAACGGCATACTTTCGCAGAATGTGAATATTTCGGATATTGCCGGCGGCGCTTATGTACTCAAAGTTACGGCAACCGACACAAACGGACTTTCCGCGACAGAAATTTCCAAACCGTTCTTTATAAGAAACAGCAAGCCGACAGGCACGGTGGATGTGTCAGGCAACATCAGGCACAACGGCAGAGCGCTCATATCCGACGGCAAAATCAAGCTTGATTTTGACATTACCGAGGATTTTGCAAATTCGTCCGCTGCCGGAAATCAGGCATTGTACTACAGTGTAAGCACAACGGCGGGCGAATACGGCGAATGGCTAAAGGCAGGCGCTGTAAAATCAAACGGAAATACACTTACTGCCAACTTAACCGTTGACGCACCGGAAATTGCGCTTACGGACGGAGAAAACACAATATTTGTGCAGACTGCAATATGTCACGAAGACGCAGACAAGACAAAGATAGACCTGACCACGGTTAAAAATGATGAAATCGTGCTTTATTACGACAGCAGTGCACCTGACGCAACGCTCGTTATAAACGATATTCACACAACCGACAGCATATCGGGCAAAATATATGTGAGCGACAATCTCGGAGCAGGCGTTACCGCGGTATGCAATGACGATACAATCAAAATCGGTGAATTTGCAAACGGCGCGTTTGACATCACCGCTTTGAAGAACACCGGCAAGGATACTCTGATAACCGTATCGGACAAAGCGGGCAACAAGACCTATATCAAGCCTGTTATCAGGGGAATTGACGCGGAAGCTCCCGAAGTGGAAATTACTTCTTCGGAAAGAATGTCGGGTGAGAGAAAAGACGCTCTGGCAACGGTTAAAATCAGCGGAGTATTGCCCGAAACCGTAAAATTCGCATTTATTCCGCAGGATAAAGTATCCGGCGGAAATATCCCGGAGGAGTATTTCAAAGAAAATATTCCGGACGGCGATTTCTATAAGGTTACGCAGGCACGCACCGAGGATGGCGAATGGGACGGCGAATACAACATTATATATAATGTAGAAATTTCGGGAATTACCGATACACGTTACCTCGGCGTACGTTCCTCGGACAGCCTCGGAAACACTAATGACGTTATATTTGAAACACCGCTTGTTTCGCAGGACGCAGAGCTCACCGCAGTGACAACGGTGAGTCCTAAGGAAACCGCGGCAAGAACGGTTGCGCGCGTAAGCTACAACGTTCCCGTCTACACACTTCCGCAGGATAAAATAGTGGATGAAAACAGTGATGTTGTTAAAAACAACACTCTTGAAATCGACGAAGATATCTGGAAAACTCTTTCCGCAGCCGAAAAGGTTGAAGCAGCAAACTTTGAGCTTGCGAAACAATATGCTTTGTCGTATTCCGACAAACATACATTCTCGGCAGGAGAAAACAAGGTTTACGACTTATACACCGCAGATGATCTTGGCAGAACGAAACACCTCACAGCTGAAGTCAGCGATGTTACATTCAATGCACAGAGCGATATCAAAGCGGGGGTTTACTTTAAGGAATGGCCGGATCCGTACACTTACAATTATATCCCGGTTAAAAACGAAGAAATATGTGCTGAAATCGCACAGTCAAGCGATGACTATTATGTAATAGTCGAGGCAGACGGCGGCGACGGAAATACACTGTATCTGCCCGAAGAAACAACCATTATTGAAGCACGGTACACAAACGGTCTTATATTCAGCGAATATTCGTCAAAAGATTATGCGGTTTACTCAAGAGAACCGTCGGAGGACGATCCGTATGATAATGGCGAAATAAAGGGTTATACGAAGCTTGTGTACAGTCTGAAACCTATCGAAATCGACGACGGCAGCGGATATTACAGGCTTTCGGACGTTACCGAGCGTATCATAAACGTTCGTGCGTTCCAGAGAAATGCAGACATCAGCGACCCTGGTCAGGTGGCGGAAAGAAGCGTTGTTTTAAGCGGTATTGACAATGATGCTCCGATAATTAAATGGTCGGTTACTCCGGAGGTCTTAACCTATGAAACGGTTGATTACGGAAACGGCGAATTTTATACCGCGCTCGTACCGCATCCCACACCCGGAGATGTAACATATACACTCCGTGCGCAGGATAAGGAATCGGGCATAGGCAAGATACTGGCAGTGGTGTATATGACGCCAGACGGCGGTTATGAAGAGGTTTACGTTCCTATGACGGATGAAAACGGAAACCCCACAGAATACTGGAGCTGGGACGGAAACGAGCATATGGGCGGCGTTGAAGAATATGACGAAGAAAACGGAGCGCCTGTTTTAGCGGCAAAACCTATTCCCGTCAAGATTGAATACTTCGGCGACGGCGACATATACGGTGAAAAAACACTTACCTATACCTTCACCGACGCTTATTCGCTAAAGAATGCGGGAATATTTACAAACACCTGCGGCGCAGACGCATACCCCGGAATCTATTTCAGAGCCGGAGGCGATGGCGGCGGAAGCGAGAGCGGACTTTCGACAGTCGGCATAATTTACAAAATGCCTATAGAAGAGGGCAAGGACTACAATGTCAAATACTTCTTTGAAAATTCCGAAGGCAGCTGGGAAGAATTTACCGACATTGAAAATACATATCACAAAAATGCAAAAGCGGTAATAGAGATTCCGGAAGGAAGCCGCGGAGAAGAAAGAGGACTTGCGGTTACAAACAACAACAGAAGCAATGAGAAGATATTAAACAGCTACCAAAATGAGTTTACCTTCAATCTCAAAGATAAGTACAACTATCGCGCAGACGTTAACATTTCGCTCAAAAACTTTGACAACGAACCGGGTACGGTTGATTACAAGCTTTCGACAACATCAAAGACAAATAAACCCGTTGAGGTTACCGTTACCGTTTCGGACGCAAAAAGCGGAATAGGAACAGTTAAGCTTACAAGCGGAGCGGATGAAGTTACACTTACTAAGGCTGAAGAATATGAGCTCGGCGCCGAGGGAACGGAAAAAGTAAAATATGCGGTATACAAAGGCTATATTTCTCAAAACGGCACATACAGTATAACGCTTTTTGACAAGGTTGCAAACAAAACGGTAAAAAGCTTTAACATTAAAAACATCAACACTGTTATACCTGAGGCGACAGTTACCTACAGCACGGAGGAATATACCTCGCGTCCGGTAAACGCAACCGTAAGCTTTTCAAAACCGAATGTAAAGATTGTAAACATTGAACCTGTCGCACCGCTTACGGCGGCGGATTACAGCGTAAATTACAACACATCTGTCATAACGTTTACAAAATCGGGAACTGTCGGAGTTTGCTATGAGGACGATTACGGCAATTCAAACAGTGATAATCCGCTTATTGTGGCAGTAAAAAACATTGACAAAACTCCTCCTGTTCTCGAACCGGTATATGATACAACCACAGACCCGTCGGTTGTTTCGGTAACCTTTGATAAGGTTGACGTTCTGACAAGCGCAATGGATCTGCAAAGAAAAGAATCCGGCATATTCGTAACTTACGGCGGTATAACAAAGCCGGTTGCGGATGAGGACGGGAATAAAAACAGCTACACATTCTACGAAAACGGCAACTATACCTTTAAGGTTCATGACAAAGAAGGTCTGTCGTCTTTCGTTTCAATCAACATTGACGGTATAGACAAAAAGGCTCCGAAAATCACAAGTGTAAAATGGAGCTATGATTATGACGAGTTTGACGGCGAAAACTGGGTTACAAAAACCGCAAACGGGCAGAAAACTTCCGTTGACGGTACGGCAGGATATATCGTAGGCTCGGATATACACAAGATTACAAACAAAGACGTTACGGTAACTGTAGAAACCGATGACGATACGCGTCTTATCGGCAGCAATGACGGTTATGACAATGTAAAGGAAAAGGTTTACGACCGGAACGGACTGTTTATTTTCAACACGGAAAAGAAAAACGGACTTACGGCAAGCTACGGCGTCGATATTGAGATTATCGACAAGACCGCACCTGTAATAGACCTTTCGGAACTGGGAGCGGAAATGGTATTTTATGAAAATCCAAAAATGAACTCCGACTATGACATAAGTATGCTCAAATATGTAAAGGACGGCAAGTACACTGCATATAAGGCATATGATGTGTTTAACGGCAAAAAGACAGACCTTACCGAAAATGTAGAGATAGACTGGGGCGGATTTAATGCAAGCGATTTGAGCCAAAACAAATTTGACTCAAGCAAACCGTATACAGTTACCTACAAGGTAACGGATTCGGCTCATAACACAATGGCTGCAAAGAGAACAATCCGTCTTGTGGGCATTAATGACACGGTCGCATTTGTAAACGGCTCGCTTCCGGACTTTGCCGGACGAAGCGAAGTTATCGGCAGCGGTATAAAAATATCGCTTGCAAACTTTGCCGGAACAGCATATGTAAGATACCAAAGCGGCGTTAAAACAATGGGACAGATGAAAAAAGACGGCATAATGGTAAGTAAAAACGAAAACGGCGATTTTGAGGTTCAGGACCTTTCCGAAGGCTGGTATACCTTCTATGTTCAGACCGACAAGCGCGATTACTTTACACTTTGCGTATATCTAAGTAATTAAGGGGGGAATGAAAAAGAATGAACGTATTTAAGAAAGCTTTATCATATATTCTGATACTCGCTGTTCTTGTTTCGGTTTTTCCCGGAGTTGCATTTGCAGACGAGGACGGGTATAAAATTTCAAACGAGTATTTAAGCTTCACTTTTAACCAAAAAACGGGCGGTTTCGCGATAGAAACCGCCGAGGGAAATCCTCAGAAAGCGCTTGACGACAACATTCCTCTTTTATATGCCGAGGATAAGGAGCGCAGCAACGGAACATCTTTTATAACCGTGCGGATAGGAGATAAGGACTATATCTTCGGGCAGAACTATTCGTTTTTCGGTATAGAGTCATCACTCGGCACGGTTAAGGTGGGCGAGCAAAACAGGCTCATAGAAATCCCGTGGACAATAAAGGGCGTAACAGTGACTCTTACTGCGGCTCTTGACCACAACAATGACAGCAATACTACCGGAAATGTCGGTCTGTCATTTAAGGTTGAAAACAACAGCGGAAAAAATGAAGATGTCAGCGTAAGACTTCTTCTTGACACCGCTCTCGGAAACAGGATTGACGCACCGTATTTTGTAATTGACAAAGATATACAGCCTACGTTTACCGAAACGGAGTTTTCGCAGGACGCTATTCCGCAGCAGATACGAAGCGTGGATTCGCTCACAAACCCGACGAGGCTTTCGTACATTCTGATGCAGGCGCAGGGCTGGAACGGCGGAACAAGACCGAGCAAGGTTATACTCGGACACTGGGCAAACCTTGCGAATGTACGCTACGACTACACACCCGACCCGTACTGCGATTTTACGAACTATTCAAATGACTACCGCGAGCCGGACAGTGCGGCGGCAATTTACTGGGAAAACAATACCCTGCAAAACGGCGAAAGCTTTACCGGGGAAATGCTCTACGGTGTGGGTAACTTTTCAAATACCACCGGCGAGGCAATGGGCATTGACATCACGGCAGAGCGCGTTGAGCTTTCCGCAGACAAAAAGTCATACAAAAACGACGGCAAAATCAATGTTACCGTTAACATTGACAATACCGTTGACAATGCAGCAGAGCTTAGCAATGTAGTGGTAAATCTCACTGTTGACAATAAACAGTTTGAACTTGTTGACGGAGAGGAACAGATTAAATATGTGGGCCTGGGCAAAGAGATAAAAACCCTTAAATATACCCTTAAAGCGCTTCCCCAGGACGATCTCACGGCAGGCACGGTTTATGTATCGTTAAGCGGTGTAAAGACGCTCTCGGACGGCAATCAGGAGGATTTTGAAACAGCGGCGCAGAGAAGTCTTATCCTACCGTCTGTCGGCGAAGTTTCTAAAATCCAGTTTAACAAAATAAATCCCAAAATCGTGTATACAGACGGCGAAAAGGCTGTAACGATTTCGGGAAAAATGAAGCCGCTTGAGGCTGTACTGGCAAACGACGCGGCCGTGGAGCTGAAGCTTGTTCATGATACAACAGGCGAAAGCGTAACCATTGATAAGAAAAACATTGCGTTTTTGGATGAAACGGGCGAAACGCTTACGTTCACAACCGAAGAACAGCTTTATGTGGGTGATTATAAAATCGTATTTGAAATAAACGATACCCGTCTGCAGGATAATCTGAAATGCAAATCCATAACATGCAGCCAAAAACTTCAGGTATCGGCAGACAAAAAATATCAGCTTAAATCCTACGGCATGGCGGCGCTCGTCCGCACAACCGACGGAACTGAGGCAGGTTCGTATGATTTCCATACGTTCAGAAACGAAAGCGAATATTTAAGCTTTTATAAAGGCGAGCTTGCATCAAAGGGCAGGCTTGACGGCAAAACGGTAAAATACAACTTCGGCAAAGACAAAGAGTCCATAAATCAGCATGAAATTCTGCTTACAGTCCGCGCCAACCTCCGCGAGATGAAGGATGCGGCCACCGGCGAAACCTTCTGGCAGGCAGACTTTCAGTCGGGCGACATCATCATAAACAATATGCTTTCCTATGAGGGCGAAAAACCGCTTAAACTTTACAGAAGAGGCTCTTCCTGCAGGGTTGAAGGCGACGGACTTTTAAAGGTTGTAAATTCAATAAATGTTTGGAGAAGCAAGTGGAGTATCTCGGCGACCAAAGGCATTGCGTATACTCTTGACGAGGAACGCCTTTCGGACGCAATCGGTCAGGGCGTAACAGTGCGTTCTCTCAATCTTTCTCTTGACGGAGCGGCAACCATGATTCAGTCGCTCGGCGGCTTTGCCGTAGATTTGAAATACGGTGTTTTAAGCTCGCAGTGGTATGACGATTCGGACGGCATGGTCACTTACGGAATAGGCTTCGGAGGAAGCATAAGCATACCGATTAAGGCGCCGAAAAACAAAGAACAGCCGGACCTTACCGCCGACCAGGAGGATATAGGAGAAGAGCTTAACAGTCTGTTTGACGAAAGTCTTACTGCCGACCAGGAGGATATTTCGGGCGAGATGACAAGCATGTTTGACGAAAATCCGCCGAAAAGAACCTCTACGGGTGACAAAATCCAAAAGGACACGAAGCTGTCGGAGGGTCAGCTTTCGGCAGAGGTAGACGATGTGCTTTTCGGTGAGAAAGGCGACGTTGAGGACGGATATGTAAAGGTAAGCGATACGGGATTTATCGGCATTGACGCCGCTTTCTCGCTTGCGCTTCCAAAGGACGTCCTGGGCTCGCTTGTTGCAAATTCTCCCGGAATTTACGCAAGTGTAAAAATCAACACGATAGAAAACGAATACGAGATAAATGCAGGTCTGAACATCAAAATTATCGAGTGCGAAGGTATCCTTGCATTTAAACAGGTCAACGTTAAAAACAAAGATGTAATCGTACCCGATAAAATAGAATTTTATATCCGTGACGGTCTTAAAATTCCCGTTGCGCCGCCGGTGCTCTTTATAGCCGGTCTCGGTGGCGGAATAAACGGGCTTGCCGACACAATCGGCGGTGAATTTGACAAACTTCCGCCGCTCACAATACTTCTGTTTACGCGCCTTGAAGCGATAGGCGTATTGACAGGCGATTTTAACGCAAAGGTTAGCCTTGAGGGGCTGTCGCTTACCGGAGATATGAAGCTTAAGACAAAAGGTCTTGAAAAGCTTATAGACGTAAAGGCAGGCATAAGCGCAAGGTGGATAGAGCCGTGGGAGCTTAACCTGTACGGAAACGCAAGCATTATTGACGGTCTCATAACCGGAGGTATTACCGTAACCATTGCGGATAACTATTTCTACGGTTATATATTTGCAAGTATATGCATACCCGACAGTATTCCGCTTGTAGGCGGAAAAGAGCTTGCCGGAGTCGAGGCGGCGGTATCGCATGAATTTGTCGGCGCCAATATCAAAATTATAGGTATACGTTTCGGCGTGATTTATTACTGGGGCGAAAGCGTATCATTCGGTAAAAACATCGATCTGAGTCCTCCGCACCGCGAAGGAATTGAAGGTATGTCGCTTGCAAATGCAGACGACGTTACGGCATACTACGGAACGAACATTCACGCGCTTTCGGTTGTAACTCTTGCAGATACATCCGCCGGCGGAAATGAAAAAGAAGCAAAGGTCAAGGTTGACGGCGCAAGCGGTCAGAGCGCACTTCTTCTTGAAATTCCTTATTCCGGCGTCGGAACGCCGTCAGCAGAGGATATTACACTTATAAATCCGGACGGCAGGATTATAACGCTTACACCCGATGACGGAATGGGCAACGGCAATATGCTTTTGCAGAGCCGAGAGGACGGCAATTTCATTTATGTTACCGTAACGGATGCAGCGCAGATAAAAGACGGCAGCTGGACGGTAAAATATGCAGCCGATAAGGATTTTGAAATCACGACATTTAAGATGAACGGCGTCGATGAAATCGCAGAGCTTGACAAAGACAGCACAACTATAGAGCTCAATGCAGAGGATCCCGCAGCAAAAACGCAAAGCGTTACGGCAGGCTGGAAGATAAACGGCGCAAAGGGTGACAAGACAGGCACAATAGACGTTTATCTCACAAAGGACAAAGACGTGCTTTCAAAAATCAAAACAAGCAAAAACAACGGAGATGTTCTTGGAACAAATATTCTTCATAAAGAAAATGTGGTATTGAATTCGGCGGCGGCAACAGAAAAAATAACTCTTCCGGATTCACTGCCGGATACGGTAGGCGAGAATGAAAGATACTATGCGGTTACAACTCTTACTACAACCGAGGGAATAAGCCTTGCCGTAAGCAACACGGGATTCAAATTTAAAAACAGCAATCTTCCCAAAGCGGTTTCGGGCGTAAAAATCGCATACGGCGGCAACGGTGAAATCTTTGTAAAGGTTACCGATCCCGGTGACGCAGACTACACGCACTATCTCGCGGAAATCGTTTCCGAGGACGGAACGGCGCTTGAAAATAACATCGGTCAGTTTGAAAAAGGCGCAAACTTTGTATTCGGAAAGGAAGCGGCTCTTGAGGCAGGCAAAAGCTATCATGTAAACATCAAGACGCTCAGAGAAGAATACAAAAAGTCGGACGAAGAGTACAAAACGCATTATTACTACGGAACTGCAACCGTTTCGTCAAATTCACTTGTTCTTCCGGTGGCGGAGATGCCTAAGCTCAAGGAAGTAAAGGTTAATTTCGATACTTCGGGCAATGAGATTAACACAAATGTCAAGGACGTTGTGATAGAATATGTCTTTGAAAATGATGTGTTTATGGAAATGGATTTAAACGGCGGTAAGGTCTATGCCTTCGGTGTCGATCCGAATCCGAATGACGCGGATTTTTCCTACTTCAGAAAGAACTGGAAATTTGTGTTAGACGACCTTGACGACGGAGATTATGTTGTTAACTTCACGGCATATACTTCGTCAAAAGACCACATAAAGGGCAGCGAAATCACAGATGTTGAAAATGCGTACCTTGGCTTTACAATAGATTCATCCGCTCCCGTTTTGTCACTTTCACAAAAAAGTATTGACAGGAAAATGGGTACGGATGACATAACGGTGGTCTTTGGTGCAAATACGGTCATTGCTGATGAAAACGGCAAATATACCGTTGAGGGAATTACCGAAAAATCGGCAGAGCTGATGCTTGACGGCGTAAAAATCAGCGAGGCGGACGAAGGCGTGGCAATAGCGTCCAACGGAAGTTTTAAAATAGAAAGAACACTCCGCGCAGATGAATTGTTTAAGGAACATTTGCTCACTGCAACAGACAAGGCGGGCAATGTTTCGCAGATGACAGTTTATGCGGTAAGGACAGGCGGATTTTCATTTGACTCGCTGAAGATTTATCTTGACGGCAATGAAATTACTCCGAATGAAAACGGAGAAAAAGTAATTAACATCAAAAACGGCCGGACTGCAATGCTTACCGTGGCAGCTGTTACCGAAAACGGCAAAGCATTTAATATTGATCCGGATTTAATCGACTGGAGCATCTTATACGAAAAGAGCGCAATACAGATAAACGGCGGCAAAATAACGGCGCTTATTCCAAGAGAAACGGCGGTTAAAGCAAAGCTTGCAACAGCAAATGCCGAAACTTCAAACGGTTCGCGCGCGGAGGGGCTTTCCGATTACATTGTTGTAAACATAGGAAACAATTCCAAGTCCGACCTTGCGGAAAAAATCGAAGAAGCAAAGAGTATTATTGCAAATAATCCGAACGCGTCGGCAGGCAAAATCAATGCGCTGCAGACGGCAATAGATGAGGCTGAAACTCTTATAAACAATCCGCAGGCTGCAGAGAGCGACTTTACAGACGGCGTCACAAAGCTTACGCAGGCAATATCCGATTTCTGGCGAAACGGCGGACAGAGCGGAAGCAGCGACGGCGGCTCAGCAAGAGTATACACTGTCACCGCTCTGGATACAGAGCACGGCAGGGTTGAGCTTTCGCAAAGCAAGGTGTACAGAGGAAACAGTGTTACAATCACAGCAATTCCGGACGACGGATACACTGTGGCAGATATGCTGATAAACGGTAAATCAGTCGGCAGAAACGAGATTTATACCATAAAATCCGTAAAAGAAGATACCGAAGTTAAGGTTGTTTTCGCAAAGAAATCGCCGCTTCCGTTTACAGACGTTATTGAATCCGACTGGTTCTATCCATATGTAAAGAGCGCTTTTGAAAACAAGTTTATGCTTGGCACATCAGATGCGAAATTTGAGCCTCAGACAGCCGTTACAAGAGCGATGTTTGTAACAATTCTGCATAGAATTGACGGCGAAAAACAGGAGGGCGAAAATATATTCAGTGACGTTGCGGATAATGCATATTATGCAAGTGCAGTTGCATGGGCAATCAAAAACGGAATTGTAAAGGGTATATCCGAAACGGAATTTGCGCCCGACGACAGTATTACAAGAGAGCAGATAGCGGCAATTATTCACAGATATGCACAGTACAAGGGTTATGACGTCAGCGCCGGTGAAAATACAAATATACTTTCATACGATGACGCAGAAAGCATATCTGAGTATGCGGTAGCTTCCGTTCAGTATGCCGTTGGTATGGGACTTATCAAAGGCAAGACAGATAAAACTCTCAATCCGCAGGACAATGCAACAAGAGCGGAAACCGCAGCAATACTGCAGAGATTTTCAGAAGCAAACAAGTAAAACCGTAGTTTAATATTATATTCCAAATCCCCGTTTGATTATCAAACGGGGATCAGACCGCTGACAAAGGCAAAGTCAGCGGTCAAATTTTTGTAAAAAAGTCTTTTCGAATCATGTGAAATATGATATCATAAAATAGATGAGTCTTTATTTCGTTATTTGGATTTATAGATTCCTGTGGATTAGATTCCCATTTAGCGTAAAGTATATATCGGGCTTTGCGAATTTGAATGTTGTTACCTGATTCTGCTTTGTTCGGGGAACGGTGAACCATCCTTTGAATGTGTATTCGTATTTTGTCGGGACATAGCTTTCAAGGCTGATGCTCTCGCCATACACTACCTCGTTCTTGTGACACACCGAGAGGGAGACATCAGGAATACTGTCGGTAGTATTTTCTGCAACCTCATCATCCTTATCGGTGGTTTTTACACACACCACATAGAGATTTGAAACAGCACCTACGGACTTTTTCTCACGGTTCTCTTTGGTAATTATTCCGTATTCAATTAATTTTTAATTCAAATCTTTGCTTTTGACAAACGCATTCCTGTTTCTCTTGCGGTAGTTTCATAAGAGGGGTAGCAGAAAGAGTTGCATCCTGATAATTTCATCAGGTAACAAAGAATACGAAACTCGTACACATCGAGTCTTGAATCGTTAATAAATTCGTTAGGGATTATAGTAAAGTTTCCATTTAGTTTCGTTAAAGTTTCCTCCTTAAATTAAAATAAAAAAACACAGAGTATTTAATCTCTGTGCTTTGAAATTGATATTGAATTTAGGACTGCGGTTCAAGTTCACAAAAAAGATATTGGACAGTAAACGATTTGCCGTCAAAAATCCTTGCTTTTCAAACCGCTGAAAACCGTATAAAAAAGCGAGATGACCTTACTGATAATAAAATCATCTCGTTATTATGGTGACTCCGAGGGGAATCGAACCCCTGTTACCGCCGTGAAAGGGCGGTGTCTTGACCGCTTGACCACGGAGCCATACATTATTTAACTGTGCCGTAGGCTAACCGACTTAACTACTATACCATAACAGCGGTGTTTTGTCAATACCTTTTGTTAAATTTTTTAATTTTTCTCAATTATTCCGACTAACAAGTACATCACCCTCTTAAATCACTCCTTCTGCGCCGCGCTCCGCAAAGACAATCAGTGACCTTCAAACAACATCGCGTACAATTCCCGCCGCTTGTCAATACCCTTTCAAAGCCGTAAAATTCTTTTGTATTATCCGTACCGCGCCGCAAAATACTGCGTCACACCCCGCCGTTTTTGTATCTCCCCGGCGTCATTCCCGTAATTTTTTTAAACCGCCGTATAAAGTGATACTGGTTGGTATACCCCGCATACTCCGCAGCCTCTGTCACGCTGTAGCTGCCGCTTAACAAAAAAAGCTCCGCACGGCTTATCCGTGTCCTTTCCAAATCGCTCATGGGCGAAACCCCAAAAACTCCCTTATACAGTGCAAAAAACCGCGACTCGCTCATTTTGGCAAGCTTTGCCATTTTTGCAACCGTCCAGTCTTCCGAAAAACGACTGTGAATTTCCGTCCTAAGTTCGCGAAAAAGCTCACGCTGCGCCACATTCCGCGCATCCAACGACCCCTCCTCCGCACGCGCCAGCTTTATAAAAAGCCGCCTTACCGACACCTCGCAAAGATCACCAAGGTAACTGCCGCCGCGGATGTATTCAAGCTCCATATCGCTTATTATATCGGTAATCTCGGCGCTTGACGCGGGATAATACACCCGACCCGGAGCAAGGCCGTACTCCGCCGCAATCCTCACAAAATCCGCATCGGAGTGCATCCAGTCGTGCAAAAGCTCGCACCCGTCCGAAAAAAAGTGCTGCCGCATATGCAAATCCCAGAAAATGCACGCGCCGCGCTCCGCACGCACCTCACCACTGTCGGTATACAGCGTGGCGGGGGTTATAAAATGCACAAATATGCTCTCCGCGCCTATGTCCTCTCGGTATAGCTCAAAATCCTTTTTCTCGCGCCACATTGACTGTATTTTTGTCAGCTCCATCTCTCGTCCGCTCCCTTTTGCAGTTTTTCTCATTATAGCATATACAGTAGAAAAAGTCAATTTTTCAGCAGTAATATTCATTTACTTTTCAGCCGTAATACCGTACAATAAAATCAAAAAGCGAAAGGAAGAATTTTGGAAATGAATATACCGAGAAACGAATACCCACGACCGCAGCTTGTCCGCCGCGGCTGGACAAACCTTAACGGCGAGTGGGAGTTTGAAATTGACAACGGAAAAAGCGGTATTGACCGCAAATTTTTTGAACGCAGTACGCTTGACGGCAAAATTACAGTTCCGTTCTGCCCCGAAAGCGAGCTTTCCGGCATCGGAAGCAAGGATTTTATGGACTGCGTATGGTACAGACGCGAGTTTGAAATTCCCGAATACGCAAAGGGCAGGCAGCTGATTCTGCACTTCGGCGCGGTTGACTATCATGCAATAGTATACGTCAACGGCGCACTTGTCGGCGAACATAAGGGCGGCTACACCGGCTTCAGCTTTGACATCACAAAATATCTGAAGGACAGCGGCAACTTTATTACTCTGTGCGCATTTGACAACGTTCGCTCCGCCAACCAACCCGCCGGCAAGCAATCCCACAAATACTACTCCCACGGCTGCTTCTATACCCGCACAACCGGAATATGGCAAACGGTATGGCTTGAAGCGGTCGACAAAATACATATCAAAAACATCCGCGCGGTAGCGGACATCGACACCCCAAGCGTAAACCTTACTGTAAAGCTGTCCGAGTACGCCCCCGACACCATCGTCTGCGCAAAAGCGCTCTGGAACGGCAAATGCGTGGGCGAAGGCTCTGTTCGCGCATTTTCCTCCTGTGCCGTGCTTGACATCAGACTTTCGGAAAAACACCTTTGGAAGCTCGGCGAGGGCAACCTCTATGACCTTGAGCTGTGTGTAAGCCGCGGCGGCAAGGTTTGCGACGAGGTTACAAGTTACTTCGGACTGCGCAGCGTTGCGCTTGAGGGCAAAAAATTCACCCTCAACGGCGAGCCTGTATTCGGCCGCTGGGTACTTGATCAGGGTTTTTATCCCGACGGAATCTACACCGCGCCGACAGACGAGGCTCTGAAAAACGACATTCTTTATTCCATGCAGCTCGGCTTTAACGGCGCAAGGCTTCATGAGAAAATTTTTGAGGAACGTTTCCTCTACCATGCCGACAAGCTCGGCTACATGGTATGGGGCGAACACGCCAACTGGCAGCTCGACATATCCGACGCGGGACAGATTCGGCATTTCCTCCCCGAGTGGATTGAGTCCGTGGAGCGTGATTTCAGTCATCCGTCAATCATAGGCTGGTGTCCGTTCAACGAAACCTGGGACAGAGAAGGCAGAGAGCAGGATAACTCGGTACTTTTGAACGTATACCTTGTCACAAAGGCTCTCGACCCGACACGACCGGTAATCGACACAAGCGGCAACTTTCATGTTCTGACCGACATTTTTGACGTACACGACTATGAGCAGAACCCCGAAAAGTTCCGTTCATATTACGAAAAAATCAGCGAAGGCATTGTAAATGACGGAATCAACAGAAATCCGCACCTTAAACACCGCCAGACCTATGACGGAGTTTTGCCGGTATTCGTCAGCGAGTATGGCGGAATACGCTGGACCGATAAGGCATCGGACGGCTGGGGCTACGGCGAGGCTCCGAAAACCCGCGAGGAATTTATCGACCGCTACCGCGGTCTTACGGACGCACTGCTTGACAATCCCGAAATAATGGGCTTTTGCTACACTCAGCTCTATGATGTCGAGCAGGAAATAAACGGTCTTATGACCTACGAAAGACAATTCAAGTTCGACCCCGACATCTTCAAAGAAATCAACACGCGCAAGGCGGCAATAGAGAAATAGAATACTTTTTCTCTCCGCGGCAGAACCGGCATCGGTTCTGCCGCAATTTTTATTTTTTAGGGGAAGTGTCACTCACCATTGACAATTCAACAAGTTTTTTGTTTTGAGTTCTATGTTTTTCTTGACATCCGCTGCATTTTTATATATAATGAATTTGAGAGTAATTCTCAATTTTATCGTAAATTTTACAGAAGGTAATAAAAATGGCATCATATCATACAATACAAAAAAGACTTTTGATTGACTTTATGACCGAAAACTGCGATTCATCCTTTACCGTTGACGAGCTTGCCGAGCGCATACGCAAAAAATACCCCGACTGCGCCCCGGGAAAAAGTACGCTTTATCGGCTTATAACAAAGCTGACCGAGGACGGCAGCGTAAAGCGCATGACGCAGGGCGGCGGGCGCAGCGCTGTCTATCAGATAGCGGCGGGAGGACACTGCGATTCGCATCTGCATATGAAATGCACAAAATGCGGAAGGCTTTTGCACATGGACGACTTTGAATCTGCGCGGCTGCTTATGCAGATTATGCAGCAAAGCGGCTTTACCGTTGACGAGGGCAAAACCGTGCTTTACGGTCACTGCAGCGACTGCAAGCCGCAATGCAATTTTAAAAGGAGCTGAGCTTGATTGACAAAAAGACTGACAGCCGCAATTCTTGCGTGCCTGATGTGCGTTATGCTTTTATCCGCCTGTACAGCCGACACTTCCGAAGGACAAACCGCGGCGGACGGAAAGCCGACCGTTATGTGTACGGTTTTTCCTGTGTATGACTGGGTAAAAAACATTACCCGCGGCAGCGGCAAATTCGATGTGCGCCTTCTTACTGCAAACGGCGGAGATTTGCACAGCTTTCAGCCGTCGGCAAAGGATATTGCGGATATAAAAAATTCCGAACTGTTTGTATATATCGGCGGAAACTCCGACCAATGGGCGGACGATATTGCCGACGAGTCACCGCAGCTTACCTCGCTGCGGCTCTTTGACGTACTCGGCGATTCTCTTGCGGAGGAAAACAACGATAACACCGCCGTCAGCCACTCGCACGGCGGCACAAGCCATATACACGCCGATCCCGCCGAGCCTGACGGCAACCATACGCATGACGAGCATATTGATGACAACAACACGCATGATGAACATACTGATGACGTTTACAGTCATGACAGGCATGATGACAGCCATACACATGATGAACACAGCCACAACGAACACGCCGACGGCGACCATACGCATAATATACACAGCCATGACGGTCACGCCGACGAAAAGGAATATGACGAGCATATATGGCTTTCGCTGCGGCTTGCAGAAAAATCGGTTACGGCGCTGCGTGACGAGCTTATCGCACTTGACCCCGAAAACGAAAAAATCTACACGGCGAACGCCGCGGAGTATATCGCCGCACTGCAAAGCCTTGACAATGAGTACACGGCAGCGACTGAATGCTCGCGCGACAAAACGGTAATTCTTGCCGACCGTTTTCCGTTTTTGTATCTTATGCAAGATTACGGAATAACCTGCTACGCCGCGTTTCCCGGCTGCACCTCCGATACGGCGGCGAGCTTTTCGACCGTTGTCTATCTTATCGAGCGGCTTAACGAGCATAAAAAGAGCGCCGTTCTTATTCTTGAAGGCTCCAACCAATCGGTTGCGGAAACGGTAATCGCCGACAGCACGCAAAAGGGTGCGGCTGTCGAAGTCATAAATTCGTGCCAGTCGGTCACGGCGCGGGATATACAAAGCGGCGCAAGCTACCTTGATATAATGCGGAGCAACCTTAACGCGTTGAAA
>OGRO01001425.1_pt1 | contig 20572 bp, 15 predicted proteins | sample 1553451 | NCBI WGS metagenome assembly OGRO01 (sample SAMEA2580021, study PRJEB22360) | human gut metagenome
GCTGTTAACCGCAGTGTCGTTGGTTCGAGTCCAACTGGGGGAGCTTTTTTATGCCGCAAGGCAGAAAAGCTCGGAGGTATAAATATAAAAATGAAAAATTTCCGAAAATAGTATCGGTGGGCGGCGGTACGGGACTTTCCGTACTTTTGCGGTGTCTTAAAAGCAAAACACCGAATGTTACGGCGGTTGTGACGGTGGCGGATGACGGTGGCGGCTCGGGAATGCTGCGTGACGATCTTAATATGCTGCCGCCGGGCGATATACGCAACTGTATACTGGCGCTTGCGGAGACCGAGCCGGTAATGGAAAAGCTGCTCAGGTACAGGTTTTGTGACGGAACGCTCAAAGGTCAGAGCTTTGGAAACCTGTTTATCGCGGCAATGACTGGAATATCGGACGGTAATTTTGTTGAAGCGGTGCAGCGGGTGAGCGAGGTTTTGAAGGTGTCGGGGTGCGTTCTGCCGGTGACGGACGCGAACGTGGAGCTTGCGGCAACGCTTGAAAACGGTATGCACGTCAGCGGCGAGTCGCTTATCGGACACAGCACGCATATTTACGGAAGTAAAATTTCGGGTGTTGAGCTGAAGGTGAAGGGCGATGTTGACCGAAAAGAGAAAATACGCGCACTGCCGCAGGTTTTGGACGCAATAGCCGCGGCGGATTTGATTACGCTCGGTCCGGGCAGTCTTTATACAAGCATTGTTCCGAATCTGATTGTTTCGGGAGTTGCGGATGCCATACATAAGGCGAAGGCTCCTGTGGTTTATATAAATAACATAATGACGCAGCCGGGCGAGACGGACGGCTATAATGCGCGGAATCACTATGACGCGATTCTGGCGCATACCTGCCCCGATTTTATCGATTACTGTATAGTAAACACGGGGCGCATAGCGGACAGCATAGCTGAAAGATACCGCAGCGAGGGCGCGGCGGCGGTTGAATATACAAGGGAAATGTTTGACGGAGTTAAATCGAAAATTATCGAGGCAAATCTTGCGGATGTCGGCGCGGACAGCAAGGTGCGGCACAACAGCGCATATCTTGCCGATATGCTGATTGAAACGGTACGCGGTGAAAGGAACGGATAATGAAATCGTTTTCACAAAAAACAAAGGAAGGGCTTTGCAGGGGGGACGCCGAAAAAAAGTGCTGTCGGCTTGCCGAACTGTGCGGAATACTTTGCTTTGCGGGAAGGTATAAAAACGGAGAGTTAAAGGTATCGTCCGAAACAAAATGTATAATCGAAAGGTTTGTGCAGCTTGCAAAGCGTTGTTTCGGGGCGGATTTTAAAATCGGAGCGGGAAAAAGCAGCTTTTTCTGCGTAACCTCCGACAAGAAGTGCATTGACAAAATCTGCGGCGCGGCGGGTATAGCCGACTTGCCGGAGCTTTTGCCGTCCGAAAAGGTATTCAAAAACGAGTGCTGCCGCGGCGCGTTTCTTCGCGGCGCATTTCTCGGCGGCGGTACGGTCATTGACCCAAGCAAGAATTATAATATGGAGCTTGTGACATACAACTTACGGCTTTGCGATATTCTCGGCGGGGTTTTGGAAAAGGCGGGACTGAATTTCAAAAAAACCTTCAGAAGGGGCAGCTATGTGTTGTATGCAAAGAACAGCGAAACCATATGCGACGCGCTTACGGTTATCGGCGCGTTTTCGGCACAAATGGAGATGCTTAACGTCAAAATCGAGCGCGAGGTGCGAAACGACCTGAACCGTGCGGCAAACAGCGAAACGGCAAATATGGACAAGGTTATAACCGCCGCGATAAAGCAAATTCGGGCGATAGATAAAATCGAGCATCATATGGGAATCGATAATTTGCCGGAGGAGCTTCGTATGACGGCGCGGCTGCGCAAGGAGAACAAGGATTTGAGTCTTGAGGCTCTCGGTAAAATGATGACTCCGCCGCTGACAAAATCGGGGGTAAACCATCGCCTTAAAAAGCTGATAGATATTGCGGAAACACTTTGATATACTGATGAAAAAACGGGGTATTCCAAAAGAAAATAACGCTTGTGCCGCGGCGTTGCGGGCGGAGAGCTAAAAAATACTGCGGACAGTGAAACACAAAAGGGGGCAGCTTATGTCATTTGCACATTTACATACACATACGGCGTTCAGCCTGCTTGACGGCGAGGGAACGGTAAAAAAGACTCTTGACAGGGCAAAGGAGCTTGGGCAGACGGCTATGGCAATTACTGATCACGGCTGTATGTTCGGCGTTATAGACTTTTACGAATACGCAAGGAGCATTGGCATAAAGCCGATACTCGGCTGCGAGGTATATGTTGCGGCAAGAACGCGGCATGACAAGGATCATGCGCTTGACGCGTCAAGCTCGCACCTTATTTTGCTTGCAAAAAACAATGTCGGCTATAAAAATCTGATGAACATTGTTTCGATCGGATATATTGAGGGTTTTTACTACAAGCCGCGTATCGACATGGAGGTATTGCGAGAGAACAGCGAGGGTATAATTGCGCTCAGCGCGTGTATGATAGGCGTGCTTTCAAAGAAAATTCTTGCAAACGATTATGACGGCGCAAAACAGTCGGCTCTGGAGTTTATCGACATATTCGGCAGAGAAAACTACTATATAGAAATACAGGATCACGGCATTTATGAGCAAAAACGGCTGAACAGCGAGCTTATAAGGCTTGCGCGGGAGCTTGATCTTGGGATTGTGGCGACAAACGATATACACTATGTAATGCGCGAGGACGCGGAGTATCAGGATATACTGATGTGTATACAGACGGGTAAGACGGTCAATGACGAGGACAGAATGAAGATGTCGACCGACGCTATGTATGTGAAGTCGGAGGACGAAATGCGCGAGCTGTTCGCCTATATTCCCGAGGCGATAGAAAACACAATGAAGATTGCGGATATGTGCAATGTAGAGATTGAGTTCGGCAAGCTGCACCTGCCGCGGTTTGATTTGCCGGAAGGGTATACATCAGAATCCTACCTCAGAAAGCTGTGCGAGGACGGCTTTAAAAAGCGTTATCCGAACGCGGACGAAAAGCTGCGCGCAAGACTTGAATACGAATTCGGAACGATAAAGCAAATGGGATATGTCGACTATTTTCTTATCGTGTGGGATTTTATACACTTTGCACGCCAAAACGGCATAATGGTAGGTCCGGGCAGGGGCAGCGCGGCGGGAAGCATAGTTTCCTACTGTCTTGAAATAACGAATATCGACCCGATAAAATTTGACCTGATTTTTGAGCGTTTTCTGAATCCGGAGCGCGTCACCATGCCGGATATAGATATAGACTTCTGTTACGAACGCCGCGGCGAGGTAATAGACTATGTAATCCGCAAGTACGGAGCGGACAAGGTTACGCAGATTGTTACATTCGGTACGATGAAGGCTCGGCAGGCGATAAAGGACACGGGGCGTGCGCTTGATATGCCGTATGCGCTTGTGGAAAGCGTTGCAAAGCAGATACCGGAAGAGCTGAACATGACGATTGAAAAGGCTTTTTCCGCAAATCAGCAGTTCAAGGCGATGTATGACGGCGACCCGCAGATTAAGCGGCTTATCGATGTGTCGATGAAGCTGGAGGGATTGCCGCGGCATACCTCGGTTCACGCTGCGGGAGTTGTAATAACACGCGAGCCTGTCCAGACGTATGTGCCGCTGTCCCGTTCGCAGGATGGTATGCTGACAACGCAGTTTACCATGACGACCATAGAGCGGCTCGGTCTTCTTAAAATGGACTTTCTCGGTCTTAAAACGCTTACGGTTATCCGTGACGCGGTGGAAAACATCAAAAAGGTACAGGGGATAACCGTCGATATTGACGCGCTTGACATAAACGATACGGAAACGTACGAAATGATTTCGCGCGGGGACACCGACGGCGTGTTTCAGCTTGAAAGCGGCGGCATGACGGAGTTTATGAAGGAGCTTAAACCGTCGAGTATAGAGGATATAATCGCGGGGATTTCGCTCTACCGTCCGGGACCGATGGATTCGATTCCGCAGTATATACGGAGCAAAAACAGCGGTGAGATAAAGTACAAGCACCCGCTGCTTGAAAATATTCTTGACGTTACATACGGCTGTATAGTGTATCAGGAGCAGGTTATGCAGATTGTACGCGAGCTTGGCGGCTACTCGCTGGGACGCGCAGACTTGGTGCGCCGTGCAATGTCGAAAAAGAAAACGGACGTAATGGAGCAGGAGCGAAAGAACTTTGTCTACGGCATAAAGGGCGAAAACGGCGAATATGAGGTAGAGGGCGCAATGCGGCGCGGCATTGACGAGAAGGTCGCGGTTTCCATATTTGACGAAATGATGGATTTTGCAAAGTATGCGTTTAACAAGTCGCACGCGGCGGCTTACGCCGTGGTTTCGTATCAGACCGCGTGGCTCAGGCGTCATTTTCCGACCGAGTTTTATGCGGCGCTTCTGACAAGCGTTCTTGACAAGCCTACAAAGGTTACAAGATACATAAACGCGGCGCAGAAAATAGGGATTGAGCTTTTGCCGCCGGATATAAACAAGAGCCGCAGACGTTTTGTGCCGGAGGGCAGGAACATACGCTTCGCGCTTGGCGCGATAAAGAATGTGGGCGGCGCATTTATTGACGATATGACAGCGGAGCGGGAATGTAGCGGCGAGTTTGCTTCGTTTACCGATTTTTGTACGCGTTTGGCGGACAAAAAAATTAACAAACGGCTTGTCGAGTCAATGATAAAGAGCGGAGTTTTTGACTGTCTGGGTCAGACCCGCGCAACATTGCTCAGCGTGTACGAGGGAATTATCGATTCCGCGGTGCGCGACCTTAAAAATTCGGTTGAAGGTCAGCTTGATTTGTTCGGAATGGTCGAGGAGGATATAGCGGTGTCCGGCGACAGCTTTGAACGGCTGCCCGAGCTGCCGGAGCGTGAAAAGCTCAGCTTTGAAAAAGAATACCTCGGCGTGTATGTGTCGGGGCATCCGCTTGACGGAGCAAAGGAAATGATTGAGCGGGTATCGAGCGCGGCGGTGATTGATATACTTGATGATGAGAACAACCGCTATCCCGCCGACACGCGCGTAAAGATCGGCGGCATGATTGCAAAGCGGCGCGAGCAGCTGACAAAGCGCGGCGAGCTTATGCTGTACCTTGAATTTGAGGATTTGTCGGGGGGAATAGAAGTAATTGTCTTTCCGTCGCAGGTGAAAAAATATGCGGGGCTTCTTGAAGAAGGCAGCCTTTGCGTAATCAGCGGCAGCATCGACAGGCAGGAGGAAAAGCCGGCAAAGCTGCGGCTGGAGGACGTTAAGGAGATTGACGAAAATGCTCCGATGTATAAAAAGGTATTTGTAAAGCTGCCCTCGGAGAACGACGGTCGGCTTGAAAAAGTGAAGGGGATTCTAAAGAGTAAAAACGGAAATATTCCCGTAATTTTATATTTTGAGGACACAAAGGTGCGGCTCGGCGCGCCCAAATCTATGTGGATTTCGTCATCCGATGACATAAAGGCTCTGCAATACATTGCGGGGGATGAAAATGTCAAGGGCGTTTAATTAAAGAAATTTAAACATATAATGGGGTTTGCCCTCGTCTAAGGCGGTCGGATATTTGATTTGACCGCCTGACAATTTTTTTATAGTTTAGCCTTGAAAAGGGGCATAACCGAAAATGAAAATTCTTTTTGCAGAAGAGCAAAGGCTGACAGTATTTTGCCTTAAAAAATATCGGCTTTATTTTTTAATTCTTTAACTTAATTTCCCAATAATTTTTATGAAAAAATTAGTTTCGGCGTTATTGACTGTATCAATGCTGTGCGGGATGTCCGCACAGATGTTTGCCAAAGAAACGGCAAGCGGTATGGAGGGGGTTTTGAACTCGGTAAAAACAGAATTACAATAGACCTTCCGCCTTTTATATCATAGTACGAATTGAATAACATAACAAAATTAAAGAGGAGGTTTGAAAATTCAGGCTATATATTCTCAATCTCGCGGACGTATTTTGTCGGAGAAAAGCCTGTTTGCTTTTTGAACACGGCAGAGAAATAATACACATTTTCAAAGCCGCACATTTCCGCAATCTCGGAAACAGAAAAGCGATTTGTGACAAGCAGCTCCTTTGCGTAGTCGATTTTCATTTTTGTTACAAATCTGACAGGCGATATACCAAAGGTTTTGTCAAAAAGGGTGCTGAAGTGCGAGTATTTCAGTCCGACAGAATCACAAAGCGCCTTGTAATCAAAATGCTGTGCGCGGTAATGCTGCAAGATATAGTCATGTGCTTTTTGCATATATAATTTTTGCTCTGTGGAGAGATACCCTGATTCCATGCGCTGAATCGATGAGATTATATCATAAAAAATCTTCATGGATTCAGCGTAATAGCTTGTGTCTTTGCGCTGCCATACCGTGTATAATCTGAGGAATTTATCCTTCAGCTCCTTGCAGTCATAAAGGGCAAGCGGATGCGCGGGCATGGGCGACAGGACGTCAAAGTATACGTCAATACACGCGGACGGTACATCGAGCGGCTTGACCCGATACGGACCCGACGTCTGCCCCTTTGGAATATAGCGTACCGAACCGGGGCAATCGTTGATGGTTACGCCGTCTATAAGGGTTTTGCTTTTGCCGGAAATAAAATATATCAGTTCGCATACGCGGAAATTGTTACCGTATTCTTTAGCTGAGGGATTGCTGTTTACATATTTGTCTACGTTATAGATTTTTCCTATTTGCGTTTGTTCGTTTTCAAAAAGTTTCATGGCTTTTTCACCGCCTTTTTATCATACTATCACAAAAAATATTATTCTTCAACCGATTTTTAAAAATAAGTTAAAAAATACCGTAACAAATTATAAAAAAGTAATATTTTGCATTTACTTATGCACTTTCGTTTGGTAATATTCATATATAATCCGAAACAGGAGGTATAGCTATGAATAAAAGAATAGAAAAGTTAACTGAAATGACGTTGGAGGGGAAAATGCTTCCCACATATACAAAGGTTGAGTTTGACAGAATGGATTTGTTCCTTCCCGAACACCAAAAGCAATCAAAAAGAATTCACGACTACGTCATGGGTCAAAAGCCGGTAATTACCGAGTATCAGACAATGACGGGACATATGAAGCTGGACGTAAAGGAAATATCGGGACCGTTTATGAACGCCGGCAGTCTGAAAAATACTGATGAAGCGCTAACGTATTTTTACAATCAGCCGATAGAAAATCTTTCGACGTTTGAGTGGCTGCACGCAACGGCGGACTACGCAAAAATCATACGCATAGGCGTGCGCGGACTTATCGAGGATATAGAAAGGTCAAAGCAAAAATACAGGAACGACGCGGAAAAGATAAGCTTTTTGGACTCGCTCGAAACGGTTGCTCAAACGCTTATCGAGTGGGCGCATAAATGCTCCGCGGAGGTTTTTGAATTTGCCCGGAACGTAAATGATGCGGAGCATAAGGAAAATCTTTTAAGACTGTCCGAAACGCTGAAAAGGATACCGGAATACCCGGCGGAAAGCTTTTACGAGGCGGCGCTGTCAATTTATATCCTGTTCAGCTATGAGCCGGATAGCTTGGGAACTCTTGACAGAACTCTGTACAGCTATTATAATACTGATATTGAGAAGGGGATACTAACAAAGGAAAAGGCAAAGGAAATCGTGCAGGAGCTTTTTTTAATGCTTCAGGCGAACACGAGTATAAAATCGGCAAATTTTACAAAGGGCGGCGAATCACATTTTTGCATCGGCGGCTATGATGAGAAAGGCAATGACATATTTAACGATTTTTCCATGCTGATTTTAGAGTCGGTGTGCGAGTTGCCTACATATATTCCGCAGGTTTCGCTGCGATGGACAAAAAAACTGCCGTTTGAAACATTTTTAAAGGTTCTTGATATGTTTGTCAAGGACCAAAACAACAGAATTGCGTTTATAAGCGACGAGGCAAAAATCCATGCGGCAACGCACATAGCTCATTTTCCGTATGAGGTTGCGTGCGGATATTCATCAGTAGGCTGTAATGAGGTTGCGTATCCGGGCGGATTTTTTGCGGGAACAACCGATACAAACATTTTGCGATCTGTGGAAAACACGATGTTCAATCGCGAAAGTGAGCTTTTGGCGGCTGACACATGGGAAAAGTTCTTTGAAGTATACAAGTCGGAGCTTTTCCGCGACATTGATTTGATGATTCATTATGACGATGAATTTATGAGAATAAGGGCAAAGGATACAAGCTATGTGACCTCGCTTTTGTTCACCGATTGTATTGAGAGCGCGGAAACATTTACAAGGGGCGGCTGTAAAAACGTGGTTTCCGGAGAGGGTCTTATCGGGGTAACCAATGTGATTGATTCGCTTTGCGTTATCAAGCAGTTTATATATGACGAAAAAATCATAACAATGAGAGAAATGCTTGACGCGTTGAAAAACAACTGGAACGGTTATGAGGAGCTGCGCGCGCTGATAAAGGCAAAGGGAAAGTTCTTCGGGAACGATGACGAGCTTTCAAACTACGTTGCAAAGCTGTTTTGCGATACGCTTTATGAATACACAAAGGACAAAACCACAGAGCCTGGCTATCATTTGCTGTTCGGCAACCTTCAGGGATATAATCCGCATCATCAGATTTTCGGCTCGGGAACGCGCGCAACTCCTGACGGAAGATGCGATGGTGAAATGCTTAAGTTCGGCATAGGTCAAAGCGGCGGATATGACCGCGAGGGACTTACGGCGCTGCTTAACTCGGTTGCAAAATGCGATGAACACTGTATCTTGTCGGGCGGACCGAGCGTTACCAATATTTATCTGGACGAGCAGCTGCTGCTGAATGAGGATAATTTCCCCAAAACCGCTAAAATGTTGGAAACATACTTTCAAAACGGCGGTTCGCAGTTCCAGCTGAATTATGTGTCGCAGGAGGACTTGAAGAAGGCAAAGGTTACGCCGGAGAACTACAAAAATCTGCGCGTGCGAGTTTCGGGATTTTCGGATTTCTTTGTCAATCTATCCGACCCGATTCAGGACGATATAATTAAAAGAACGGTAAAAGCCAATTAAGACAGGAGGCACAGACGTATGAAAGCGGTAATATTTGACATACAAAGAAACTCGTTTGTTGACGGGCCGGGGATAAGAACAACAGTGTTTTTTAAAGGCTGTAATCTAAGATGCAAATGGTGTCACAACCCGGAAAGCCAATCATCCGAGCCGGAGATAATGTTTTATGCCGATAAGTGTACCGGCTGCGGCAGGTGCCGCGGCATTACGGCGGCTGATACGGATTTTGTCTGTTTCAATGACGCAAAGCAAATATGCGGCAGAGAGTACACTGCCGATGAGGTGTTCGCGGAGATTGTAAAGGACAAAACGTTTTACGAAAACTCGGGCGGAGGAGCGACGTTTTCCGGCGGCGAGTGTATGCTGCAAATCGATTTTCTTTGCGAGATACTGAAAAAATGCAAAGAGAACGGAATACATACGGCGGTTGACACGGCGGGGAATGGTTTGAGAAAATTTTGCCGTATACGGATTTGTTTTTGTATGATGTAAAAGCGTTTTCGGAAAAGCTGCACAAGGAGGGAACTGGCGTTTCAAATTCACTTATACTCGAAAACCTTAAAAGGCTTTCGGGCAGGGCGGAAATAATAATCCGAATACCGGTAATCGGCGGATACAACGACAACATTGACGAGCTGACGCGTATCGCGGAGTTTTTAAAGGGAATAGAGTGCAGCAAGGTTGAGCTGTTGCCGTATCACGCTATGGGCGAGCATAAGTATGACGCGCTGAATATGGAGCGCGAAAAATTCAGCGTTCCCGACAAGGCAGACATGGAAGAATACAAAAAGCTGTTTTGACAGGCGGCAAAAGGGGTGTAACGAATGTTAGAGTTAAGGTGTTCAAGAGTCATGATAACAGGCGGCGGCAGCGGAATAGGCAAGGCGATTGCAAAGCGTTTTACGGATGCGGGCGCGACTGTTGTCATAGTGGGAAGAAATAAGGAAAAGCTGGAGGGCGCGGCGGCAGAGATTTCCTCGCCGCGGCTTGAATGTATGCAGTGGGATATATCCGATTTGTCGCTTTGCGAAAGCAATTTTAAAAGGGCGGCGGAGCTTATAGGGGGACTTGACGGCTTTGTAAACGCCGCGGCTCTCGGCTCGGCTGTTGTGACAGGGCGCGGATATGAGCCGTGGGATATAACCGAGGAGGAGTGGGATACACTGACCGATGTGAACTTTAAGGCGGCGTTCTTTATGATGAGAAATGAGGTTGACTTTATGAGGGCGCGCGGTATACGCGGAAATATCCTCAACATAGCGTCAAATGCGGCTTGTATGGATATTACCGGTTCATACGGGGCGGCAAAGCAGGCGGTGATAAAGTGGACAAGAGCGTTCGGAAAACGTTTCGGAAGCGACGGAATAATCATAAACGGAATTGCGCCGGGCGCGACATTCACGCCGATGATTGCGGACTATGCTCACGCCATAGACCAGCCGTACGAGCGTCACGCAATCGGCAGATTTATACGTCCCGACGAGATTGCGGAGCTTGCGCTATATCTTATGAGTAACTATGGAGAGATAATCTGCGGACATACAGTTGTTGCGGACGGCGGCGACAGAGCGGCAACGCTGTAGGCGAAAGCAGTAGTTCGTATTTCAAAACCGAAATTCGTATTATTCTCTTTCGGTCGAGCAAAAAATAAGGAGGTTAATCATATGTTTGAAAAATTGACAGAAAAATTGGACAGCTATCTGAAAATGGGGATTCCGTTCTATGACTGCGTAGTAATGCATGACGGAAAGTGCGTTTTCAGGCACAGCAATGGATATACGGATGTCAAGAATAAGGTGGAGGTGACAGGCAAGGAGATATATAACATATACTCCTGTTCAAAGCTGATTACATGTACGGCGGCTCTGCAGCTGTGGGAAAAAGGTTTGATTCGTTTGGATGATGAGCTGTGCAGATATATGACGGAATTTGAAAACATGAAGGTTTTGACCGACGGGGGCGTAAAACCTGCGGAAAACAAAATTACAGTGGAAAATCTGTTCACTATGACCGCAGGGTTCAGCTATGTTCTGGACTCGCCGGAAATAAAAAGATGTCAGCCAGACACAAACGGCGAATGCCCTACAAGAGAGCTTATGAAGTATCTTGCAAAGGAACCGCTGCTTTTTGAACCGGGCTACCGCTGGGAATACAGTCTTTGTCATGATGTTCTTGCGGCGCTTGTTGAGACGGTTTCCGGTATGACCTTCGGAGAATATGTGAAAAAGAATATTTTTGACGTATGCGGAATGGAAAATTCTAAGTTTTTGGTTTCGGCAGACGATATGAACAAAATTGTAAATCAGTACCGTTATGACGCGGAAAGCGATAGGGTGGTCGAGTGCGAAAAAACAAACTGCTTCAGGCTCGGCACAAAATACGAAAGCGGCGGAGCAGGCTGCATATCAACGGTTGACGATTATATAAAGTTTTTGGAGGCAATACGTACATACAAGCTCTTGAAAAAGGAAACGGTCGATATGCTATCCGCAAACCGTCTGACAAAGGAACAAATCGAGATGCCGACGTACTGGGTAAAGGATAAACGCGGTTTCGGACTCGGTCAGCAGTGTCCGTGGGAAGAAAGCACGCGGGAGGATTTCGGCTGGGGCGGCGCCGCAGGCGCACATTATTTCATCGACAGAACGCGGAATTTAAGCGTGTACCTCGGAACCCATGTCTTGGGATATGAGAAGTATCAGCAGAAACGGACAGAGGTAACCGAGATAGTTCAGAGTATTATTGATAATATGCAGTAAGGCGCAGAGGTGTTAATTTCAATATAAATTACATATAAGACTTAAACGCAGAAAAGGATATGTGAAAAATTGCTTTTACATATCCTTTTTGTATTCTCTCGGAGAAATACCGGTTTCCGCTTTAAACACCTTGCTGAAATAGTATATATCGGAAAAGCCGCAGAGCGCGGCGGCTTGTGAAACGCTTATATAGCCTGATTTGAGCAGTCCTTTTGCATAGTCTATTTTCAAATTTATTATATACCTGTTCGGCGTTATGTCAAAGCAGATTTTGAACAGGTCGTTAAACCGACGTCGCGACAGACCGCAGTTTTTTGCGGCAGCATCAAGACAGTCCGCATCCCTGAAGTGTGCGCTTATGTATTCCCCGGCGTCCAAAATCCGTTTATCTTTGGGTATAAAGGTCTTTTCGTAAAGGGCGTTTATGAGCGAACAGAGCCTATAAAACCTTGACATAAGCATTAGCTCGTCGCTTTGCGATATAAACCCGGACTCTATTATTTCAAGAAGGCGCACGATTTCGCCGGGATTGCCGATTTTCAGAAAAAATGTGTCGGTAGAAATGGGCGCATATGCGGAAAAATGAACGGAGAAAGCCGTTCCTTTTTCAATAACCTTTACATCATAGTCATCCTTTTGGTTAAAAAAGTATATGCTGTTTTCACTTAAAACAAGCTGTCTGTCTTTGAAAATATGGAGCGCGCTTCCGGACAGCTGAATACCGATTATATGCCACGACTTGTTTTTTGACGAAAACTCTGACTTGTCGGGGGTGAATTTTACGACGCTTTCTATTTCCTTTATTTTTAATTTTTTGAAATCCATAAAACCCCACCTTATATGTTTCGTACACATAGAGTATATCACGTTTGAGCGAATGTGTAAATATTTATTTCTTTATTTTGCAAATTTTCTTTATTCTCCATTTGCAAGAGAGCGGCATTGTGCTATTATGTGAAAAAGGAGGTTTTGATTATGAAATTTCAGGATTTACGCAGAGAATTAAAAGACTATTACAGCAAAAAATCATATGAAAATGCGGAAAAGTATTTGGAAAAGGGCAAAAAAATACTTGACGCGGCATATAGCGAGGACATGACGCCGTATGAGATGAAGGTTTTGCAGTACAAAACGATTTCCGATATGACAGAGCCTGTTTTGTTTGAAAATTCGCCGTTTTATTATGAAACGGGAATTATACCGGGGTTTTCGGACGGCGCGCGGGACTATCACGGTCAAAGCCATATCGGCGGCTGGACGTATTGGAAAAACTGTCATAAATTTATTGACCAAAATCCAGGGCTGTGGGAACTGAGCTGTCGCCAACGGGATGAACTGTTTTATCTGATATGCGGAGAATATAATGATACGTCGCAGCACTTCCAGATGAACTGCCGCCCGATTTTTGAAAAGGGATTGAGAGGCGTGTATGAGGACGCTGCCGCGGCGCTTGAAAATACAGATAATGCCGCTGAAAAAGAGTTTTTGTCCGCAGTGTGTAACGGACTTTTGTGCGTAAAAAAAATCAGTGAAAAATTTGCCGCCGCGGCGGATGAAATGCTGAAGAAATTTCCGAGTAACGCAAACTTAAAACGGATTTCGGTTTCCGCAAGGCGGTGTCCGTGGGAAAAGCCTCAGTCGTTTTATGAAGCACTTAATACTTACGCTTTTATGAGAAAGGTTATAGGGTCACTGGAAGGCGTGGGACCAAACACCTTCGGACGGGTTGATATGGACTTATATCCTTTTTATGAGTCCGACATTAAATCGGGCAAATTGACCAAACAGGAGGCTTTTGAGGTGATTTCGCAGTTTTTGATTACATTTGACTGCCATTATGACCATGATATGAAAATGGTAGGTTATGCGGATCACGAGCTTGAAAACACCTACGTTCTGGGCGGCTGTGACAGTGATGGAAAACCGTTGTTTAACGAGCTTACGGAGCTGTTTTTGAGGGCAAACCGTGAGGAAAAAATCATATTTCCCAAAATAATATGCCGTTTTTCCAAAAATTCACCGAAGGAGTACCTTGATTTAATTAACGAGCCGGTTGTTCACGGAACAAGCACGATACTTTACCAAAATGATGATGCAACAATTCCGGCGCTTATCAGGAGCGGAGTAACGGAAGAAGATGCGCGGGATTATATCGTGACCGGCTGTTGGGGAATGCAGACAAACTGTGCCGGCATGATGTACGGAGCGTTTTATGTAAATCTTTTGAAGGCTTTTGAGTATCAGATTCACAACCGTACCGATATGATGAAAGATGTAGGTATGCACTTTGCTCCGATTGACGGCGCGGCGGATTTTGAGGAAGTTTACAGAATAACCTGCGCCAATATGAACAAGCTTTTTAAGGAAAGAAACAGAATTACCGCGGAAGGCGGACAGATTTGGGAAAGCGTTGACCCGCTGCCGATTTTTTCATCACTGTTTTGCGACTGTATAAAAAACAAGCGTGACTTCACGAACAGGGGTGCGCGATATAAGGATGAGGCGTATATGTGCGTAGGATTTCCGAATATCATTGACTCACTTATGGCGATAAAAACGCTGTGTTTTGATAAGAAGAAGTATACATTGGCAGAGCTTTTAAACGCTGTAAGAAATAACTGGGAAGGCTTTGAGGAAATGCGAAACGATGCTGTTCATTGTCACGGTTGGGGCGACGGAAGTGAGGAATCCTGCAGCTTGGCAAGACGTTTTAATACCGACCTTTATAATATGCTGTCAGAGCTTACCGGTGAGTATGGCGGCAAGATAAACCTCGGTCACCTGACCTACACGGAAATCAGGTTTTGGGGAGAAAAAACGCTTGCAACTCCGGACGGAAGGCATAACGGCGAATATTTTGCACAGGGACTTACGCCGTCAAGACTCAAAAAAATTCCGTTTGTCACCGACGTGATAAATTCAATGGCGGCGCTTGACAGGACGGAGCTTGCGGGTGATAATGTTATAAACATAATTCTGCCGGGGACTACGTCGCTTGATAATTGCGAGGCGTTTCTGCGCACCGCGGCGGACAGTGCGGTTGAATCGTTGCAGCTGAATTGCGTTTCACGTTCAACGCTTCTTGACGCGCAGAAAAATCCGGAAAAATACCCCGATTTGATTGTCAGGGTTTGCGGTTTTTCCGCAAAGTTTACAAGCCTTTCGCCCGAGTGGCAGGAGGAAGTTATTTCAAGAAACTTTTATGAGTAAATAATGGTTTAGAATTAAAAAGTAAATCCCCGAGAAACAGGATGCCAACATCCTCTCTCGGGGATTTGTGATTATTTTACCGGTATGCCGTAATTTTTCAGAATATCCTTTGCCTTTGAAATTTCCTCATCCGAGGGCAATGTTTTGGGGAGGGTATCTTCAATGCCGAGCGCGGCGTACTTTGACGCGGCGTAGTTATGGTACGGCAGAACGCGAACGCCGGTAATGTTTTTGAGATTTGACAGGAATTTTCCGATTTTGTCAATCTGATTATCATTATATCCCGGAACATACGGGATTCGTATCTCGGTTTTTGCCCCGCTTTTATCAATATACATAAGATTGTCAAGAATAAGTCCGTTCGGCTGCCCCGTACATCGCTTATGTACGTCAGCGTCTATCGCCTTTATGTCATAGAGAAATGTGTCGGTATACGGCATTACGCGGTCTATAGCCTCGCGCGCGACAAAACCGCAGGTGTCAACCGCGGTATTTATTTCACAGCGGTTCATTTCCTTCAAAATCTCGCGGCAAGCCTCGCTTTGCAGCAGGCACTCTCCGCCGGAAAGAGTGATTCCGCCGCCGCTCTCGTCATAAAAGCTCCTATCCTTAATGAGCGCGGCGCATACCTCGTCAACGGTCATCTCTGTGCCGAATACTTCAATCGCGCTTTGAGGACAGACCTCGGCGCACCTTCCGCAAAGGACGCATTTTTCCTTGTTTATCGCATGAATACCGCCGGAAAGACTGTGGAGGCTGCAAACCTCCGCGCATTTTCCGCACATAACGCACTTGTGTTTGTAAAAGGCAAGCTGCCGCTTTGGCGAAAGCGTTTCGGGATTGTGACACCACAGACACTTGAGCGGGCAGCCTTTAAAAAATACGGTCGTCCGTATTCCGTCGCCGTCATGCACGGCAAATCTTTTTATTTCAACTATGTTTACATTCATTATCCGCCGCTCCTATCTTATATTCTCGGCTCTTGTGATGTATGCGTTCTGCTCCTTTTCGCTGAGGTTATTCCACAGAACATTCCAGCCGCACACGCGCACCTGAAGGTTTTGGTATTTTTCAGGGTGTTTTTGCGCATCGCGGAGCGTTTCCGTGTTGAACACGTTAAACTGCACCGTCTGACCGCCGTTCTTCATATACATAAACAGCAGCGATTTCATGATTTCCAAACCTTCGTCACCGCTGACCGCTGTCGGGTGGAGCATTACGTCAACACAAAAGCTCTCGCAGTAGGTGTACGGACGCGCTTTAAGCGCGGACTTTATCAGTGCGGTTACTCCCTCACGGTCCATGCCTACGGACGGAGAGCCGTTCTTGGAAATCTCATCGCCCGCATATCTTCCGTCCGGGGTCGCGCCCGTTTTTTCGCCCTCCCAGACAAACTCCATTGCAGTGTGCATGATTGCCTTATATACACCGCCGCGCGCATTGGGGCGGTTGTTTACCTTTGAAGCGAAATACGCGGACATTGCTTCAGCATATCTGTCCGTTTCGGCATCATCGTTTCCGTATTTGTGCGGACTTTTGACTACTTTTGTATGCAAGTCCTCAAAGCCGTTCCAGTCGGCTGCAAGAGCCGCCGACAGCGTTTCAAGCGTTACGTCCTTTTTATCATAGACAAATTCCTTTACCGCCATGATTGCGTCAACAAGGCTTGCAAAGCCGCAGTTCAGAATTGCGGAATTATTGAACTTTACGCCGTTTTGGTATGCGTCCGTACCTTTTTTCAGCGCGCCCTCAATCGTTGCGGAATACATATTCGAGGGGTTGATAAAGCTGAAATATTTCTCATATTGCAGCGACACGTAAATCGTCATTTCAATAAGATTTTCCCACTGCTTTAAAACTGCGCTGTAAAAGTCGTCAAAGGTTTTTAAGTCCTTCAGCTCGCCTGTTTTAAGTCCGAGCTGCTTGTCTGTCCGTGAATCAAAGCCGTTGCTGAATACATACTCAACCGATTTTAAAGCGTTGACATATCCGGTTGCGGAGGATACCTCGTTGGCGCGGACTCCCGTTTCGTAGCAGCCGCGGATATCCATATTGAGAGCTTCTTCATACGTTGCGCCGTAGCCCATGACAGCCTTCATCATGCCCGGCTCGCAGCAGAGTGCAAAGCAGCTCTTGCCGCGGCGTATCATGTCAAACACCTTAAAAAGGAGCCTGTCGGGTGTGTTTTCGTTTATCTTTACCTGAATTTTGGGGTTGTATATCCCCAGCTCGTCATAGACGTCAAGTATATCATAGGACAGCTCGTTGTATTTTGTGCTGCCGTCAGCGTTTGTGCCGCCCATATAGAACGGCTGACCCCAGTAGTTACCGATTGCCGACCACTGAAAAAAGAAGTAACGGAAAAGCTCCTTTATTTCCTCTTTGGTGTATGTGCCGCTTTTTAAATCGTTTTTGTAAAAGCCGTAAAGCGTATTGTCAAGACCGTTGCCCAGCGACCGCACCTGATATGAGTCAAAGCACTCCGATACCATAAAATAAATGTAAATTACCTGCATTGCCTCATAGATGTTTTGCGGCGCGCCGTCGCGGATATGCAAAAGGCACTCGGCAACCTTTTTGGCTTTGTCGTGGTTTTGGGTCAGCGCCAAGCGGTAGAGCCTGTCAACAAGGGCGATTATCGCGGTATATTCGATTATGATTCCGTCAAAAAACGCCGCTGTTTCGGGCGTGAGAGTACCGCGCGCTTTGTGCAGCTCCTTGTATTCCTCGGCGCGCTTTTTAAGTCCGGGAAATCCCAGACAGAGAATTGCGTCCCAGTCCGGCACAACGTGATCGAAGTCGGGCCATATCGCAACCGCGCCCGATTCGTTCATATCGTTCATTTTTTGTTTTACTTTCGGGAGTATGGTTTCAAAAACCTCGGCGTTCCATTTGTTAAGGGTTACCGAGTTGGCAAGGCGGTTTACGCTCCAAAGACCGACAAAGAGGTCGTGCTCGTTTATGTCAATTTTTGTATTTTCAAGGACGTATTTAACCGCGTATGCCTTTGCGACAGGGTGCGGCAGGTCTTTTGTTTTTTCATAGAGCTTTGAAAGCCCGTCCTTTATTTCCTCATCTTCAAGTCCGGTACTTTTGTCAAAGTCATAGCCGTGGTATGCCATTCTTGAATAAGGATTAAACGGCTCGTCGGTTTTGTGATATTTATTTTCTATAAAACTTCTGTCATCGTTAAACATGAGTTATACCTCCTAAGAAATATTTTATTTTTCGCTATAAATATATCACTTAACCGAGGTAAAATCAATGAATATTTCGAAAGCTATTGACCGTTTCGAAACAAAATGTTAAAATAGATGTGGGAGGTCGGAATTTTATGAAGGATTTTTTCAGATATAATTTTAATATACAAAAAATAGTTCTTGCCTGTTATGTGCCGAAGGGCGGCGGTGAGGCGGTTCATATGAACAGAGGGTCACACGGACTTGCACTGCACATATCAGGGGGTAAAAAGTATACCTTTGAGGGTGAAAAGACGCTTTATACGGGAAATAACGACGTTATATTTATGCCGGAACATTCAAATTATGTGGTCGAGGCAGAAACACCCGGGGATTGCTATGCGATAAATTTTAAAATTGCGGAACAGGTTTCGTTTGAGCCGTTTGTTTTAAATATGGGAAATCTTGTTAATGATAAGTTTAAATCGGCAGAGAGGGCTTTTCGGCTGAAAAAGTTTGAATACGAAATGCAGTGCAAGGCGGATTTGTATTCGGTAATCTGTTCTATGTTTAAAGAGCACGAGAAAAGGTATGTACCGAAAACCGTGGAGAAAATCATCGAGCCCGCAATAGATTATATACATCGGAAATATACCTCCGAAAATATAAGCATTGAATATCTTGCGGAACTGTGCGGCGTAAGCTCCGTGTATTTTCGGCGGATATTCCGCGTCTGCAAAAACACCTCGCCGATAAAATACATAAACGACCTCAGACTTGCAAGGGCAAAGGAGCTTATCGCGTCGGGGTTTTATACCGTGGCGAGGGTTGCGGAGATGTCCGGCTTTGCGGACGAAAGCTATTTTTGCCGATACTTCAAAAAGACAACGGGAATGACGGCAACGGAATATCTGAATGATACCGAAAACCGTGAATAAGGAGATTGATTTAAGCTGTTATCATTCCGTTAAAGGATAGTTTTCCTGTATTTGCTTGGCGCGATGCCTGTCTGAGCCTTAAAAACCTTGCTGAAATAGTACACGTTTTTATAGCCGACCGTCTCGGCAATATCGCTGATTTTATACTGACCCGATTTAAGCAGGTCGCACGCATATTGTATGCGCAGGTGGGTTATATAGGCTTTTGGCGGCATATTGCAGGCGGCGGTAAAAATTTTTTTAAAATAGGTGTGGCTCATGCCGCACATTGCGGAGAGCCGTTCGATTTCAAAATCCTCGGTAAAATGCTCGGTTATGTAGTCCATGCCGGGTTGAATTTTTTCCAGCTTTCTGCCCGGCACATATGCCGATTCCTCATACAGCAGACCGAGAATTTCATAAAGATAACCGGCGGCGGTATAGAGGTAGCCGCTTTTCTTTTGCCGCCATGCGGTTTCCGCACGCTTGAACAGAATGGACATTCTTTCATAATTCTTACATTTGACAGAGAAGGCGTCGCATTTAATCGGAACATTTGTGTCAAAGTATATATCAATGCAGCTGCCCGGCTCAATTCTTTTTACCTTATATTCAACCTTGCGTCCTGTTTTTGGAAGAAAGCGAACCTGTCCCTTTTTGTCGGTAAATTTCTGACCGTCAAACAGTATTTCCACGTTTCCGTCAAGCTTGAAAATAAGCTCGTTAAAACTCAATCTTCCGCTGAAATCCGCTGCCGACGGCGTGCGTTTGCTGTCAACTCGGACTATTGAGTAAATATTTGTTACAAAGAAACCGTGCGTAAACATAAAGATTTCACTCCTTCACAGTCAGATTATACATCAGAATTTGATTTGAGTCAATAAAAGTGTTTCAAAAAGTATAAAAGTTTTATTTTCTGCATTTACTTTTGAAAATTTGTTATATATAATCAAAGCAGATACCGAAAAAGGGAGCGCTGAACTTGCGTATCGGCTTATGCTTACGGTATTTGGAAGGAAGGATATTTATGACTGAAAACATAAAAAAACTGGCACAGGACGCTTTGGACGGAGTTGATAAGTTTCTGTACGGAGAGGCGGCGGTTGAAAACGGAGAAGAACTGAAATCACCGATTGCCATAGCAAACGGACTTAAACGTTTTTTTGAGTCTGTACCGGTAAAGCAATATCCCGGCGAAAGGCTGTTCGGAAGGCTTAGGTATAACGGCTGTGAATATCCGGGTGACTTTTACAGACGTGTCGGATACGAAAACCTCAATAAGTATTGGTCGGGGCTTTGCTGCGACAGTCCGACAACGCTTTTTTACTGGGGTTGGACGCATATTGTCCTGGATTTTGACTTTGTATTAAAAAACGGATTAAACGGCTATATCGATTTGATAAACAGCCAACCGGAGAAAAACGAGCTGCACAGGGCGATGAAAATTGTTCTTGAT
>OGRO01001462.1_pt1 | contig 20213 bp, 20 predicted proteins | sample 1553451 | NCBI WGS metagenome assembly OGRO01 (sample SAMEA2580021, study PRJEB22360) | human gut metagenome
CCGTCAGCGACCCCCGCCCCCCGCCCCGGCGGCCGGCATCGGCATCATCATCCCGCCGAGCATCCCCATGGTCATCTACGGCGTATCCGGCCAGCAGAGCATTTCAAAAATGTTCATGGCCGGCATCATCCCGGGCATCCTCATCGCCGTCGGCCTCAGCGTCATGCACTTCTTCCTGTGCCGGAACCTCAAAACGGAAGGGCTGGACTGGTCCATGAAGACCTTCATCCACTCCCTGCGCGACGGCTTCTGGTCCATCCTCGCCCCGGTGATCATCCTTGGCGGCATCTACGCCGGTATCTTCACGCCGACGGAAGCCGCCGTCGTGGCCATTTTCTACACCATCCTCGTGGGTATCTTCATCCATAAGGAACTGACGCTGAAAAGTTTCATGGCGTCCCTCAAGACCACGTCCTGGCTGACGGGCCGCGTGCTCGTGCTCGTCTTCACGGCAACGGCTTTCGGCTACCTGCTCACCTCGTACCGGATCCCGGTGGAAATCGCCAACTGGATCCTGTCCTTCACCAACAATGTGAACCTGGTGTGGTTCTTTGTGGTTATCCTCTTGCTGTTCCTCGGCATGTTTATGGAAACCCTTGCCATCATCATGCTGGTGACGCCGGTTCTGCTGCCCATTATGACAGCATACGGGGTTGATCCGATCCATTTCGGCATCATCCTCATCTGCTGCTGCGGCATCGGGTTCTCCACGCCGCCCTTGGGCGAAAACATGTTCATCGCCTCCGGCATCGCCAATATTTCCCTTGAGGAAATATCCCTCAAGGCGCTGCCCCTCGTGGCGATCAACATCGCCGTCATCGCCATTCTGGTGATGTTCCCGGATATCGTGCTCTTCCTGCCCAACCTCATGGGTACCGGGCTGCAATAACTGCCGGGCGGCGGGGCCCTCCCGCCGCCTTCGCTTCACACAAGCCAATCAGAAAGAAGAGAATGCTATGAGCTGCAAAACCATCGTTTCCTTGCTGATGGCGGGGTTCTTCCTGTGCGCCGCCTCCGCTTCCGCCGCGCCCGCCGCCGCGCCGCACACGACGCTGACGATCGCCATGGGCGATCCCGAAAGCTCCGAAATGGGCGTCGTGGGCAATGCGTTCAAAAAATATGTGGAAGACAAGACCAACGGCGCCATCCAGGTTGTCTGCATTTACGGCGGCTCGCCGGGCGACGACGAAGGGGAACGTTTCCGCAAGGTCCAGAAGGGCACGCTCGACATGGCCCTTGGCGGCATCGCCAACATCGTGCCCCTTGAAAAGAAGCTGGGACTTCTGACCCTGCCCTACCTGTTCGCCAACCTGAACGAGGTCGTGGCCGGGACCAACGGCGCCCCTGCGGAACTGCTGAACAAGTACGCCACCGAAGCCGGGTTCCGTATCCTGACGTGGACGTACACGGGATTCCGCTTCATCTCCAACGACAAGCACCCGATTACCAAACTGAGCGATATGAAGGGGTTGAAATTCCGCGTGCCTCAAAGCGCGGTCATGATCGCCACCTACAAGGCGTTCGGGGCTATCCCGTCCCTCATCCCGTGGTCCATGACCTTCAACGCCCTCCAGTCCGGCGACGTCGACGGCCAGTGTTACGGCTACATCGGCTTCCGGGCCATGAAGTTCAACGAAGCCAACCAGCGCTACCTGACCGAGGTGCACTACACCTACCATCTCCAGCCGCTGGTGATCAGCGAGCGCGTTTTCGAAAAATTGACGCCCGAAGTCCGTCAGATCCTGATCGATGCGGGCAAGTACGCGCAGGAAAAATCCCTGCTGTTCCAGGTCGAGCAGGCCGAGGCCTCCAAGCGGGAACTCGTGGCCGGAGGGCTCAAGGTTTCCCAGCTCGAAGACGAAGAACAGTGGAAAAAAGTCGCCATTGAAAAGGTGTGGCCTGAAATGGCGGACTTCGTGGGCGGCAAGGATGCCATCAACGAATATCTGAAGGCTTGCGGCAAGCAGCCCTGGAACTAAACGACATCCCCCCACAAAAAAGCCCGGACGGTTTTTGTCCGGGCTTTTTTTGCGGGAAGAGGGAAAACGCCGTTGCCCGTCTGCGGAAAGGCGTCAGGCCCGGCCCTGCTTCCAGCACCATACCTTTCCGAGTGCCATCGCGGGAATCATGGACAAGGCAGGGATAAGCGAAACCAGCGAACCCGCGAGGATAAACAGGACGCCCACCACCATGCTCACCGGAATGGCTTCCTGCAGAAAAACCAAGGCCAGCACGGGCGCGAGGGCGGGCTTGAAGAAGAAGACCAATGAGGCGGTGATCGGAGAGGTCGCCTCCATCGCCATAAAGTAGCAGGCAAAGCCCGCCCCGGTCACGCCGACGCAGATGTACAGCATCATCAGCGCGCTGAACGGGGTATACCCGGAAAGCAGGGGGATATCCGCGAAAAGGCCGAGCCCGATGTCCGCGAGAACCCCGGCGACCGCCGAGAGGCGGCTGACCGCGACGATGGCCGCCATTTCAAGGCTGGCGAACAGGAAGCTCCCGCATGTCACGACCACGCCGGAATACTTGGCGCACATTTTGGTCCCGAGCACGGCATACAGGGCGAACACCGCCGTGGACAGCAGGGTGAACGTGATGCCCGCCGTGCTAATGGACGTATCCAGAGGATTGATCAGGATAAGGATGCCGAGGCATTCCAGCACCAGCGCCATGACGTGCTGGCGCAGGATCTGCGTGCGCAGGATGAGCCCGGCGAAAACGAGCACGAACACGGGATTGCAACTGAACAGGACGGCGACGACCGAGGCGTTCGTGTTCTCCACGGCGAGCTGATACAAGGTCATGCTGACCACAATCCCCAGAAAGCCGAGCCAGGCCAGTTTAACGAGGCTCAAGCCGTCGATCCGGACACCGCGCTTCCTGAGCATCCGCCTGGCGAACGGGATGAGGACAAGGCCGCCGATGAGAAACCGCGTGAGGTTCAACTGGACAGGATTAAACAGTCCGGCAACTTCCTTGAGCGCGATTTCCATCGTGCTGAAAAACAGCGTTGCCAGTGCAATAAACAGGTAACCTCTTTTCATAATGGCATATCCCCTTACTGCAAAACCGGCGTCCCCTCGCGCGACGGCCATTCTGGCCGTACGCCTCCGCAACGTGGGCGCCTCCTGCCTCCCGTTCGTACGCTACGCCCATTCATGCGTAAAATGAAATATACTCATGAGAAACATGCTATTAAGTTAATGATTCGATCAGCCTGGACCACACTTTTCCCGCGGTTGCTCACCTCCGGCCTCTTCAGTTTCTTTTCCGGTCAGGCAGCGTATGAAGGCATGGCCCGCGTGTGAAATCTGGCTTCGCTTTCTGGTCACCACCGCAATGGCCCGCTCGGGTATCTTATGCGTTGTCTGGAGCTCGAAGACGCTTCCCGCCCTGAGGCTCTCCTCCGCAAATCGCCGCACGGTTATGCCCACCCCCAACCCTCGCTCCGCAAAAGGTACGATCAGCACCGTCGTCGCCAGTTCGCATTCCGGGTCAAGCACAACGCCGTGCGACTGGAAAAACGCATCCAAATAAGCCCGGGTGCTGGTCCCCTTTTCCGGGCACACGATAGGGAGCTTGGCAACCTCATCCGGCGAGAGCACGGAGCCTTCCAGATGGCGAAATGTGTTACCCGCGATAAACGTATCCTGAACCGTGCAAACGGGGATTATGTCCAGATCCTCGTTTTCTTCCACTGGCGAAAACACCACGCCCAGATCGATCCGGCGGGCCCGCAGCGAGGCAATCGTTTCAGGCGTCGATGCCGTGATGGTGCTGATGCGGACCTTGGGATAATCCTTATGGAACCGCTCCAGATACGGGAGCAGGAAGGCATGCATGATCATATCGGAGGAACCGATATGGATGCTCCCCCAGTCCAGATGCAGCATGGCCTGAATCTTCTTTTCCCCGATGGCGATCTGCTCGCAGGCCTGCGCAACGTGCTGGTAGAGCACTTCCCCTTCAGGCGTGAGCCGCATTCCTTTGTGCATCCGATAAAACAACGCGCAGCCGAGTACCTTTTCAAGCTGCCGTATGCACTTGCTCACCGCCGGTTGCGAAAGGAACAACGCCTTGGCCGCAAGAGTAATGCTCCCGAGCCTCGCCACGTGATAAAAGACCTTGTAGTATTCAAACGAGACGTTCATACCCACCATCCTTGTTCAGCCGATTCCCCCTGCATTGACATGCAACAGCCCGGCAAGGCAACCCTTTTCGACAGATTGAAGGAAAAGCGCGTCTTTCCGCCGCTGCCACCCTCTTCTAGCGTGCGGATCAAAGCGGCTTCCCCCAAGCGCTGGGTTCCGCGGCCCCCAGAAAAGAACCCTCAGCAGCCGAAACAAACAGATTTCTCCTCCCCTTCCATAGCAAGGAATGCGGCTCCTCCCCACTCGAGCCATCCGTAACGCCCGCAAAGGGAAAAAGGCCGGGACCCCATGCGGACAGGCGAAAAAATTTCACTGAATCGCAAAAAAAAGCTTGCCAGCCGCCTCTGTTTTGCATATACCTCTTTTCGCGCCGAGGTGGTGGAATTGGTAGACACGCTATCTTGAGGTGGTAGTGGGAATTCCTGTGCGGGTTCGAGTCCCGCCCTCGGCACCATATTTCAAAGCCGTTGCAGTAACATACTGCGACGGCTTTTCTTTTTTGTTTCGAGCCGTTGCCAAAAGGGGCGAAAAAGCCCCATTTGGGCTGAAGTGTGCCAAACTGTGCCAAAGTGCTGGGTCATTCACGCCGAAAATCGGCAGGAGACCCCATGCCTTGTAAGACGCTCAAAAACGACTCTCCCCGCCCACGAATCCGCATACCACGCAAGACAACCTATCCCTCTTACCTGTACAGGCGTGGACAATTCTTCTATTTTCGATACGTACTCCCAGAACGATACCGCAAACAAGGCAAGACGGAATTCCGCCTGAGCCTCCAAACGCCATACCTCAGGGTAGCTAAGGAATTAGCCCAGCGACTGCGCCAAGCGCTCAACCAGATGATAGGGATGCTCATGGATTACGAAACACTCAGGCTGCGATTGAATGGACTACTCCGGGCTATTCTGGAACAGGATACGCGGGATTTTTCCGAACGCCCTCCCGTAACTATCCCCGGCATCGGAACAATCTCCTATGGTGAGTACTACAATCGCTGCTCAAATATGGACTACTTTAATCTTCAGACAGAAAAAGGGCTATTGGCAGCTGCACAAAATGTCATCCCCATGCTGTTACGGCAGGGACTCATAAGACAGGAAGATATTAGGACTCCTCAAGATATTCTTTTAATCACAAAAGAATATCTTCGGATGGAAATAACCCGAAATCGTATTCTCAAGTGTCGGGAAGATGGCGATTTCATGACAGAACGAGCCGTCTTTGCAGAAAACTACATCCCCTTCCCTCCTTCCCAAAACGATTCTCCGATCCCGACATCACAACCCCAATCCATTGAACCCCGTTATCATTTAACAGAACTGATTGAAAAATATGTGAACGTCAAAATTCATGACGGTGACTGGAAAGCCACTCTTCTGGTCGATCACAAAAACCGACTTAATTATCTGCCCCGCATTCTGGGAGACAGATTCATAGACGAAGTTTCCCGGCAGGACATGCGACTTTTACGGGATACCTTGAAAAAGCTTCCTCAGCATTGGAAGAAAAAATATCCTACCCTTTCCATACAGGATATCCTGGCAAAAAAGGAGACTAACTGCCTGAGCGTCAAGACAGTCAATATTGTTATTGAGGCCATCGCCAGTTTCTTTGAATGGTGCATCAGAGAAGAGTATTTTACAAAACAAAATCCAGCAAAATCGCTGCAACTCAAGGACAACAGACAAGAAATCGAACTTCGGGATGCACTTACAGAGGATGATCTGAAAGTCATCTTTTCTTCACCCAGATTCCAAAACAAAAAAGTTAAAAATCCAGCCTATTATTGGGTTCCTCTTATAGGTGCCTACTCTGGTATGCGCCTTGAGGAAATCTGCCAGCTCCATATAGATGACGTGTATGAAATCGAGGGAGTATGGGTCTTTGACATCAACACTAAGCCTTCAAAAAATGCTGAAACGACTAAAGAAGTAAAAAATAAGAATGCCGTCCGACTTGTTCCTATCCATCCAGAACTGCTCACAGTAGGATTGCTTGGCTATATTGAAACCATACGAAATTCAGGACAGGAAAGGATTTTCCCCGCCTTAAACAAGACTGAAAAATCACCTCGTTATGGCAAACAGGTCGGCAAACAATTTACAGATGTCATCAAACATTGTGAAATTGAAGGAAAAAAAAGTTTTCATTCCCTGCGTCACACATTCAGTGATTTCTTTAAACAAAATCAGCTACAAAACGATATTTTTAGACAAGTCTACGGTCATGAACTCCCTGAACTTGCTGCAAAACAATATGGATCAAAATTTGGACCAAAGAAATGTGCAGAAGAAGTCATATACAAGCTTAAGTATTCATTCGTTTTAAAAGATATCTTAATATAATGGAGTTATAATGTTAGATAAAAATATATCAAAATTAATAAAAAAAAGACTTTCAAATTGGGAATGATGAAATTGAGTACACTGAAGCAAAGGAACAATTCCGTCTAAACGAATTTGAACTAGAGCAAATTCGTCATCGAGAACTTGAGTTTATTGTAAATTCATCTATAAAAGCTGAAAATTATAGAAAAAAAGGATGTATTGTAGAAAAATTGTATTCCTATATACACTCAGAAGAATATAAAATATATACGTATACTGTTTTAATAGATGACATTGAAAGAATCATTAAACTAAGAAATCTATCGAGAGAAAATATGGATAAGGATATAAAAAAAGAATATGAAGAAAAAATTTATAACTTAGAAAACATGATAAAGTCACTTGAAAAAGAAAAAATAGCTCTGCAAAACGAAAATACTAATCTGAAATCTAAATTACAAGAGGCACAAGAAAATTCAAAAAGTTCTCATCAACCTTGGAAGGAAACAATATTTACTTGCTTTCAATATGCTTTTGAAATAGCTAGGAAAGGAAAGAAGGTACCGTTTACGAAAACTAATATCCCTGAAAATCCAAATGAAAAGGGGATAAAAATCGATATATTGAAAGAAGAGATCAAATCTCGTATGGGCGGGAAAAAGCCTACCACGACTGTCGTAAACTTGTTAAAGAAAGCTATTCCCCCGCACCTCCGAAACTCACGTGGACGCAGTCACAAAAGCTAAATGTAACATACTTAAATCAGACATTATATACTTAACACAGCCATATTTAAAGACATTAAATATTTTTTCTCGAATTTATTATTTTTCATTTTTTTCATTTTTACTTTTCCGATGAGGGCGCGCTATTAAAAAAGTGCGTCCTTTATTTTTTCTTAAAAGACGCAAAAAATTCATTTTGGAGGTCATTATGCCGAGAAGAAAAACCTTTCTTTCAGATGGAAAATCCATATCTTTTGAAGATACTTTTGAAAAACGACAAGAACTCATAAAAAAGTTGGCTATATGTTTTGATGTCTTTAGTCATCATGATATTGATGACAAAATAGTTGTTTGAGATTTAATTATTAATATTAATTACTCTTCATTAGTAAAAAATTTATCTTGTGCTGAAAACCTAATAACAATGATGAGTATTCATTATGGATTATCGCCATCATCTTTACTCATCCAGATTAGAAATAATTTCATATCAATTATTATAAAAAAATAAGTTCTCGGATCTACAAAAGGTGACTACAAACTTATAGATATTTATAAAAATATTATCGATATTTTTATCGATAAAAATCAAGAAAAAAGATATATCTCACCTTCTGTTAATCCTGTTAACATTTCACTGAGTAGTTCCATTTATGTCAAAGATGTCATATTGTTAAGCTATGAAAACTTCATGAACTACATCGAAACACAGCAAATACCCGAATCTGATCGTGATTTTGAATATACTCCTGCATTCGATATCAATTGGCACGAAATGTTTATTTTTCATCAACTTAATTGTCACACAAAGAAAATTTATTCAGTATTAAAAGAAGATATTAATTTTTGTTCACAAAAATGCTATTTTTTAAAAAATTTAAAAGAAAACTCTTCACTTGACAATATACAGATCAAAATACTTACCGGCGTATTCGCTCATCTTGGAGCTTCAGGGTTAAATATTATTTCAAAAATATTTAGTAATGCTCCGACAGAGACTATTGAAAAAATAAAATCCGCATTTTATGAGTCTGTACAGAATCGGACAATCATGCCGTGCAGGACATTGATTGAACAAAAACAGTGCAAAGAGCCTTGTGGATGCACGACTCCTTTAATGCTCTGCTTGCAATATAAGCAGGAGAACATCACAGAAACTAAAAATTTTATTATTAACGATAAAGGCGTCTTTTTCAAACAAAGTTTTGAGAAAAGAATGACACCGCCACTCTGGATTTGTTCACGGATCGATATTATTGCTGTCACGCGCGATATTAATAATAATTCATGGGGAAAGCTTATCCGCTTCAAGGATAGGGATGGCATAGAGCATTCTGAAATTGTTGACATCGCGGATATTGTTGCCAACCCAGATGCAGTTCGACATCGTCTAGTAAATAGTGGCGTCACTGTATCCCTTGAAAAAAATGCGCGAGACAAGCTGGCACAATACTTGAATGAAGTTGATCCACCTAAAAAAGTCAGAGTAACTTCCAAAATCGGGTGGCAAGGTACGGCATTTGTGCTGCCAGATGAAACTTTGGGCAAATCGGATGAAGTTTTTTTATTTAAATCTGATAATTATACTTCAAAATTTAATGTAAAAGGTAGCTTTGAAGACTGGAAATTGCATATTGCAAAAAGGATTTTAGGAAATTCAGTCCCTGAATTTTGTATTGCCTGCGCATTTGCAGCTCCGCTGTTGACACCTTGTGGCCTTGATGGAGGCGGTTTTCATCTTTTGGGAGACTCTTCATCGGGGAAAACGACTTCACTCTGTCTTGCTGCCTCTGTTTGTGGTGGAGGTGATCATGGGTATATTCAATCTTGGCGTTCAACGGATAATGCTGTAGAAGGTATTGCCTTAAATCATAACGATTGCCTCCTTTGTCTTGATGAAATTAACCTCGCAACTTGTAAAACAGTTAACGAGTCGGCGTATATGCTCGCAAATGGTCAAGGTAAAGCACGTGCTGATAGATATGGAAACACTAAATCTAGAAAAGAGTGGAAACTTTTCTTGCTTTCAAATGGAGAAGTCAGCATTGCCAACAAACTCAAAGAAGAAGGCAAAAAAATGATGGCAGGTCAAGCTGTACGCATCATTGATATTGACTCTGATATGCAATGCGGATTTGGCGTTTACAATAGCGTCCCGGACGGACTCAAAAGTAATGAATTCAGCGATGAATTAAAAGCAGTATCATCTCAATATTATGGTGTTGCACTGCGTGAGTTTATAAGCCTTTTTGCAGAAAATATTGATGGGTATGTTGGAGAAATTCATAAAAATATCGCTGAATTCTGTAAAAAACATTGTGAACAAGATGCATCCGGTCAAGTTAAACGGGTTTGTGCCCGATTCGGATTGGTAGCAGCTGCGGGAGAACTTGCCATCAAGTTCAAAATATTACCTTGGCCCGAGCACACTGCCTGGGATGCTGCGGCAATCCTCTTCAAGAAATGGACGCAGCAAAGAGGTGGAACAGATACCCTTGAACTACAAACGGCACTCAAGACTCTCACAGAGTTTATACAGCGATATGGTTCATCGCGTTTCAAGATTCTTGGCGGTAATTACATCCAGGAAACAATGTCAAATCCTGCTGGCTATAAATGGGAATTTGACGACCACTGGGTATATATGATCGAACGTAATGTATTTGATAATGAAATTTGTCATGGTGTCAATCCAAATATATTAAAGTCAAAGATAAAAATAAATAACTGGTGGCTGTTAAATACTCAAGGTAAATTTATGGAAACAAAATCTATCCATGGACGTGGAAATATCAGAGGCATATTCGTCGATCCACAAAAATGGGAGGACACGGATTTAAATAACACATTGTAAAACAAGTTGGAAGAGGAGGGAAGCCACCCTCCTCTTCTTTATTACGCACAGGCGCACAGCGCACAAACATAGTAAGTATAATTTTACAATTAAAAAATAATTGATGAATAGCAATTATAAGTATCATCTTATCACTAAGATAAATAGTAAAAAATATCAAAATCTATAATAGAGTAATAAAATATTCAATAATATAATATTATAAAACTATATAAGATCATACTTTATAAAATTATAGATAATACTATTTATTCTTTTCATTATCCTCTTCTGTACTCTCCTCTTCGCACACTGCCATCACTCCATTTTCCTTATAAAGCATTTTATCTTATTATTTCAATATACTATTTTTTCTACATTACCCTTTGTGCGCCCGTGCGTGCCGTGCGCCGTGCGCCCCGCCCTGCCACACCTCAACCACAACTTTTCTCAGCATCTGGTATGTGCATGGCCCCCTGCCGCACAACTCGGCAACCCGTGCCAGGCAAATCGTTTTTTGCCCTTTCACAGTCTCATTCAGGATAGCTGTGGAGACGGGATAGAAATCCCATTGCTCCAAATCGAGCGGATTGATGGTATCCTGTTCCTTATGCTTGAGCACGCAAAACACATAAACATCAGCCTGACGCTTTTTCTCCTTGGCATAGGCAACGCCATCCCAGTACAGGCTTTCGGCAATACTGAATTCTATTCTGGAAAATTTTTTTTGCTCCCATGACTGGATGTAGGCTGATGTCTTGACCTCGATTTTGATGCCTTCAGGCGAAAGAAGATCAAAACTTCCCCATGTGGGACTGGTTCCCTCGTCACAACCCATAGCCGTTGCGACGATGTATTCCGCCAGCTTGCCGCGCTCCGTATTGCTGACCAAATCCGAAAAGGCCCACGCCCAAAAATCCTTGAGGGTGCGTTCATCTTCCATCCCTTGAAAGCATTCTTTGCCGCTCTTTCGCGTCACCTTGATAGCCGGGAGCCGTGCAGTCATACTTCCCCACTTTATTTCAGCCAATTGGAAAATTGAAACACATGGTTGCTGCCGAGGCAACGGCCATTCTTCCAAGCATGCTTTTACCTGCTGGAATGTTGTCTACACCGCCTGCTCAAATCCGAAAATATCTCCCCCCCAAAAAAAGCTGCCAGCAACTCGTGCTGGACAGCCTTTATTTCCTATCGTTCTAATTGCATTAAAAGAATTATCTTTTCCGCAAGACGTATGACTTCTTCCTTTGGCTCCAAGGGAACAGCTTGAGCCTTCTCCTGGGTCTTGCCTGAAATTTCCTGCAAAATCTCATCTGGCGACCGGAAGAGGTCTGCCGGGCTGCATTCCAAAAGTCGAGCCATTTCTTCCAATCTGGGGAATCGAGGAGCTACCGTTCCTCTTTCTATACGCGAAAGCGAGTCTGGCCCTATCCCCATTTTTTCTGCGAATTCGGCCTGGGTCCAGCCCTTCAGTTTTCGTCTCGCCGCGATATTCGCTCCCACAATCGCCGATAATTTTTGTGTTTTTTTCAGAGACACGCTTTCCACTCCTTTTTTGAGTGGAAAACGATACGGGGTTTTCTTTACTTGTTGTCCATGCTAAAATGCCTAGTAAAAGTCATTTTAATCCTAGTCTTTTTTATATATCTCACGGTATTGAAACCTTTATTTTATCTCTATAGCTATTTTTATAAATATATTCAAATAGATAGACAAAAAATTCCCTGCTCAGTGCGGAGTACGCCCAGTGCATGGAGAAAAGCGACGGTGTCACCGTTGCCATGCAGGATTGCCTGACTGCGGAAGATGAACGCGTAGAAGCCCTTCTCAACACCACATATCAGCAAACAATGCAGGAATGAATGAGAGGCAAAAGACCTTGTTGCGTGATTCCCAACGGGCTTGGCTCAAGTATCGGGATGGTTCGTGCGACACGATGATGTCTGTCCTTGGAGGAATTTCCGCTGGCCTTATCACGACAGGCTGGCGGCTCGAAATGACGGCCCGGCGTGTGAGCTGGCTCAAGGAGATATTGGATACTTTTTAGTGGTTACGTGGAATAAACCTGCTGTGCTCAAAAAAATCTTTCTATCTTTCCGGCGTCTGGAAAGATCTTCCTTTAGTCTATGGGCATCGTTGTATTCATTCTCAGGAGGCGAGACTTATGCAGACCAAATTTTCTAAGGACGAGGAAGTTGGGAAGATTTTTGAACAGACTGTGTCCACGGCCCCTGTTTTTTCCCATGCGGCAAAGCAGCAGATGGCCAAGATGATAGAAGCCACTCTTCGGAGTCGAACCCACATCCAATGTCGCCTCGATACTTCGCAACTGCCTTCCCAGAAAGGAGGATTCATTGCGGAGGAATTCCATGCCGAGTCTTTTAATCTCGATGCCATCCTTAAAGATAAGGATTTGCAGGCCATCACCGATCAGTACAAGCCGGAATGGAACCAGTTGAACCGTGCTGGAAACGATGGTGTAGCCGATATCGCCATCACCAAAGGAGGCGAGAGCATTCATATCGCTCAATCCAAATATGGAGCCAATGCGGAAACAACTGCCGGACGGGGGGAAACAGGGTTCTCTCAGGTAAAGGACGGGAAGGTGAAGTACGGTGAGGCGGATACGTATCTAGCCCCCAGTGAACAGGTCACACCGAAGGACGGCAGCGTCAGTATCAAAGAACATGTGGAAGCAGCAGCCCAGGGCAATGATGCTCGTGGAGGAGATCCTCTTCAGACAGAAGCCTATAAGCAAACAGCGCAAAAGGTGAACAGCAGATTGGAGCATGAGGGAGTCTCTTCTTCGGAATTATCCAAAGAGGAAGCGACGCGCATGGGTGAAGGCGATATATCCAAAGTGGATCAAATGGAATCGCGCTACAAGACCGCTTCCACTCTACAGCAGATGGGTAAAGCCGCCGCTGGAGCGGCTGCAATGTCAGCTGTTGTCTGCGGAACTCTCAATGTTGTCCGGTATATCCAAATGGTTCGAGAGGGAAAGCTCTCTGAGGAAGAGGCTGTTGTCGAAATTTTAGTGGAGACGGCTTCTTCCGCTGCGGACAGTGCCGTCAAAGCTGGTTCTGTTGTCGGCGCTCAAAGCCTTCTTGTTCGCTACGGTTCTGAAAAGGTGCTCATTGATACGCTGTCCAAACAAGGTCTCAAGTCCCTCGCAAAAACGAATGTCGTTGCCGTAGGGGTCGTATGCGCCATTGATGCGGTGAAGGACATGGTTTCCCTGGGATTGGGCAAAATCAGCCGTGAGGAGTTCTTTGAAAGACAAGGCAAAAACGTGCTGAACACCTCATCTGGCGTTGTCGGAGGGACTTTAGGGGCCATTGCAGCGGAAAGTGCTGTCACGGCACTGGGATTTTCGTCATCCTTTATGGCTCCGCTTCTTGGCGGCATAGCCGGTGGTTTGATTGCCGGACTTGCCATGCAATGTGCCATTGAGAATCATATTGAACGTCCTTACAGAGAGCTGCTCCAAAATACGGAAGACCTGAGAACTGCCGCCGATGAACTGCAACGGACATCCCAGAATATACTGGGATGCCAGATTTTGTTCACCAAGGTTATGGAGCACGAAAATATTTTGGAACGCCTTCTCTCCCAGCAATTTTCGAGAATTGATGAGGCTGGAGAGCGCGCACGAGTAATTATAGAGAAAATATAAGGAGAGGAACATGCTTGCACTAACCGAGAAAGAAATCCAATCCATAGACGAGATGCTTGAAAGTAAAATGGCGTGGGCACGAAGCAAGAGTGCGGAAGCGGAACAGCTTGCCCTCGATTGTACCCGCCTCTTGTCTTGCACTGAAGATCGGCTTGGTCAAATCCGGAATCAGGGATTCTTCAAGCGGTGCTGGAACCAGCTTTCCGGGCAAACCGGAGCAATGGAGCGAGCCAATACCGCTGATCTGATTCAAATGCAAAAGGCCTCTCTCCGTTATATCAATATGTTACAAGAACAGCAGATGATGACCGCTCATTCTCTTCTTACTCTGAAAAACAATTTGGTCACCCTTGCGATCAAAGAAGAAGAGACGAGAAATCTTGTAGGTCTTCTGGCGGAACGGACGCTTCAACGTTTTCAGGATTTGGAAAAGCGGGTGGATCAGCTTGAAATATCGCAGAATCTTCAAGGCTGGCTTCTTACTCTTGAGGATCGCGACTATGATGTAAACTACCCTACGCCGTATCTGTGACTGCTTAAAATTATTGATGATTTTTACGGATACAAGAGTGACGGGTGGAATTATAACGACATGTTGTTCATGCGAAAGGCTCTCCGGACAGTTGGGCTGAACCCCAAAGAGCAGATTTCCATGAATATGTTCATGGATACTCTTGTTGAAGAGATCAAGAAACAGGGGTTTGATACATACCGGGAACTCCTCATCGCTCATCTTCCGAGCGACAAGGGTGATTTTGGATATTTTGCGATAGAGAATGTTTCCTCACAAGTTTTTACCACACTCAATGGCATTTATACTCAATATATTGATAAATCAGAAGTGATCGAAGCATTGAGTGATGAGCTGTCCATATCGCCCGAAGCGGCGTTAAAACGCCTGCTTGCACGTACCATATCAAAACTGAATGTTGATTTGGACTGTCAGTTGCCTTTAGCTGATATCGCTGCTGAAATGCTGGTTGGATTAAAACTTACCAATCAATTGCTTATAGAAGATTCTGTTCAAGAAGAAATAAAAGAAGAATGTATAGAGCAAAATGACATTGACTGCATTGATAGTGATAAGAACAATGATATACCCAGTGTTCAAAAAGAGAATCAGTTTGTTGACGTAATGAAATGGGGTGAACCAGAGTGGAATATTCAAAACATTCCATTGCAAGATCCTAATTGTTCGTACCCTGAAATAAAGCATATTATATTTGAGAACGATGAATATACTATTGCTGTTCGTGAGGAAGATAATGTATTTCTTTATAAGACAAATAATTTTAAGGAATTTATATTTAAAGATTCAATAATAGATGTAAGATCTCTTTTATATATTAATAATATTTGGTTTGATCTGGATAAACAAAAATATTCCTACGATGGAAATGTTTTTATAGAATTAAAGTTGTCATCATGTTTTAGTGAAAGCGTAAGGCTTGTCGATGTTATTTATGATAATGGAAGATGGTATTTTGTATGTACGTACAGTATAGAATATACATACACAAAGCATGGTAAGTTTTTAATACTGAAGATATTTCGTGGTATAGTAATTCTGTAATAATTGAATCTGAAAATCTTGAAAATTTTTACATCGTATACAATTTTAAAGATAATGATGCCTTTTATAGATATGTTACAAAATATATATTCATGATGGAAAATATATAGTCTATGCTAAACACAATACAGATGAAGATAACTTTATTGTCATTTCGTTGGATGGTAAAAAATGGGAACAAATAGAAGGATGGGTTTCAGAAGTTTATAAAATATTTTGGAATAATGCGTTTTATATTATTACAAACCAAAATGTTTATTCATCAAAGGATGGTAAAGATTGGTATTCTTTTAAGCATAAAATTGGCAATGGATATTATGGGTTGAATGTTTCATATTTTAAAAATGAAAATATAGTTTTATGTTTTGATTATGGAGAATTATACATTTCAAATGATTTAAAAAAAGTGAAAACCATCAAAAATCCTTTTAATGACACATCTTCATCTGCCTATTCCTTTTTTATTTGTAATAACACAGTTATTATTTATTATAGAGGTGATAAAAAAATTGTCTACTGGTCTTATTTAAAATAAGTATAAATGGTATTTAATATAATGCCTGATAAAATTGACCAGTCATCAACCGCATCTCGGAAAGCTATCTACTTATTTGGAGTTTTAATATTTGGACATAAGGCATACTCTCTAAGGCAACTTGCAGAAAAATTAAACTGTTCACGGCAAACAATACTAAGGTTGATTGAAGAGATAGAGTCTACAGGCACATGCAAAATTAAAAAATGGACTTCAGAGAGACAAAATTGGTATCAAGCTGAAATCAATAACCTGCCTACTCCTTTTCCTATGACAGTAGCTGAATACAATCATCTACTGTTATGCAAGGAATTTATTAGTCGGATTTTGCCACGTGAGCATCAATCTTTATTGGAACAAGCGACTAATAAAGTAGCGTCGTTGGTTGGGTATGGAAAAAATCAGGTTAAATCTTCTGAGTTATATTTTACGAAGGGGAGTATAGACTATACTCCCCATAAAGAAATACTGGAAGATATTCTTTCTGGCTGTGACGAAAGACGTGTATTGGATATTTTATATTGGCCTCGTTCGCCATCTTATCCTAAAATACATTCCTTTGTACCGGGTTGCATTTTAGTTTATCGTGAAGGTCTTTATATAAAAGGTTGGAGAATAGCTAAAAAAGGAAAACAAATACTTGGCGTAATGACATTGGCCCTGCACCGTATTCTTGAAACCTGTCCAACACGACTGGTGCTCCATGAACAAGATACTCAAGCTTTTTCTCTTACTCAGGAGGATGTATTCGGAATAGTGCCAGAAAAGATTCCATTTCAAGTTCGCATCAAATTCATTCTTCCCGCTTCAGATTATATCTGTGAACGACATTGGAGTTCCGGACAAAAAATAGAAGCCTTTCCTGATGGATCGATTATTCTAACCATAACAGCACAATCTGACATGGAAGTGATCAAATGGGTGTTGAGCTATGGCAAAGAAGCTACACTGCTTGAACCAGAGCACCTCAGAAAAAGGATTGTCGAAGAATTGAATTATACTACAGAAAGATATATGTGAGACGATCCTATCTGATTATTAAAACTGATTATTTTTTTGATTGTTGTTCATGTATAAATAAATATATATTACATTCCAGATAATAAGGAAAGAATCTCTTTAAAATACTCTCTCCAGTAGTTCTGGAGGGAGTATTTTTTTACCGGAGGAACCATGCACAACTACAATTCACAGGATACCACTGAACTCGCCAAGGCCCTCATCAACGTCCAACGTCAGCTTCAACCAGCAACCAAGGATGCCGACAATCCGTTCACCAAGAGCAAGTACGCCACCTTGAACAGCGTCATGGACTCATGCCGTGATGCGCTACTCTCGAATGGTATCTGGCTCTGCCAGTATCCTGTTCCTGCCGAACCGGGATATCTCGGGTTGGTCACGAAACTTACCCATGCGGAATCGGGACAATGGCAGTCGAGCCTTGCGGTAGTTCCCCTGCCCAAGGCCGATCCGCAGGGCGTGGGCATCAGCATGACCTATATGCGCAGGTATGCGCTTTCCGCCATGCTCGGCATTGTTACGGAGGAGGATACGGACGGTGAGTTCGCTTCAGACAAGCCCAACCGTCCTCAGAGGCAGAAAAACGCCGTAACCGCCCCACAGAGAGGCAAAACGACTCAGGATGATTCAGGACAAGCAAAAAAGATTTCACCCGCCTTAAATCGAGCCTCAGGTGGACTTTCAAAATTGCCTCATCTGGATGGAATTTCATACCAAATCGTACCGGCACAGGACGGTCGGGAGTGCATTCTCGCCACGGGAAGCACGGCGGAGAAAAAGGAACAGCTCTCGGCGTTGGGGTTTCACTGGAACCCCCAACGAAAAATCTGGTGGAAGTATGGCGCATAGCGGAGAGGGCCGTCCCTGATGGGGCGGCTCTTTCCATTTTGGTTTTTATCACAGGGGGAAATGAATGGAAGGAACGAACAGAAATACGGGAGCGGAAGGCCTGCTTGAAATCCTCTGCCGCGGACTGGAACGCGACGCAAGGCAGCGAACGACGATCCACCTTGGCGACCGTTCCAGATATGTCGGACTGTCCGATATTGCCAAGATGCTGGACTGTCCAAGGGCGGCACTGATTGCCAAGCTCTTCACACCTGAATACAGGAGCACTGACGAAGCTCTCAATCACCAGATAACCTTTCAGAGAGGTCATTGGTTCGAAACGGGTGTCCATCAGGCTCTCATCGGATATGGCTTATCTCCCTTATCGCAACTGGAAATGGAGATCGTGCACGGGGACGTGCTCCTCAAGGCCCATCTGGATTTCACGCTGGTGACTGAATAGCCACATCCGGTTGTACGGATTTTGGAAGTCAAATCCACAGCAAAGCTGCCGACAACCCTTTCTGAAAGTTACCTCATGCAGATTGGTGCTCAGACGGCGTTGCTCAAAGCCTACTGGAACCATCCGGTTTTCAACATCATTCAGGAGAGGGGGGAAGTGCTCTACCACAGGACGTTCCCTGAAATCTGTAAAGAACTCCTTGGCGTATCCCTTTCTGATGATGCTTCAGCTTGCGACATTCAGGGGTGGATTCTCTGTCTGTCCATGTGCGATGCAAAAGCCTTTGGTCCGTTTCTTCCTGAAGATACGGATATTGCCCGGTGTCTGGATATGGCTTCCGAATTTTGGGAAACCATGCATGATCTCAGAGAAAAGAGACTGAATTTGAATACGATTCAAACAGCGCAGGGACTTGCTCCCCTGTGTCGGTCATGTTTCTGGAAAGAAGATTGCCCGCGCTTTAAAGGCTCCTCGCATCCTGAATGGGAGGATACCCTCGCACAGCTTATCAATATGAAAGCACAGAAAAAAGCCCTTGAAGAGGAGATCGGAGAACTGGAATCCCGTTTGAAAGTCGCCTACCAGCTTTCCCATACGGTCAGAGGAGAATGGATCAACACGGGAAAATACACGTTTCGGGTGATTCCACAGAACGGGAGGGTAACGCTGGATCGAAAACGGCTGAACGAGGAACTCGAAACGCTACTTGGGGAACAGGATGCCCAGACGCTTTTAGCTCGATGCGAGAAACAGGGAGAACCCTTTGAGCGGTTGTATACGATTCGGATATAATCCGTAACATCCCTTGACGGTTAGCTATGATAACCGTATATTAACAAAAATAACAATGTGTTGCCGCGTTTGCCCTGTGAAAAACGTTCTGTCCTTCACCTATTTATGAATGGAGGAATTATAAATGCAATATATTACCGATGCCACGGGCACCAAGATATCTGTTGTTCTGCCGTTTGTAACTTGGGAAGCCGCTCTTGCCCGTTACCCGGAACTTACTGAGCTTGTTGATAGTATCCCAAACGAACTCACAGCGTCTGCGATAAAGGAAATTCAAGAAGGAAAAGGAAGTGTCACTTCCCTTGAAGAATTGAGCAGGGAATGGGAGTCTGACTGATGCGCCAGCTTGTTCAATCCTCTCAGTTCAAAAAGGATTTTAAGAAGGCATCTAAAAATCCCTACTGGAAGAAAGAAGATATTCTTCAAGTTGTAGAGCTTCTTGCCAAGGATATTTCTTTACCAGAGCGTTTCAAAGATCATGTTCTGATTGGAAATTATGCGCATTGTAGAGAGTGTCATATAAAACCTGATTGGTTGCTCATTTATAGTAAAGAAGGTGAGGATATCCTCAATTTAATCAGGACAGGTACACACAGCGAACTTTTTTGATTTATTACGATGTCAATATATTATCCCGGTTTCTCTTCGGAGAGGCCGGGATTTTTTGTTTTTGAACCTTTTGAAAGGAGAATATCATGAAATCACAGAACATTCAGGAACTGGAAGCCCTCACGCCAACAGAAATGGATGCCGGGCTTGTCTTCAGCGGAGTGCCGACCGGGAACAAGATTTGGGGCTATCAGAGTCCCTGCCTGTATACCCCTGCCATTGACCCGCACTACAGCTTTCACGAATCGGCAAGGGATGCCGCCGTCTGGTTCATGAACAAACTTGATCCGTTGTACCTCTACGGTCCTACGGGTTCGGGAAAGACGAGCCTCATCAAGCAGCTTGCCGCACGTTTGAACTATCCTATTTTTGAGGTGACAGGACATGCACGACTGGAGTTTGCAGACTTGTGCGGTCACATCTCTCTGCATGATGGGAGCATGCGTTATGAGTATGGGCCTTTGGGTCTTGCGATGCGTTATGGCGGACTTTTCCTTTTGAATGAAGCGGACTTGCTTTCTCCTGAGGTTGCCGTGGGACTCAACGGTGTTCTGGAAGGGGCTCCCTTGTGCCTGCCCGAAAACGGTGGGGAAGTTATTCATCCGCATGAAATGTTCCGTATAGCCTGCACGGGCAATACCAACGGAGGCGGAGACGATACGGGGCTCTATCAGGGAA
>OGRO01001467.1_pt1 | contig 20188 bp, 16 predicted proteins | sample 1553451 | NCBI WGS metagenome assembly OGRO01 (sample SAMEA2580021, study PRJEB22360) | human gut metagenome
ACATGTCGACGCCCAGTGCCACCGCTCACACGAGGGTCGTGGGGTTGCCCACGCCCATGAGGTAGCGCGGCTTGTTTGCCGGCAGCGCAGCCGTGACCGTGCCCAGCTGCGCGAGCATGAGTTCGTGATCCTCGCCCACGGAGTATCCGCCGATGCCATAGCCCGGCAGATCAAGCTCGCTTACACGCTGGGCGCTCTCGAGACGCAGGTCCTCGAAGACGCCACCCTGCACGATGCCGAACAGTGCCTGGTCCTCGCGCGTATGTGCCGCCTTGCACCGGGCCGCCCAGCTCGCCGAACGCTCCACGGCCGCGGCGACCTCCTCTTTGGTCGCCGGGTAATGCGTACACTGGTCGAGCTGCATGATGATGTCGGCGCCAATGGCCTCTTGCACACGCATGTTGTCCTCGGGCGTCCAGCGGTGCTTGGAGCCATCCACGATGGAGCGGAAATTCACGCCATCGGCATCGAGCTCGAGGGTATCGGCAAGCGAGAAGATCTGGAAACCGCCGCTGTCGGTGAGCACGGGATGGTCCCAATGCATGAAGCCGTGAATGCCTCCAGCCTCGCGAATGATGTCGATACCCGGCCTCAAATACAGATGATAGGTGTTGGCGAGGATGATCTGCGCGTGCAGATCCTCGAGCTGGGGATTGGTGATGCCCTTGACAGTTGCCTGCGTGCCCACGGGCATGAAGATCGGCGTCTGGACGTCACCATGGGGCGTGTGCAGGCAGCCCAGGCGCGCCGCGCATACGGGGTCAGTCGCTATCAGATCGTATTCGAACACGTAATACTCCTTGTCTTGCTTATGACATGTTGAGGAGCATCGCCTCGACGGTCGCTTCCCGACAGCCCGCTTCGCGGTCTTTACGGCGCGCTCCCTTAGACCTCGGCTTAGCTCCTCAACATGTCATCTGCCGTCATCTCGACAGCGTTCTACGCAGTCCCATCGACACGCTCTCCGAGAACTTGGCGGCGCCCCTTCCCGTGCCATCTATCAGCTCCTCTACAGCAGCAGCATCGCATCGCCGAAGCTGAAGAACCGGTAACCCTCGGTCTTGGCAGTCTCGTAAGCATCCATGATCGTCTCGCGTCCCGAAAACGCGCTCACGAGCATCATGAGCGTGCTTCTGGGCACATGGAAATTGGTGATGATGGCGTCGCATACCTTGAACTCGTAACCTGGCAGGATGTAGAGACTCGTGGCCGCCCGCGTGCACGGTTCGAGCGCACCGCCAGCCGCCGCGCTCTCGAGCGAGCGCACCGATGTCGTGCCCACGGCAATGACCCGGCCGCCGCGTGCCTTGGCTTCCTTGATCGCCCGCACCGTCTTGGGTGGAACGGTGTAGAGCTCGGTATGCATCTCGTGGTCGAGCGGATCGTCCTCCGATACGATTCGGAAGGTATCGAGCCCCACCTCCAAATGCACGCTCGCAATATCAACGCCGGCGGTTTTCAGCTCATCCAGAAGCCCAACCGTAAAATGCAGACCGGCTGTCGGTGCCGCAGCGCTTCGCTCCTCGGTCGAGTAAACGGTCTGGTAGAACTCGTCATCACCGGCGTATTCCTTGATATAGGGCGGTAGCGGTGTATGGCCCACCAAATGAATGGCTTCGTCGACGCTCATGGCCCCCGGCGTCGTAAAGCGCACCGACCGCGAACCATTCGCCTCGTCGATTCCCATGACCTCGCCCTCGAGCACGACTTCGCCGTCATGCTCGAACTCCATGCGCGCGCATGTCTTGAGGCGCTTGCCGGGCTTGACCAGGCAATTCCAGGTCTGCTCATCAGCGGTATCAGGCGCATCTGCCACCTTGTCGAGCAACAATGCCTCGGCTGCTCCGCCCGTACCCTTCTTATGACCAAGCAAGCGAGCCGGCAGCACGCGCGTCTCATTCACGACGAGCAGGTCACCCGGATGCAGATACTCCCCGATATCGCGAAAGACGCGATGTTCGAGGCTTCCATCGCGGCTCACAACCATGAGCTTGCAGGAATCACGCGGAATGGCCGGCTGCTGCGCTATGAACTTTTCGGGTAATTCGTAATCAAAATCTTCGGTCTTCATCGACACCCTCAAAATGAGACAAATGGACGAGCCCAGTGTCTCATGAATGGCTAGTACCAGCAAACGGCAAGCGCAGCAGATGGAACATCCCATTCCATGACCGTGGCTACACCGTCGCACTGCCTATTGGCGTGCCCAGCTTATCTCTCGCAACGGCAAGTCTTTCGCACTCGTATCCGTAGGGGCACGTTATCTCCTCCACGACCTCGACGCATACCTGCCCTTCGGCATCGCACATGAGATCGCGCTTGTGATTCACGAACCAGAAGATGGTGTCGATTACGACCATCACGGCGTTGATAATGTAGAAGATGAGGACGAAAGAGATGGTCTCAGCAGTGAGCTTCGAGAGGATTCCACAGGCATAGGCAAAGAGCGCGAAGACCAGAAACATGAGGCTCTTTCCCTTGGAGGTCTTCCCGCGAATGTCCTTGACGATATTCATGGGCCAGGAGAGCCCGAAGCCTATGAGAAACAACATCTCGAATATGCTCGATATCGTAATCATGAAAGGTCTCCGTCCGTAGCGTCGTGCGTCAGTACGGCATGCATGACGCCTTCTCACAGTCAGGCATTCAGCTCACACAACTAACGGGAGCCACTCCCGTCTCCGTCTTCCTCACCTACCGGTTTAGCAGTGGCCATACCGGGCCTTGGGGGCAGCGGGCGTCCGCATTCGACGCAGCGTATCGCATCGCTGGTATTCTGATATCCGCATGCGGGACACGTTCCCGTCTCGAGCATGGGCTTGGGCGTCCCCGTGCATTTTCCGCATCCGACGCAAGCGTATCCACATGACATGATTTCTCCTCGTCTCCCATGAAAGGCAAGCGACCCGGGGGCATCAAGCCCTCGGGCCGCAAAGTTCCTCGAAGTCCGCAAAGGTGATGCCGGGCGCGCCATTACTAGAGGAGGGAACACGCCCGACATCATGAGGAAAGGGACTACAATCGATCATCCGTATCTTTCGACCACCGACAATGACGATGAACTAGAGGGAGATGCCCAGACGATCGACGGCGTTCTTGTAGTAGAGCTTTTCGCGATCCAGATGGGACATGGGGCAACGCTCCAGATACTCAATGCACTCTGTCATCGACTCGAAGGGATAGTCGGTGCCCAGGAAGATGCTATCCATGCCAATGGCGGCGCGGGTGCACTCGAAAGCGGGAATCGACGTGTTACCGGAAGTCGTGACCATGATATTCCGACCAAAGTAGTAGCTTGGCTTCTCGTCATTGTGCTGCTTGGGCTCGGGGAGCATGGCCATGCGGTTATCCAAACGCTCCATGAGGAACGGAAGCGCCTCGCCGTAGTGGCCCAGGACGATCTTAAGCTCGGGCATCTCATCCAGCATGCCAGAAAGCATGATGCGGATAATCGCGCCGGAAGTATCAGCGGTAAAGCCCAGACCCGGGCCCGCCATCGGGTACCCATAGTCGTTAAACATGTCGTTGAGCGGGTTGTAGTTGGGATGCAGGTAGGCAAAGATGCCCAGCTCCTCGACCTTCTTCCAGATGGGCCTGAACTGCTCCTCGTCATGATGTCGGCCCGCGATGTTCGAATGCGCCTGCCACATCACAAAACCAAGATCCTTCACGCAGCGCTCGAGTTCCTTCACGGCCGCGTCCGCATCGAACATCGGAAGAATGGCCGAACCGACCAGACGAGGATATCTCTGTGTCAGCTCGTAAAGCGCGTCGTTAGCCTGGCGACATGCGTCCACAGATTCCTCGGCAGGCAAAATGTCAATGCCGGGCGCCAGGGAAATAACCGCCTTGACGATGTCGAGCTTCTCCATCTCGGGAATGCGCTTCTCCGCAAAGTCCATCAGCTTCGGACCGAGAACCGTATGGTCCATCGACACCTGCTCCATGAACCACACCGCATTGCTCGCCTCGTCCCAATAGGGATAGCCCTTGCCGGAGCGTCCCTGGAGGACCTCAACGGAATAGTCGTTGTAGAAGTGGTTTTCCAGATCGATTTTCTTCATGGTGTTTCCTTTCTTGATATCCTGCGTGCTTCTCGTTGCAAGCGTCTAGGCCTCATCCGACTTGGATGGAGCTGAATCAGCATTCAGCGACTCCTGGATTTCTTTGTTTCTCAGCTCATCGAGGTATTTGTCGTTCTTAACGAAGATAAGCACGATGAGACCGGCAACGATGCACATCGGCGCCAAGGTGAACTGAGCCATTCCCGTATAACCCAGGGCCATGATCGAAGGGGATACGAAGTAACCGCCAAGGACCTTACCCAGAGCCATGAGAAAGCCCATCGTCGAAAGCGCGAAATCTAGTTTCTTGGGATCAACGACAAGCCTCGGAATTATGGCTCGCGTACATGTCGGGACAAATCCCAGCGGTATACCGTAGATGATGATACCAATCCAAGGGCCGACCATGTCCGCGCCCGGAGTCCACAGGCAGAAGAACGCGATTACCGCCCAGACAAAGTAGCCGATAATGATGAAAAGCTTGCGCCAATGCCTCTTGGCGGCAATCACGCCGCAGAAGATGCCGATTATCGCACCGATAATCGAGGCGATCATCGTCATCCAGGATGACAACGACACATCAAGGCCCTTTACCTGCTGAAGATAGGAAGGATACATCGTGTTGAAGGCGACGACGTTCAGGTAGGCGAACACAACGAAGGCAACGGATACGGCGATGGCACCACCCATGAAATTCTTGCCCTTGACGAGCTTCTTGCTGACATCACCCTCGACAATCGTGTTTTCGCCGACGGCTGGCATCTTCAGGAACATCACGACAAGAATGGCGGTGATCACCTCGATGATAACGGCGGCAATCCAAATCGCATGCCACGAGAAGGGGACCTGAATGCCGCCGCCCAAGTTAAACAGCATGGGCGCGAAAATGAACGAGACCACCGTGCCGAAGGTGATCCACTGGGACCAGATACCCATGGACAACGGGATGTTCTTGTTCGGAAAGATCCTGGGCACCGCATTGGGCCCGATGACGGCGATGATGCCGTATCCGCATCCCTCGAAGATACGTCCCGCCAGGAACAGAGTCGGATCAGTGACGAACAGGCAGACAATGGTGCCGCCCATCATCAGGATGACCGATATCAGAGTGGATAGCTTGAAGCCGAGCTTCTGTCCAAACCACATTCCTATGTACGCGAAAATCACAGCGGGAATCGAATAGGAGCCCATGATCTGGGAAATCATGTTCTTGGGCATTTCGATATCACTTGCGATGTACTGAATGGCCGGCGAAGCTTTGAACATGTTTAGAGCCGCCAACACGGCAACCAACAATATGACGGAGAATGTTATCCAGCGCTCCCTGGGAGTAAGCTGTCTATCCAACACTCCCCATTTTTGAATACTCATGAATTGCCCTCCCGTTTTCTTCACTTGGTTTCCCTACACCAGCGAATGTCTTCCTCTCGTGCTCCTCCCTTCCCCATCGACTCCGGATAAATGGCGCGAACGACACGGCGACAAGAATGCCCCGCGTCGTCTCGCAGCTCGATCGTCGGCTAGAGTCTCAGCCTGCATGCAAGGCATGCGAACGCATCTACTTACCGAGGGCAAACAGGACGTAGTCCTTGTGCTCCTTGGCTTTCTCGGCCATCTCATCGATGGGGCCGAATTCGATGCACTGCGCCTGGCAATGCTGCACGCAGGTGGGCGGTTTGCCCAGGGAGCGCCTGTGTGCGCAGGTGTCGCACACGGAGTTGGGGGCGGCAAGATAGCCAAACTGCCAGTCATCGCCACCCTCCTCGAGGGGCCAGTGGCCCATGTCGTGGACCATGATGCCAGTCTGTCCTACGGGCAAGCCGTGCTCCATCTGGCAAGCGATCTCGCAGGAGTGGCAACCCGTGCACCACTGGTAATCGATGAGCATTCCGTACTTCGCCCTCGTTCGGGCGTTGAGCTCAGCTGGAGTTTGCATAGCGCACCTCTCTTCTCGTACGGGGCGCAGGCCGACGCCTCGGTTCGCGCCCCGTGGTTCGTCTTGATCTCGTTGCGGCTATTCCGCTTCGGCCTTGGCGGCATCACGCTTGGCGACCAGGGCGTTGCGCTGATCGACCAAGTCCTGGATCGCCTCGACACCCTTACCGTCGAGAGCCTGCGAATGCTCGCCTTCCTCGCCGGTCAGGAAGGCCCCGTTGGTGTCGTCTTCCGGCGTCACCTTGTAGAGCTTGACCAGCGTGGTCTTGTAGTTGGAACCAAATCCGGCCTTACCGGGAATGCCCGGAAGCAAGTTGTTGACGTTGAGATCATGCGTGTCATAGAGCTTCTCGGGGTCGCCTTCCGGATGCCACCAGGCATGGTCGCAGGCAATGACCTTGGGGTTGGTGTAGATGTTCGTGACGACGACCTTTGACTTGCAGCGGCCGTACACGTTCTCGATCCAGACCCAGTCGCCATCGACCAGACCGTACTCTTCCGCCGTCTTGGGGTTCATGTAGACGTTGGCTTCCTTCTTGAGGTTGCGCATGCGCTTGACCTGACGATGCTCCGAATGGAACAGCGACCAGGGACGGGCGCCGGTGGTAAGTACCAGCGGATACTCGTCGAGCAGCTCGGGCGTGGAGTTGGGACCTGGCACCGGCTCCTCGAAGTAGGGCAACGGGTCCATGCCGGCGCTATTGTAGAACGTCGACCACAGCTCGATGCGTCCCGTCGGCGTGCCAAAGCCCGGCTGTCCGTCGGCGCGCAGGCGGCCCGTCTCGTAACGCTTGTAGCTGAACGGCAAGTAGATGGGGCCTTTCTCCCGAACGTCCTGGAAGCTGTAGGGCGTCTGCGCCTCGAGCATGGCGCTGAACATCTCGTCGACGTTTTCCCAGGGCCATGCCTCCGGGTTGAAGCGCTTGCCGAGCAGAAGGTTGATCTCCATGTCGGACTTGCACTCGCCCACCTGGCACACCTTGTTGATGACCTCGCCGCGCTGCACGCCGTCACCGACGCGGATACCGTCGCGCTCGGGGAAGGTCGCCGCTGGGAGCACCACGTCGGACGTCGCCATGATGGTCGGCGTCATGAACAGGTCGACCGACACGTTGAAATCGCAGTTCATGAGACCGGCGTAGGTCTCCTGCGGGTCGGCGGACATGCAGGACAGCGTGTTGTTCTGCTGCAGCCACGTGGCATGGATCTTGTAAGGCTCGCCGGTCACCATGGTGTGGCGCAGCTCGTCGGGCTGGGCGATCTGGAAACCGAAGTTGAGCAGTGGATACATGTCCAGACCGATGCGCTTCTTCCACGTCTCTTCGGGGCAAAGCTCGCGACCCCAGCCGCCGGCGTAGTTGAGAATCTCGGGTGGAGCGATGATGCCGCCAGGCACGTCGACGTTACCCGTGATCTGGAAGCATGCGGCGATTGCCTGGGAAGCCGGCAGGGCCTCCTTGGTCATGTCGACCGCGACGCCCCACTGCATGGTGGCGGGCTTGCTGTTGGCCAGAAGACGGGCAGCCGCGACGATCTTCTCCTCGGGAATCCAGGTGATATCCGCGACCCGGGACGGCGTGTATTCCTGCACGCGCTCTGCGAGCTCGTCAAAGCCGTAGGTCCAACGGTCGACGAAGTCATGATCGTAGAGGTCCTCGTTGATGATGATGTTAAGGAAGCCCAAGGCGAGCGCCGCGTCGGTGCCGGGACGGATGGGCAGGTGAATCTTGGCATGCGAGGACAGCCAGGTGACCTTGGGGTCGATCATGACGACTTCCATGCCGCGCTTCATGAGGTCAACGACCCAGTGGCCGTAGAAGCCATCGGAGTTCGCGCGCAAGGGATAGTTGCCCCAGATGAACATCGTCTCGGGAACCCTGTACTCGGGATTGTCGTAGCGATCAGCAAACTGCTGCGAGCAGTCAGCCACCCAGAACGACCCGGCGGTGGCAGCCATGCCGGCGACGCGCGGCAGGTAGCAGGCACAACCAGACAGGAACAACACGTAGTTGGGCGAGCCGAACGACCAGCACAGGCGTGTAATGTAGGCGGCGATGTCACGGCCGGTACCCTGGCCGAAGACGACGGACTCCGCTCCGTACTTCTCCTTGATGTCGAGGAAGGTCGTCGCCACCAGGTCGATGGCCTCTTCCCAGCTGATACGCTCCCACTTGTCCTTGCCACGGTCCTTGGGATCGCGCTTCATCGGATACAGGAGACGGTCCTTGTGGTAGGTCACCTCGGGCACGTCCAGGCAACGCACGCACAGGCGTCCGCGATTGTAGGGGTTCTCGGGGTCGCCCTCGCACTTGACGAACTTGCCGTCCTTGTCCGTGTACAGCAGGACACCACAGCCATCGTGGCAGCCCGGGCCCGACCATGCGCTACCGCGGGTGACGGTCAAGCCGTCCTCCTCGTAACGCCAGGGGTGCTTGTGCGGGACTTCAACGTAGTCGCCGACGAGCTGCGTCGACACGCCACTGTTGTTGTAGCCCTCCACTCCATGTTCTGCCATAATCCTCACTCCTCTCTCCTTGCATGGCAATGTCTTGCCATGCCCTGGGTCTCGGTTCTCGCGAACCTCGTTTCCCTAACTCCGCTACTGTCAGAGTTCTCTAATTGAGAGATTAGGCAGGGGACACGGCAGATAAAACTTCCAATGTAACCGAGCAGCTCGAATTGGCCATACAATCAATACTATATGCTTAGGCGAGAGGACCTTGAGCTTTGCACTTTCTAAAGCTTCCTTCCATTATTTACTCCACGTCAGGCTTTTTCTTACAATTCAATTCTTTTTGTCTGAATGTCATAAAAAACTGATAAAGGCGAGTACATTAAAGAGGGGGAATTCGAAGAGGGGGCTATGATGAATGAGATCTTTGGGTTCAATCTGAACGAAACTCGACTCGCCGTTGTGAACGCCTTTGAGAAGCTGCTGAAGGAGAAGCCCTTCGACGAGATTTCTGTGACCCAGATCTGCAACGAAGCGAGCATATCGCGCGCGACCTTCTACTATCATTTCAAGGACAAATGGGACATATGCCAGTGGCACTACGGCGTCATCGCCGAGCATTTCCTCTTCCAGACGGGACGCACCCTCAACTGGTTCCAAGCAAACTTCCTCAACACGACCGCATTTGCCGAACACGACACGCTCTATCGATGGGGCTTTGGCATGGAAGGCTATCAATCACTCTTCGAGCATGCCAAGCGTCGGCGTATCCAGACGCTGCGCGAGACAATCGTCGACTACAAGCACGAAAAGCTCGATCCGGAGTTGGAATTCCAGATCGTGGCATTAGCAGATGCCGAAGTCGGCGGTGTCACGCACTGGTTCGTCGGAAACATGCCGTACAGCATAGAGACCCTATGCAGGTATCTTGACGACGCCGTTCCACGAAGGCTTTACAACTTGCTGAACGAGCCGGCTGATGACACCATCTCACGCCTCTTCAGCCTATAGCGGTCGCTCCCGACGCCCCTTCGCGATTGTGTTGATTTTGGGGTCGTTCGCCGCAGAATTGGTCAATCCAACATGCGGCCCATCTAGTTGTACTAGCATGCTTTGAAATCCCACACATTGGTTTGGAGTTACACGTGAAGGTCCTCGGGAACATCCTCAAGGGGATATTCGTCATCATCTCGGTCATTTGCATCGCGTTTTCCGCGTTCTTCGTCTACAGCGCCGTGAGCGGCAACACTGGCCCCATCGACAAACTCGAGCGTGGGCTTTCGACGCTAGCGCATGTCACGGGCGTGAGCACTCCAGCGGGCTCGACGAGCACCGTCGGCATGCTCACGCAGGACTTCGGCCTCTCGACGAGCCAGGCGGCAACCGTCATCGACATCGCCGACCAGCTCGGCGTCAACACCGACGATCCCGCTGCCGTAAGCGGTTTCGTCGCCAAGAACATCGGCAACAAGGACGAGATCCAGGACATCGCCGCCATGTACCAGGCGGGCGAGATATCGGAATCCCAGGCCAAGTCCATGCTCAAGGACATCGTCAATGTCTAGCGGCACACGCATGCTTCTGCACGCCTGCTGCGGGCCGTGTTCGCTTGAGCCTACCCGCATTTTCGCGCAAGAAGACGTCGAGTTCTCGATCCACTACGCCAACTCGAACATCTTTCCACCCGAGGAATACGAACACCGTCTCTCCACGCTCAGGGAGCATGTATGCGATCCGCAGGATATCGAGCTCATCGAGGGTGATTACGATCCGAGCGCCTGGGAGCGCGAGGTCGCCGTATACGGCACCGACCGCGAAGCTCGCTGCCGTGCCTGCTACCGACTGCGCTTCGAGGAGACGGCTCGCGAGGCCAAAAAGCGAGGCTTCGACACGATCTCAACGACGCTCACCATCAGCCCGTACCAACTGACGGGCGTCATCCTCGAGGAGCTCGAGGCGGCGGCTGCACGTCACGGGCTCAACGTCGATGCGCGTGACTTCCGCGACCGCTACCAAGAGGCAACGCGCATCAGCCGAGAGAAGGGCATGTACCGCCAGAACTACTGCGGTTGTCGCTTCTCCATCGCCGAAGCGCAGGCACAGCGCGAAGCCGCCAAGATGCAACGTGACCAGGAGAAGCATATCCGTCACGTGGCGCTGCTCTGCATGGCCGCCGAAGGCGTCTCTACCCAGAAATAGCATGAGAGCGAATAGGCAAGCCCTGCTTGTCTAAAACCAGCGGCGACTTCACCTGGCATGTTTCGCGAGATATGGCACGCAAATACGTCGCTTTTGGCAAGTTAAACGGCCATTGGTACGCTTACTTGCCATTTATGTACCAGAAGGCAGCAATCTTGCCAGCGCGTATGCAACCGGGACAGACGCCCTCATCGCACAGCCCCTCCCCGCAAACGAAAAGGGCCCCGCTTGCGCGGAGCCCTTTAGGCGTCAGTATGAATCGAGAACTTAAGCCTTGGTGACGTTGCTCGCCTGCAGCTTGCCGTTCTGGCCCGTCGTCACCTCGAAGTTGACTTTGTCGCCCTCGTCAAGAGTCTTGAAGCCGTCCATCTGGATCTCGGAGAAATGCACGAACAGATCGTCGCCATCCTCACGAGAGATGAAGCCGTAGCCCTTGTCGGGATTGAACCACTTAACCGTACCTTCAGCCATTTGAAACGCCTTTCGTTTGGCTCCGTTAGGAGCTCCAATACACGCAAACCGGGCGGCCAAGCCCAAGCAAGCGCTTAAAACACGTGCCAATCACGTTATCTACATTCTAGAATAATTATATTCTCGCCACAAGAAAAACATTGCCCCAGAAGAAAGCCGTTACCTGCACGAGTTCGGCGCAGACGTGGCCATGGCAGAGGCTGTCACCCGCACAAGCTAGCCCGCGATTTCGACTTCCTGCACCATCTCGTTCTTGATCTTGCCCACGAGATTCTGAAGTGCATCAATCACGTTGGGGCGAATGTCGCCACCGATGAGCACGTACATGATGTCGTCACCCACGGACAGCGTACCCTCGTTGAGCCATACGCGCACGTACTCGATACCCGGCCAGGTAAGTGCTTCCTCCACGGCAGCATCCACGGCAGCGGCATCATAGCTGAAGTTCATGCCCGTAACCTTCGTGCCGTCATCGACACCCTCGCGCACGAGCTTCTTGGGCAGCTCGCGCACGGTACCGTTATGCGCAAGATACATGCCGCAGCGCGGTGCGCTCTCGTCAGCCTTTGCCTCGGCGAGCCACTGGTCCATGGACGGTGATTCCTTCATCGATTCCTCCTCACAAATGGGACATTGCCCCATTATCCTCACGAGCGCAGAATTTTGAGCAGAGTGTACCACAGCGGTTTGCCACACAATGCGTCCTCATGGCCAGATAGCCAGCATCCCAATCCCACAAACGCAAAAGGGACTGCTAAAAGCAGCCCCTTAAGTCAACCCCATCCCCTGCCGGTAGGATGAACCCACCCTGTAAGGTGGGCTCCCACACTGGGCGTTCCAGCTTCCCCACCGTCGTAACGAGGGATACCTTTCCGACCCAAGATCTCGGGATCCCATAGAATTGCCATCGGTCCATCGCAATAAGCCGGGTCAGAGGATGAAGCACTACGTACTATACATACTACCTACGGCAAGAAACAGTCTTGACATTCGCCCGTTGCCTTTTCCCCATTAAGCCAACACATGCATCAGGGGGTCTGGTCTTCTACACGTTCTTGACTTCGATCTTGAGTTCGCCGGGTACGGTCGCGCTCTCATGCGCCATCCGCATGCGCTCGGAAAGCTCCTCGTCACCCAGCGAATCGACAAGTTCCTCGGAATCGCGGCCCATCTCGGCATCTGCATGCGAGACGTTTCCGTCGTCGGGTACCACGGTGACATAGCTGATGCCGCGCTTCTGATCTGCCTTGGCTTGCAGAAACAGCAGCACAAAGCCTACGATGCCGGCAACCGTCGACGCAACCAGAATCGAGAGCTTGGCCTCGGTGATGAGCATCGCGTCCGCATAGGCGAGGTTCGCCACGAAAATGGCCATCGTGAAGCCGACGCCGCCGAGCACCGACGCACCAAACATGTGACGCCAGGTCACGAACTCGGGTAGTTGCGCAATCTTCGTCTTAATCGTGATGAAGCTGAACAACATGATGCCGATGGGCTTGCCGAGCACCAGACCGCAGAACACGCCGAGCACGACGGGTGAGGATGTGACCGTCGCGAAATCGAGACCCGTCACCGCGACGTCGGCGTTGGTGAGCGCGAACAGCGGCAGGATGAGGAAGTACACCCACGGGTACAGCTTGTGCTCGAGGCGCGTGGCCGGAGGCACCGCCTGCTTGGAGATCTTGCTCAGGCTCGAAACGGTGGTGATGTAGTCCTTCTGGGCCACGAGCGGCGTCTCGTCACCCTCGTAGAAGCTGTTGGCCATGCGCAGGCGCTTGTTGGACCAGTCAAAGAAGTTGTCGAGGTTCACACGCGACCCCGACGGGATGGCAAACGCGAGCAGCACGCCCGCGATCGTCGAGTGGATGCCCGACGAGAACACGCAGAACCACAGCACGCATCCCACGAGGATGTATGGCACGAGCGAGTAGACGTGCATGCGGTTCATGACGATGAGCGCAACGAACACGATCGCCGCGGCACCTAGCCAGAGCAGGTCGGGGCTCTCGCCGTAGAAGATGGCGATGACGAGGATGGCGATGATGTCGTCCGCGACGGCCAGCGTCGAGAGGAACACGCGCACCCCGTTGGGCACGCGGCTACCCAGAAGCGACAGGATGCCGAGGGCGAACGCGATATCGGTCGCGGTCGGCACGCCCCAGCCCATGAACGCTTCGGGATGCGTCGCGTTGAACGCCAGGTAGATGGCGATGGGCGCGAGCACGCCGCCCAGGGCGCCGAGGATCGGCAGGATTGCCTGGCGGATGTTGGTGAGCTCGCCGGCCGTCATCTCGTACTTGATCTCGAGGCCCACGAGCAGGAAGAACACGGCCATGAAGATGTCGTTGATGATGTGCGCGAACGACATCTCACCATGGAAGGCGCCGATGCCGATGGAGACCTGCGTATGCCAGAACTCGAGGAAGGGACCATGCGCCGGCGTGTTGGCGACGACGAGCGCGACGATGGCGGCAAGGAGCATGATCGCCGCGGCCTTGGTGGACGAGTGCGTGAACTGGATGAGCTGGCGCAGACGCTTGTTACGACCCTGCACCTCGGCGATGAACAGCCCGTCTGGATCGGGATTGTCGGGACCGGGAATGATGGGCGTGTCGGAGAAGTCCTCGTGCTTGTCCGCGTCGTCGTGTCCGTGTTGGTTGGTCATCAGAAGCTCCTCGCTTCCTCATGCGAAATAGCAAAAGGGGCAGTCTTTCGCTGCCCCGCGTATCGTCTGCTGGTGCCCGAGGTGGGAGTCGAACCCACACGCCCAGAGGACAACGGTTTTTGAGACCGTCGCGTCTGCCATTCCGCCACTCGGGCACGTGACCGGTATTATGCCATATCCTCGTACTGACTGGGATGCTTCTCGAAGAAGTCGAAGCGCGGCGGTAGCTCCTCGAGCACCTTGCTTCCCGCGGCGCGCTCCTCGTCGGTGGCCCAGAAGTCGATGGGCTCGAAGACATGGCACCAGTTGAAGAAGCCGGCGTCCCGCGTCGTGCACGAGCCGTCCTTCGGCTCGATGGCGAGATGCTCGAAGATGAGCTCGCAGCCACGTGGAACGATGGGATGCATGAGCAGCGTTGCGCACCGCAGGTAATGGAAGGCGTCGCGCAACAGCGCCTCGACGGCACCCTCGGGCGCGTCCTCGGCAAGCGCGGTGCGGCTCTCGCTCGCCCACCACTTGTTGATGCCACGCAAGAACTCGTCCATCTGCGCCATCACCGCGTGCATCTCGAAGCAAGCCATGTGCTCCTCGTAGACGAGCACCGCCCGCTCGCACGCGGCACGCACGTCCTCGCTCGGTCCACCCAAAGGCAGACGACCGTCGCAGTGCTTCTGCGCCGTGTAGAAGCACGAGCGTGCAATGCGATTGAAGATGTTGGTGAGCAGCGCGCTCTCCTTGAGAACGGGGTCGGGCGCCTTCTCGTTGGCGTTCGGGTCGAGCACCTTGGGCGAGAAACTCGCGGGCTTCATGCCCAGGCCGAGCGAAATCCAGTGCGCCCGCAGCTGCTCGGACGTGTAATGGTCGAGCAGCTCGGCTGCCATGGGCGGCTTGATCGCACCCGAGCTCGAGGCCTTCTTGCCCATGAAGAGGATGTGGTAGTTGGGAACGAGCGTCGTCTGGCGCAACTCGTCGCCGGTGCCATCGACGTGCGGCTCATGGCCCATCTGCGTCCCCTGCCATAGCGCCGTCTGCGCGACACCGTAGAAGTAGATGTTGTCCTGTCCGATGAACTGGTAGACCTTCGCGTCATCCGAGCACCACCAGGCGCGCCAATCACTCGCATCACGGCCGCTCTCCTCGAGCGCGGCCTGCGAAAACGCGATGGGTGCCCACAGCGACTCCGGCCAGCACCACACCGTGGCATCCGGCAGCGTACCGTCCAGATCCGGAGCCTTCACGCCCCACTCGATGTTGCCGGTGAGACGGAAGGGGACGAGCGTCTTGCCCGTGCGGAAACGCAGGCCGGCGGTATGCATGACCTCGACGGCGCGCTCGCGTTCGGCAATGCTCGCGAACTCCACGCCAAACGAGCTCTTGCCCTTCTCGGCGGGCAGCACCGTATGCTCCGGCAGCTCTGCCTCGATGGCGGCGAAGTCGTCGGCGAACTTTTCCTGAACGTAGATGATGGGCGGCGCGAGGAAGGATTCGACCTCGTCGACGAGCACACGACGCGTACCGCACTGACCCGCGATTTGCTCGATATGGTCGGCGATGAGGTCATGGAAGCGCGGCAGCTCGAAATACCAGTTACTCACCTCGCGCATCTCGGGAGTCTCACCCGTGAGCGCGGATTTGGGAGCGATGAGGTCGACCGGGTCGTACTGATGACCCAGATCGCACTCGTCGGCGTAGGCCTTCTCGGACTTGCAGCCCTGCACGGGGCAACGCCCGATGACCTGACGACCGTTGAGGAAGGTGCCCGCCTGCGCATCGTAGAACTGGGGAGTAGAAAGCTTCTCGAGCCAGCCATTGTCGTAGAGACGCGTGATGAAGGCATCAGTCATCTCCTGCTGTTTGATGCCGGAAAGCCCGATGCCGCTCCCCTCGTAGATGTCGAGGCTGATGTCATAGGCGTCGAGTGCGGCCTTCTGCGCATCATGATTCATCTGCACGTAATCGGCGATGGTGCCGTCGAACTCGCCAGCCTCGACAAGCTTGCGGTAACCCTCGTTGATGGGAGAACCGTAGCAATCGGTGCCGCTCACGAACAGCACGTTATCCGACCCGATGCGATCGCGCAGAAAGCGGGCGTAGACATCGGCCGGCACGAAGACGCCGGCGATATGGCCAAAGTGGAGGCCCTTGTTACCGTAGGGCATGCCCGCCGTGACGACGGCGCGCTCGGGAAATTCGGGACGTTCGTGCACGAAGAAGCCTTTCGCTCGTAGCTGACAAACCGTTGATTATACGGCAAGGATTCGAAGAAGCGCTTGGCTGTTTTCGCGTTCGTGCGAAGCAGCGCGAGCGCGCGTGCAGTTTTTTTGCGTTAATGTGAGACCACATGTACGTGCGTGCAGCTTTTTTCGATTATGTGAGACAAACTGCCTCGCACCCCTCACAAAATCGAAAATTTCTTGCATCCGAGCCCGGCGCCTCTCACATAATCGAAAATTTCTTACATGCACAGCGGACGCCTCTCACACAATCGCAATTTTCTTACATGCGACATGCAAAAATACGATGGGGACCTGATTCTTGCCCCATTCCCCGGCGCATCGACTTCGAAATGGCGCGTTATAATCCGCGCATGAGCAAGATTGACACCATAGAGAGCATCTCGGACAAGCTGGCCGCGACCTCGATTTCGGTCGTGCCCAAGCGCTGCGTCTACATCCGCAATTGGCACTCGCGCTGCCGCAGCTGTCTGACAGCCTGCCAACACGACGCCGTCAAACGCTCGCTCGGCCATCTTTCCATCGACTCGGAGCTCTGCACCAACTGCGGTGCCTGCGTAGCGGCCTGCCCCACGTCGGCCATGAGCACGACCGCGCCCTCGGCCACGGAAATCGTGCGTCAGGCCCGCATTTCGGCCGAGCGCAACGCCGGCAGCGCGGCGTTCATCTGCGCGCGACACGCCCAGACGACACATATCGATACTGACCGTGTCGTCGTGCTGCCGTGCCTCGACTATCTCGACGAGTATCTCATCACCGGCATGTTCGCGCTCAAGTTCAAGCGCGTCGTCCTCTTCACCTTGAGTTGCGAGGGGTGCGACATCGACTGTGAACAACCCTACTTCGAGGAGATGGTCCGCAGCACGCACCAGGTGCTCGACCTGTGGAAGATACCCGGCACCTTCGCCACGCTCGACGAAGTGCCAGCCACCCTCGTCCTCGACAAGCCACGTGCGCAGACGAACGTCATCAAGTCCGATCGGCGCGAGGCCTTCGAGCAGGCCGGCGCCTCGGCAGTCGGATACGCCTGGCATGCCGTGAGCTCGGCCATCGGCAGCCTCACGGGCGAGGCCGCGCCCGATTCCAACGCCCAGATCATCATGACCCCCGAGGAGCGCTTCGCTCCCGACAGCTACCGCAGCATACGTCTGCTCAGGATGCTCGAAACCATCGGCACGCACCCGCAAGGTGCCACCATCGACACGCGCTTCTGGGCCTCGGTCGATATCGATCCCGATCGCTGTAAGCGCTGCGGAGCATGTGCGCGCATGTGCGTGACCCAGGCGCTCAAGTACCACGTCGATGACGAGCGACGCGCAACTCTCAGCTTCAGGCCCGCGCTCTGCGTGAACTGCCATCTCTGCCGTGATAGCTGCATCTCGCATTCGATGATCTACACGACCAAGGTTCCTGCGGCAGACCTCGTGCCCGACGTCATCAAATTCCTCTACAAAGACGAGGAGCTTCCCCAGAAGGGAAGCCCCCGCATCGGTCTATAAGCAGACAAAAGCGCCCCGGCGACAATTGTCTGGTCGCGCAGGTCACAGCAGCGTGAGCGCTGTGACCTCACGCGTGTTGTCCTTCTCGGTGTACATCACCGACACGCGTGAACCGGCCCGCAAGAACGGCATGTTCTCGTTGGCCGAAATACCCGCGATGTAGATGACCGGGTCACCCGCGAGCTTGAAGTAGTACCGCGTGTTGCCATCGAAGACCACCGACTCGATGGCCTCGATCTGGCCATCCACCGAAGGCAAGATGCCACTTTCGGCAATGGCTCCCTCATCGATTTCGACCTGGTCATCGTTGGTAAGTGCTGCGATATAGGCATTCTGCGCATCGGCGACCGTCGAGCCCGTGCCGACGATCTGGTACTGCTGCACGTCGACGAACGCGTACATCTTGACCAGGCCAGCTGCATCCTTGAGCGACAGGAAGTACGTGGGCCTGTCGGCGATGTTGAGCAACAACGGGAAGGTCGCTTTGTAGCTCATCTGCTGTACCTGGCCCTCGGCAGACGACATGGCCGAAGACTCGGTCGCACCCGCGCAGGTATAGTAGCGCGGCTCTTTGGTGCGCAGGTTGACGAGCGCGAATCCGACGAGCGACTCATCGCTGTTGGCGCTCGTCATGCCCGTGTACATGTAGACGTCGTCATTGATCGCGAGATAGTTGTATCCGCCACCGACGCTCGAGGAACTCTCGGAGTCATTGAACAGGCCGGGTGCAGGAGAGCCCGTGGGCACGAGCACGCCAGTCTGACCGATGAGCGAGTTGATGAAGCCCGAGCGATACTTGCCGTAATAGCCAAGCTGCCCGTAGACGAGGTCGGCCGTGAAGACCTTGTCGCACCAGCTGGGTACCTCGTCAAGTGCGTACTTCGTGGTCTCGCCCGTGCAGGCGTTCACGAGAATGGCGCCATCGTAATCCTCGCCGCCAAACAGGCCGATGCGCATCTTGACGGTGGGCACGATCCAGTACGGCTCGCCCTCGTCGTTAAGTTCGAAGGCCGCCTCGCCGAAAATCTCGAACGGGAACTGGAAGCGCACGTAGCGATACAGGTAATTGTTGAAGTGTTCGCCCGTGGAGATGTGCATGTAGTGGCCCTCGGGCAAGCGCACGAGCTGCGTGTCCTGCGTGGCCATGTTGACCGTGACGAAGCCGGGTAGACCCTCCCAGGTGTTCATAAGCCACTTGATGGGGTCGGCGTAAATCAGCGGTGCCACGCGATAGGGCTGGCTCTCGTAATTGATCTGGGTATAGGAATCGGCTCCCTCGTCGATGGCAAACTGGCTCACCAGGTCGCTCATCTCGCCGATGGTGCGCGAGCCGAGACGCACGGCCGTATCGCGATCGACGACGGGCACGCTCTTCATCGAAATCTCGGAGATGTCCTCGGCAAAGTTGCCTTCCTTGACTTCAAGCAGGCCCGAGTAGGCTCGTGCGTTGAAGAGCGGGGAGCTCGCGATCTGCCCGACGAAGATGCCGAGGAAGAGGAAGATGATGAGCGCGATGACCCAGAACAGCCAGCTGCGCTTGGGCACGGCGGACTTGTCGCCATCCGCCTTGGCTTGCTTGCGAGCTGCGCGACGCTCGCGGAACTTGAAGATGTAGCCGAGACCCTCGCGGTTGATGCCATCGATGAAATCAGAGATGAAGCTGGTCGAGGCATCGTGCGCACGCGGAACGCCAAAGCATACCGCGATGATGATGAGGCACCAAATCAGGAAGTTCCAGAACTGCACGCTCTGGATGTTGATGGGTGGGATGGTCACGTAGTAGAGAATCCCGATGACGACGATCGTGATGATCAGCGGAATGACGACCGTCTTCTTCACGTTCTTTTCCATGCACTTGCTTTCTCTTCGCGGTTGGGCGTGGCAGGGGGGACGGTGTGTCAGGGGGTCAGACCCCCTGACACACCTGTCAACTTATCTAATCATCATACACGAGCGAGGAGCGTTTTCGCCGCCACGCGCCCACGATGCCGAAGCGTTACTTGCCGTCCGTGAGACGCTTTGTCGCCGCCTCGATCTGGCGCTGCGACATGTTGGACGAGCCTTCGATCGAGATGTTGGCCGCCTTGTTGGTCTCGAGGTCGCGGGCCGTGACATGCACGATGCCGTTGGCGTCGATCTCGAAGGTGACCTCCACCTGCGGCTTCTTCATCCCCAGGCGCAAACCGCCCAGCATGAACTTGCCCAGTGACGTGTTCTCGCTCGCCTTGGGGCTCTCCCCTTGCAGCACGTTTATCTCGACGGTGGTCTGCATGGGCGAGACCGTCGTATAAATGTCGCTCTTGGTAGTCGGTAGCGTCGAGTTGCGCGGGATGAGCACCGACATGACATCACCCACGACCTCGATGCCGAGCGAATGCGGCGTCACGTCGAGCAGCAACAAGCCGCCCACGTCGCCGGCAAGCACGCCGGCCTGCAGGCAGGCACCGAGCGCGACGGACTCGTCGGGATTGATGGACTCGGAGGGCTCCTTGCCCGTGAGCTGCTTGACCGCCCGCTTGACCGCCGGCATGCGACTCGAACCGCCCACCATGAGCACCTTGCCGATATCCCCCGGTCCCATGTGCGCATCGGCCAAAGCGCGCTTGCACGGCCCCATCGTGCGCTCGACCAAATCCGCTGTTAGGCGCTCGAACTCGTCACGCGTGACC
>OGRO01001469.1_pt1 | contig 20178 bp, 16 predicted proteins | sample 1553451 | NCBI WGS metagenome assembly OGRO01 (sample SAMEA2580021, study PRJEB22360) | human gut metagenome
CGACCCAGATGGAAGACTTGAACTCGTTGGCCTTCTGAATAAAGAAGGTTGCCGGTCTTGCATGGAGTCCAACCTGATTTTGGACAACAACTTCCTTTAAAAACATAATACCGCTCCTTTAGTAACTAAATCCGTAATCAACCCAATACCAATCACGAAGCCTATGTTTCATGATTGTAAAACATATATATAGAATACTAAAAATTTTTGTATAAGTCAACACCTTTTACAAAAATTTTTTGGTTTTTTTAAATAAAAAGTATAAAATCTACGGCTGATTCTCAATTTTTAACAAAAGTTTGTTCATATCCGGCGGCAATTCTGTTGAAAATTCCAGTTTCATATTTGTGACCGGATGTCTGAATGTCAACCTGCCTGCATGGAGCGCATGACGCAAAATAAGGTCACGTTCCATGTCGCCGTTCCCATAAAGCCAATCCCCTACAAGTGAATGCCCTATATGCGAAAAATGGACTCTTATCTGATGAGTTCGCCCCGTTTCAAGCCTTATATCAAGCAAAGAAAACCTTTCGCCAATAACCGCTGCGGTTTCGTAAATCGTTTTCGCATATTTGCCGTCTGCCGCGGCAACACGTTTTATTACACTGTCGCTTTCGCGCCTTATCGGAATTTCTATGCAGCCGCACGGCGGCGAAACAACGCCGTGCACGATTGCGGTATAGCCGCGGCTGAATGTTCCGTTTATAATCTGCTCGGAAAGCCGACTGTGCGCGTATCTGTTTTTTGCTATAACGCAAAGTCCCGATGTATCCTTATCAAGCCGATTCACAATGTGATAGCCGTAATGCCCGCCGTTTTGATTGCGGTGATACATTACCCCGTTTGCAAGCGTACTCTCGCGGTTGTTCATGCTGGGGTGCGAACATAAACCGCCCGGCTTGTTGATTACAATAATGTAGTCATCCTCAAACAGAATTTCCAAATCCATTTTATACGGCTGAATATTGTCCGCTGCGGCATTTTCTTCAACAACGGCACAAAGTATGTCACCTTCAGAAACCTTGTCTACACTGCGGCAAGCAATTCCGTTTATTTTGATTCTTCCGCTTGTTTTAAGCTCCTTAATAAGTCCCGAGGATATTCCGAAAACCGCCTTTAAAACTCTTTCCGCGGTTTTTCCGTTCTCGCAGCGCTTTACGGTATGTTCAAGTATCGCAGCCATTACAGATTCGCCACCCTGCTCTTTAGCTGCTCCGCAAGCTCAACAATAGAGTCAACCGTATAATCCGGCTTAAATTCCGCTATTTTTTCAGCAGGCGTAAGCGAATAGCTGACCGCGCAAAGCTCCATGCCCGCCGCCCGCGCCGCGCGAAAGTCAAACTCGCTGTCACCCACATACATACATTCGCGGGCGGAAAATCCGAGCTTGTCAGCGGCATACAAAAGCGGCTCGGGGTCGGGCTTAAACCGCTCTGTATCCTCCGGCGTGACAATAATGTCAAGCGTGTTTCCAAGTCCCATTATTTTTATACCCTTATCAAGCAGTTCGCGTCTTTTTGATGAAACCATTCCGACTGTAAATCCGGCTTTTTTCAGCATTTTAACGCCTTCCGCTGCGCCTTTAAACGGCTTTGCAACATCATCGTGGAGAAGCTCGTTATAATGTCGGTAGGTATGATAAAGCTCCTCTCCCTTTTCGCCGTATTCCATTAACGATGAATAAAGCGGTCTGCCGTATAGCTTCATTATTTCATTATAGCCTATTTTGCGGTTTAAAACCGTCTTAAACGCTACCTTATACGAATCAAATATCAAATCATTGGTGTTAAGGAGCGTGCCGTCATTGTCGAATAAAACTGCTTTTATCATATGTTCACCTCTGAAAATCAGATACTTATTTTTATGTTATATTTACTGAGCCAGTACTCCAGCTGAATTACATACGCATAAAGCTGCGGAGTTGCCATAAGCTGACCGAACCACGGTTTTCCGTAATCGGACGGCTGATTCGCAACATCTTCTATATAGCTGCGGTTGACAATCTCCGCCGCCCGCGAGTTCGGATTCGCAAGTATTTCAAGCGCCGCTTTTTTGACCGTTTCTTCATACTGCGGATTGTGCGTTTTGGGGAACGGACTCTTTTTCCTCCACAAAACCTCCTCCGGCAGCAGACCGTCAAAAATCATGCGCAGAAGTCCCTTTTCGCGGTCATCGTACGCTTTGAATTTCCACGGCACATTCCAGATATATTCAACCAGTTTATGGTCGCAGAACGGCATTCTTATTTCAAGTCCGCAGTTCATTCCGATACGCTCCGAACGTGCGCCGAGCGTATACATAAACCAGTTAAGATTAAGGTACGCAATCTCGCGGCGGCGCGACTCCTCTGCGCTGTCCTTGGCACAGCGGGGCGTTTTTGCCACACTTTTGTTGTAGCTCGAATATATATAATGGGTTATATCGTCCGGACACATAAGCTCCGGCGAAATCAGACTTTGCCTAAGCTCCGTGTTTCTTGCCCAAGGAAATACATTCGCTTCAAAATCCTCGCGGCGGTGAAACCACGGATAGCCGCCGAAAACCTCATCCGCACATTCGCCCGAAAGCGCGCCGTTAAAGTCTTTTCCTATTTCACTGCAAAGGAAATAAAGCGAGGAATCGACATCCGCCATTCCGGGCAAATCCCGCGCGCAAACCGCGTCCTCCAGCAGCGCAAAGAGCCGCTCGTTGTTTACGGTTATAACATGGTGATTTGAGTGCAGAGCCTCGACCATTTCGTTTATATACGAATCATCCGATGCCGGCTGATATGCCGTTGGATGAAAATATTCATCATTTCCGTCATATTTCAGCGAGAACGTATTAAGCTCGCTGCCGTACCGCTTTGCGGCAAGAGCGCATATAGAGCTTGAATCGACTCCGCCGGACAAAAAGCAGCACATATTCCGACCTTTCGGCTCAAGCTGTGTGTTTATCGCGTCAAACGCGAGCTTTCGCGCGTGTTCCAGACAGTCCTCGAACGAATCGGTAAACGGTTTGGATTCAAGTCGCCAATAGCACGAAGAATTAAAGCCGCTTTTGTTGAAGGTCGCGCAGTTTGCGGGCAATATTTCATAAATATCCTTGAAAATGCCGCAGCCCTGCGTTTGTGCGGGACCCAGTCCCATAACCTCGCATACTCCTGTTTTGTCGATTACCGCATCAACGGACGGATATGCCAGTACACCTTTCAGCTCCGACGCGAAAATTATGCACTCGTTTTTAAGCGTATAATAAAGCGGCTTTATTCCGAAACGGTCGCGGAACAGAAACAACTCCCGCTTTGAGGAATCCCAAATCGCCGCGGCAAAAATTCCGTTAAAGCGCCTAAGACAACCTGCGCCCCATTTTATGTAGGCGTGGAGTACAATTTCCGCATCCGAAAAATCATCCGTGTCTATTCCGTGCTTTTCAAGCTCTGACGCGACCTCGCCGCTGTTATACACAAGTCCGTCAAATGTGATTGTGTACTCGCTGTCGCCGACCCGAACGCTTATCGGAATACTTCTTTCCTCGTTTTCCGATTCCTCGAATGATGTTCCGCCGATTACCGCAAAGTCGCAGTTTTTAACCTTCAGATTTTTTCCGCCGCGTTTAATCAAGGCTCTTGTCATTTCCTGTACGTTTCCGATTTCGCCGCACAGGTTTCTTTTGCAGCTTGCAATTCCGCATATTCCGGACATAAATTTTACCTCCCAAAATATTTTTCTTAAATAGTATATGCAATATTTCGGAAAGTGTGAAGAATTATCAGTAAAATGTTGCCGTAGGCTCCTCCGGCTCGGATGTAACCGCGTAATCCTTCAGATAAAGCACCGGCCCCGCGCCGCGGTACATTTTGTGCTTTTCTATACGAATTTCCGCCGTAAGGACAATCCAGTCGCCGTTTTCCATCTGCGGCTTTCTGCCGCTGCACACTATGCCTTTGAATGTAATATCCTCAACACAGCACGTCATAATCGGTCTGCCTATTACAAAGCAGTCGCTTGGCATACGGCGGTCAATCGAAATAACGCCGGTAAATTTTACTGTTTTTTTGTTGTACTTCTTCATATCTTCAACAAGGTCGCGGTACCAAAGCGCGTAATTGCGTATACCAACCTCTATCACAGGCGCGTCAATGTCAAACGGAAGCGGATCCTCTATATCGTCATACTCGATTTCGCCGTTTTTATATTCGTAAATTATGTCGCAGCGCCTGCTTACCGCACGGACAATTTTATGCAGCTCCGCTTTGTCCGTTGCCTCTGTGCAGCGGTTAAACACCGCAAGCTCGCAGTTTTGCAGCTTTTCTACAACAAGATTTCTCATGTTTGAGTTGTAGCTCATGAATGTTCCCGCATCGCTGAAGGTCATTTCCTGGTAAATAATCCAGTTGTCCGGTATGTTTGTATACAGTACCGGCAAGGACCACATTCCGTTGTACTCAATCATGACGCGCACCGCTCTGTGCTTTTTGCAAAGGCTGTGCAGCTTGTCCTGATTTATATCCTCAATGTCGTCTATGACCTCGGTAAAGATGTTCTTTTTTTCAAGCAGGTTTGCGTCAAGCTCGACCTCGCCCTCCTCGCATAGCAGCAGCAGAGTTCTTTCTCCGCTCGCAAAACGCTCGTCATCAAGGGTTTCCTTGATGAATGTTGTCTTTCCCGACTCCAAAAAGCCGGTAAATAAATATACCGCTATTTCCATTTTTTCACGCTCTTTTCGTCTGTTTTTAATTCTGTCCGTTTTTGTATGTGAACGGCAAATATACTTTTGCCCCTTTCACAGCTTTGCTATATTCGCCGCAGGAGGTGCAATTTTTGCCGATTTACATTTTGCCCTCTACCGAGAACAGCTTTTCTATAGCTTCCTTGTTTATATTTGAGCCGATAACGCAAAGTCTGCCTATGACGTCCGCCGCGCCGCGCCTTACATCAGGCTCGCCCGGAACATAGTCAAAGTGAATCCACTCGCCGTCATCCGCAGCAACAATCCCCTTCGCACGAAGAATTATGCCGTAGTCGCGCTCGTTTTCCAGCTCGGTAAGCATATTCTTTATTTCGTCCTCTGTGAATTTCTTTGTTGTTTCCGCGCCCCAGCTTACGAATACATCATCGGCATGATGATGACCGTGGTCATGTTCGTGGTCGTGACCGCAGCAACAATGTCCGTCATGGTCGTGATGATGCTCATGCTCGTGTTCATCATGCTCGTGGTCGCAGCAATGCTTATCGTGTTCGTGGTGGTGATGCTCGTGCTTGTCATGGTCGCGATGGCCCCCGCAAACAGGGCAGGTATCATCCCCGCTCATAAGGCTGTCTATCTCGGATTTTAAGGTTACCGCGCCTTCCATAGCCGCAAGAATCTGCTTTCCGTCAAGCTCGTCCCACGGAGTGGAAACAATTACCGCGTCCTCGTTCTCGTTTCTTATAAGAGAAATGCAGCTTTCAATTTTATCCTGCGCCATTCCGCCGGTATGGCTGAGGACTATGCACTTAGCGCTTTCAATCTGGTCGTTGTAGAACTCGCCGAAGTTTTTCATGTACATTTTACATTTTTTTGCATCGACAACCGCCGTATAGCTGTTTATAACAACATTTTCGGAAACAACCGTGCTGACCGCGCGTATAACGTCGCTCAGCTTGCCCACGCCGGACGGCTCTATAACTATTCTGTCAGGCGAAAATTTATCAAGCACCTTTTTAAGAGCTTCGCTGAAATCGCCGACCAGGCTGCAACAAATACAGCCGGAGTTCATCTCGGTAATCTCGATTCCCGCGTCCTTCAAAAATCCGCCGTCAATGCCTATTTCGCCGAACTCGTTTTCGATCAGTACAACCTTTTCGCCTTTATACGCCTCGCCTATGAGCTTTTTTATTAGCGTAGTTTTGCCCGCTCCCAAAAAACCCGAAAAAATATCAATTTTTGTCATTTTATCCACGCAGCCTTTCTTGTGTTAAAGTTTGGTTTTTGCTTTAAATCCTCTTGTGAACATTAAACCGCAAAAATATTTTTTATATGGGGATATAAAACACCTTGTTTTAATTACAAAAACCCACCGGCTTTTATACCTCCGTATAAAAAATACAGACGGCAGATTTTGTACCCTTATCCGACCGTGAAACACAGGGGTAAGGCGGTTGTATCGCTTTGAATTTACCCCAAAGAAAACCCGCCTCATCAGGGGGATGAAATCAGATGATACAAATTCACTTAGGAATAAACCAAATCGACACAGACCTGAACTTTGCTGCAAAAAAGCGCGGGACGTTCCGTATCATGCTATACCATTCAAGCGGAGCGAACGTTCCGTTCGGACGGTATAATCCGTCAACACAACACCGTTGCTTTTAAGTATAAAAGTTCCGACTTTGTTAAGTCGAAGCTGCTTTCCGCATATTTTAAAGCCTTCCTATAAGATAAGTTTTTTGCGTATTCATCCAAAAAGCCGAGTCCGTACGGACAAGGTTTGTCAGACGTCCGCAAAAAAGCCTTTTCCTGTAGGTCCGAATCAAAATCTGCCGATTGCCGCTACCCTATCCGAGCCTCCCTCAGAAGTACGCAGGTATAAAATCTGCCGTAGCAATACCGCCACGGTTTTCGCCGCAGCAATATGGTTAAATACATAAAGCTACATTTAACCATTATCTCTATTATACATTAAAACATTAAATTTATCAATACTTATTTTCAATATTTTTAATAATTTTAATGCACAAGCTGAAAAATTGTTATTTTTCATCAAAAAACGACAGCGATTATCAAAAAATCGCCGTCGTTTCGCCAATATTTACTGGTTAAAAACAATCACTCTGACTGTGCCGCCGAGTGACGGGCTTGCGTCCGCATACGCATTAACCGTTACGCCCTTCAGCTTTTCGGCATCCGACATTGACATACTGATGTATGAATTGGTGCCGTTCTTTCTGAATATCTGTACATTGTCCGCAACCTCAAAGACGTCACTGCCAATCTTGATTCGCGTAAAATCAAGCGCGCTGCAGGTTGATGTTGAGCCAACCTTGATCAGAGCCGTAAGCGCCGTAAGCTGTCCTTTACTGTCCAGAACATAAGAAACGCCCGTTCCTGTCGGTATCTTCTTATAGAAGCTTGCCGAATAGCTGTTTGTTGTTCCGTCCGCCAGGATTTCGTAGGTACCTCTGCCGGATGCCGAGCCGCCCTCCGTTCCGGTTATAATTCCGTAGCTGCTCTGCGCCTTTGTCACGCCCTCGACTATCAGCAGCGAAATATCGCCGAAATCGCCCGAGGTAACCGCGTAAATAATCTGCTTTGACGTAAGCTCCGAGAGCTTTATCTCGTCAAAATCGATTACCTTTGCCGTTGCAACGCCCGTTCGTGTATCGGGAGCGTAGGTACGCTCTATTATCACGCAGTCGCTTGTCAGCCACCTGTCGCCTATCTTTCTGTTGTTTTTGTCAATCGCGCCGCCTACACTCGCCGCGCTTGAAGTTGATGTAAGATTGGAGAAAAGCGCGTATCCGTCGGAGTCAAACTCAACCTTGCCTACATCGCCTATTTTCTCGCTGTAGTCCTTTTGGGTCTTATAGCGCACGGTGTTACCCTCGCCGTTCATGAATACAATGTAGTTTGTCTGACGTCCGCTTTCAAGAACATCCGTTGACATCTCCGAATCAACCGAGAGCAGTATTCCGTAATTCGCCGCGCCCGCAGTGTTCAAATCAACCACGTCCACAACCTTGCCGTCCTTGCCGAGAAGCGCCGTAATCTTTGAGTTGAGCTTGTAACTGCCCGCCTTCTCGCCCAGCTTGTATGCCGCGGTCTGCGTTTCAAGCTCAACGGTCGTACCGGAAATCTTGATACTCGATACCGCAGCCTTGTTCGGGAATGCGTCCGTATATACGCCCGACAGCTTGTCACTGTACGCATAAACCGTGTCGTTATCCGCGAAATAGTAAACCACGTCATATGTTTGCAGTTTGTCAAGAGATGACGCATAGCCATTTCTTATAACCTTTGCATTCTTCACGGTTTCGGAATCTACGCCTACCGATGCAAGCGCCGAATATACGTCCGTGCGTATAACCGCAGGCTCCGTCATGTCCGCCGTGCTGAATACAAGATACGATACCGCGCCGTTCTTGTCGTAAAGGATAAGTACAGCCGCTCCGTCCTCGATTTTATCCTTGTACGCGCCGTAGTTTGTAATTGTACCGTCGGTATAAACAGGTGTGCTGTCCTTTATGTTTATTGATTTGCTTGTAACGCCGTTGGCGAAATATGTCGTTCCCGATACATAGCTGTCAACCGTTGTAGCCTGCTTTTCAGGCACATAAACCGTAACAAAGTTTATAACCTCGTTATTGTCGTTAAGCACCAACTTAACCTTGGTAAGCGGCGTAAATTCAAGGTTTGTGTCAGCCAGTCTGTACGTTCCGCTGTCGGTTTTTACCGTGTCCGCGTCAAGGCTCTTGTCCTCGTTTTTCGTTGCTATGACCAAAACCTCATCGGTCATATTTATATCCATTTTGGAAATCATCTTTTTTGTCGAACCGTTAAGCTCGGTCTGGAGCGCGCGGTTTATGATTACCGCAAGGTCGGCACGCGTTATATACGAATTGTCGGCAAGTTGTACGCCGTCCGTAAGTCCGAGGCTTGCAGCCTTAACCATGTACGAATACGGCCAGTTATCGCCGAGGTCCGCCGTGGTGTAGTCCATTGCACGGAGCAGTACGGTTACCGCTTCGGCAAATGTGATGTTGTTCTCCGGCAAAAAAAGTCCGTTCGGATAGCCGACAATCAGCTTGTTGTTTGCCGAGGTGTTCACATATCCGACGCCCCAGTAGCCTACAGGAACATCGTCAAACTTTCTGTTTCCGGTGCTGCTGTAAACCTCGTCGTCAAGTCCGCAAGCAAGCGTAATCATCTTTGCGTATTCCGCGCGTGTAACATATGCCGTGGGATTGAAATATCCCGCATATCCGGAAACTATGCCGTAAAGCGACAGCGAGTTAACTGCCTCCGCAAAATACTGACTGTCGTCAACATCCTTGTAGCCGGACGCAAAGCTCGGCACTGTCACCGTGCATAAAACCATTACCGCTACCAAAAGCGCCGATGTCAATTTCTTAATGTTCATAATTTCATCAACCTTCCCTTCAAATATATTAGTCTGCATGAAGCGCATCAATAGGATTCAACTTAGAAGCCTTGTTTGCCGGCGCCCAGCCGAAGAAAATACCTATTGCCGCCGAGAAAAGGAACGCGCCGAACATTACCCACGGATTTGGGAACGCCTTTATACTCATTGCATTTCCGAGCAAGACGGATCCGACCGTTCCTATTACAATTCCCACGACTCCCCCCATGCAGCTGACTATCGCTGCCTCGATGAGGAACTGCGCCATTATGCTTGCGCGCTTTGCGCCTATCGCCTTTCTTATACCGATTTCACGGGTACGCTCCGTAACCGATACAAGCATTATATTCATAATTCCTATACCGCCGACAACAAGCGAAATTCCCGCAATGCCCGCCGTGAGCAGCGTCATCATGGTTGTTATCTCGCTCAGCGAATCCATCATGCTGGCAACGCTGATGACGTTATACTCGTCCTCGTCCTGAAACTTTGAGTATAAAAAGCTCTTTACCCTTCGCACCGCTTCCTCTACGTTATCGTATGAGGATGCCCACACAACATATGAGCGGATTTTGCTTGTCTTAAAAATCGTACGCCCCGAGGAATACGGAATAATTATTATATCGTCATCCGAGCTTTCCTCCGAATCCGAAATCGCCTCCATAACGCCGATAACGGTAAAAAGCTCATTGTTAATCTTTATCTGCTTGTCTATCGGACTTTCAAGTCCGAAAAGTTCCTGCGCATTATAGCTGCCGATTACCGCAACGCGCCGCCTTCGCTCCGTGTCAATGTCGCTTATAAATCTTCCGCTTGACATATCACGGTTTTTTACCGTAATATAATCGCTTGTTGTACCTGTAACACTTGATGTCAGATTTTCCGACCGGTATTTTACCGTTGACTGCGTACTCATATTCGGCACTACATATGAAATATATTCCTCGTTGTCCTCCATAAACTGCTGCATTTCATCATAGCTCACAAATTTTGAGCTGTTACGGCTGCGGAACATAACCGTAATCGAGTTTGCGCCGAGCGATTCGATTGAGTCGGTAATACTTCCCGTTGACCCCTGTACCACGCTTACAAGCACAATTACGGCACAGACGCCTATTATAATTCCGAGCATTGTAAGAAAGGTTCTCATCTTACTTGCAGTAATGCTCTTTATTGCCATTTTTAAAGCCTGTGATATATTCACTCGAAAACCTCCTACACATTAACTTCTGACTTGTCGCCGTCCGTAAGCGAATCAAATACAATCTGACCGTCCTTGATTCTTACGATACGGTCCGCCTCGTGCGCAATTTTGTTATCATGAGTGATAAGAACAACGGTTTTCCCCTCTTGGTGCAGCTCTTTAAGCATATTAAGCACCTCGGTACCTGTCTTTGAATCAAGCGCGCCTGTCGGCTCGTCTGCAAGAATCATCGGAGGGCGCGCCGCAAGCGCTCTCGCGATTGACGCTCTTTGCTGCTGACCGCCGGAAAGCTCTGACGGCTTGTGAAAACGTCTTTCATACATCTCCACACGTTCAAGCGCAACCTTTGCCATCTCGCGCCGTTTTGCCGCGGGAACTCCCGCATAAATCAGCGGAAGCTCCACGTTTTCCTCAACCGTCAGCTTTGTCAGAAGATTGTACTGCTGAAATATAAACCCTATTTTCTTGTTTCTGATTGCCGCCTGCTCGTCATCCTTCAGCTTGCTCGCCTCGTTGCCGTCAATGTAATACTTGCCGGAGGTCGGCGTGTCAAGACAGCCTATCATGTTCATAAGCGTTGACTTACCTGAGCCGGAGGGGCCTATTATCGCTACAAACTCATGCGGTTTGATTTTAAGGTTTATTCCGTTAAGCGCACGCACCTCGTTGTCGCCCATCTTGTAGATTTTGTACATATCCTGAATTTCAATCATGTATTCGGAATTTGAAATAACTTTGTCTGTCATATCAGCATCTCCTTATCTGCCGCCGGGGCCTCCGCCACCGGGAGCGCTGCCGCCCGGTCCTCCGCCTTGACTGCCGCCGGGACGACCGCCCATTCCGCCGCCCATCATCACGGCAAACGGATTGTCAGACTCGCCCGACTTAGGAATATATATGATTGTCTCGCCCTCGCTGAGTCCCGAAACAACCTCTATATTCGTTCCGTCTGAAATTCCGACCGTAATATCTCTCATTTCATAACCGTCAGGAACTGCGTTTCCTCCCGCCGGCGCTCCGCCTGAACCTTTGCCGCTGTCGCCTGTCGGCGCGCTGTTCGTACCCTTATTAATGCCGCTCTTTGCATCCGCGTTTGCGGGGATTGAACCGGCGCTCGCAGACTTGCCCTTTGCTTTGTCGGCGTCGCCGCCTTCCGCATTCTTTTTGTCATTTTTTGACGCTGCCTTGTCGGACTTAACCAAAACCTTTGCGGTCGAACCCTTTGTGTTCATCAGAGCTTCCTCCGGTATTCCGATTACGTCCTTCGCTTCCTCTATAACTATGTTTGCGTTTACGTTCATTCCGGAGCGGAGATTACCCGGTTCGTCAATCGTAAGCTCTACCTTAAATGTGGTAACGCCGTCGCCGGTCGAGGTACCTTCGCCCGCAATTGATGTGACCTTCGCTTCGTATGTCTCCTCCGGCAGCGCGTCCGCGTCAACAACCGCAGTCTGTCCGAGAGCAATCTTTGTTATATCAAGCTCATCAACCGTAATCGTAAACTTAACCTTGCTCATATCGGCAACAACCATCATGACCGTCTGCGAATTTGAGTTGTCAATTTTGTCACCCGCTTTGCTGTTCTTAGTTATAACCGTTCCGGATATAGGCGATGTTATGTTGTAATCGTCAAGGCTCTTCCGGCTCGATTTAAGGCTAAGCTCGCTGTCCTTCAGGTTAAGCTGATTGGAACGCTGCGAATTTGTCAGCGAGTCGCTTGTGAGCTTTGCAATAAGCTGACCCTTCTTTACATAGTCGCCGTCCTTCACCGCAATGTACGAAACCGTACCGCTTACATCCGCTTTAAGCGTTGTTACGGTTCCGCCGCCTATTGTACCCGACCCCGCGGAGCTTACCGTACCGTACGGCGTGTTTACCGTTGCCGCAAAAGTCGTTCCCTCGGCAAGCGAGCCGGGGTTTGGAATTTCGATTTCGATATTCTTCAAAACGCTTCCGTCATTGCCCGTTCCCGCCGTTGCGTCATATTTATGGCTGACTCTGCCCGACATAGAGGTCATGTACAGCGCGCTTGTGATTGTGACGCTGTTTCCGACCGAAATCTTGTCAAAATCCGCAGCGGAAAACGGAATATCAACCGTCAGATTGTCGGTGTTTGTAATTTTACCTATTACTCCGCTTACCGTGTCGCCCATCTTCATTGTAAATTCGGACAGCTTTCCGCTCGCGTTTGCATAGATACTCAGTTTTGAAATATCGTCCGAGGTCTCTTCAAGCGACATACGCGACCTTTCTATGCTGTTCTGCGTTTTTTCGATGTTGAGTTGCGCGTCCTCATCATCAATCTGATAAAGCGTTGCGCCCTCTTCAACATAGTCGCCCTCTTCGTAAGGAGATGAAATTATTTCGCCCTTTACCAGCGAGGTGATTTCGTACCTGTCAAGAGGCTCGATAACGCCGCTCTGTTCGATAGTCTCCGTAATGTCCATGCGCTCCGCCTGTGCTTCCGTGTACTTCTGTTCCTCAGTTTTGTTGTTTTTACCCTTACCGAAAACGAAGAAACAAAGCAGTGCAATGATAAGTACAACCGCAACAAGGATTATTATGTTTTTTTTGGTATAAAATTCCTTGCTGAACAGTTTTTTGGGGTTTAATCCTGAAAAAAATCTTTTTAAAGGGCTTTTTTGACCCTGCAAATTGTTTTCACTCATTTTTAATCCTCCTATGAAGCATATATTTGTTATAATCTACTCAAAATAATACTATATTTTTGTGAACTAAGTGTGAAGAAATAAAAAAAATTTTTTGTATGCCGCATATTTTAGAACAAACAACCATAGTGACCGCCTAAAATACCTTTTTTTTATAAAAGTTAAACAAATTTTGCAAATTCTCTTGAAAAAAAAGTTATTTTAGGATAAAATATATAAGGTTGTATATTTGTGTCTGTTCACATTTCTTCCGATTAGCGGGGAAAATGTCGGAACATACAGATTATTTATTTGTTGGAGGTATTATTTATGAGTGAAATCAAAAGAATTGCCGTCATGACAGGCGGCGGCGACTGCCCGGGTCTTAACCCGGTTATTCGTGCCGTAACAAAAACGGCAATAATGAAATACGGTCTGGAGGTTGTTGGTATCAAGCACGGCTACCGCGGTCTTTATCTTGGCGGCGACGAGTTTGTAAACCTTAGCCTTGACAAGGTTGAGGAAATCCTTTCAAAGGGCGGTACTATCCTTTACAGCTCAAACAAGGACAATCTTTTTGACTATACTTACGAGGACGAAAACGGAAACACCTGCCACGGCGATGTTTCGGACGTGGGCGTTGAGAATCTCCGCAAGGCGGGCATCGACGCATTGGTTGTAATCGGCGGCGACGGTACGCTTACAAGCGGCCGTGACTTCTCGCGTAAGGGCGTAAAGGTTATCGGTGTTCCCAAGACAATCGATAACGACCTTGCGGCAACCGACACAACCTTTGGTTTTGATACGGCTGTTTCCACCGCTGTTGAGGCAATCGACAGACTTAAAACAACCGCTGAATCACACAGCAGAATCATTACCGTTGAGGCAATGGGCAGATATGCCGGCTTCCTCGCTCTTTCGGCAGGTATCGGCGGTGCGGCTGACGCGATTCTCATTCCTGAGATAGAGTACGATATAAACAAGGTTGCGGAGACAATCAAGGCTAACTATGCAAGGGGCAAGAACTATGCAATCGTTGTTGTTGCAGAGGGCGCAAAACCTAAGAACGGCGAGGTTGTCGTTTCCAAGGTCGTTGAAAACAGTCCCGACCCGATTCGTCTCGGCGGAATCGCAAACGTAGTTGCGGAGCAGCTTGAAAAGCTTGTTGGTCTTGAAGCACGCGCAGCAATCCTCGGTCATGTACAAAGGGGCGGCTCACCGACCGCAAACGACAGAATCCTTTCCACAAGATACGGCGCACATGCCGTAGAGCTGCTTATGCAGGGCAAATTCGGCAACATGGTTACATTAAAGGGCAATCAGATGTCATACGAATCCCTTGAAAATGTAATCGGCGCAAACAAAGCTGTTGACCCGAACGGCGAGCTGGTTACTATTGCAGAGGCAACAGGCGTAAGTTTCGGAAGATAATCCGGCAAAAACATTTTGAAACATAAAGGCTGCCGCGGCGGAAACCTTCCGCGGCAGCCTTTTCGCTTTAATACATTCGGAAATTTTCACATAAACACGGAAGGGAAATGTTAAATATATGTTTTTTGCAGCAATATCCGACAAGGACGACCGGCTGAAGGTCGAACGTCTATATTATATGTACAGAAAGCTGATGTATAAGGAAGCCTTCTCTATTTTGCAGGATAAACATCTTGCCGAGGACGTAATCAGCGAATCCTTTATACGAATAATAAACAATTTACATAAGATTGATGAAAATGATTGTCCCCGCACTCGGAATTTTTTAGTTATTATATATAGGAATGTTGCCAAGGATATTTACAGAAAAAGGCACTCGGAAAGCATTATTGGCATAACCGACGATACGGAATCGGAGCTTGCTTCCGATAATAATCCGTCGGATATTGTTATAGGGAAGGAAAGCGCAAAACGCCTTGCGGAGTGTATTTCGCAGCTTGACCCCAAGTACCGTGATATATTCCTCCTCCGCCGCGCCTATAACATGAGCCGTGAAGATATAGCCAAAACCGTGGGCATAAGCGAAGAAGCAGTAAAGAAACGGCTTCAGCGCGCCAAGGCAATGATTTTGAAAGAATACAGTAAGGAGCAGATAAAATGAGTAATTATAATGACGCATTTAACAAGGCTATAGATGAATTGCTTGATGAAGCTGCGCACATAACGGTCGAAAAGGACAGCGGCGAGCTTGAAATGCCGACCGATAATATCTCGTTTTCGGACGAACACGAAGCCAAAATGCAGCGTCTTTTTAAATCCGAGCGGCGCAAAATTGCGGCAAAAAAATTCCGCAAATATGCGGTGCGCGCGGCGTGTATATTCCTTGCGCTTATTGTATTTTCCTGTGCAACGATTTTCAGCGTAAGCGCATGGCGTGTCCGTTTTCTGAACTTTATGTTTAATAAAGACGCGCCGAATACGGATTATAACTTCACGGACGAAAAACCTGCTCCACAAATGGACGATAGGCTAAAGCTAAATTATATTCCGGAGGGATTTGAACTTAAAGACAGTAGCGAAAGTTCAAAAAGTCTTTTTTTGCAATTTGAAAATAAAAACAAATACTTTCAACTTTCGGTAGATAATGTTAATGGCAATTTTAGTATTGATACAGAACAAGGAACGAAAGAGAAAGTAAAATTAAATGGTTATGATGCCGTGTACACAACTAATTCCAATATCAATGCTTTGATATTGCACGATGATGAATGGGCATACACGATTTTAGGAAACATCTCAAAAGATGAAATTTTCAAAATAGCAAAAGGTCTAAAAAATAATTTTTAAAAATTTTAGAAAATTTTGTCCCCTTTTTCATGTTTTTGGAGTTATATAAGTATAAAACATGAAAGGGGGTGACCTTGCTATGAAAAAAGTATTGATAGTTTTAATGATTTTTGCTTTATGTGTCAGCAATATTGCTGTGTTTGCTGATAATACAGTAGCGTTTAATTCTCCTGATAGCATTATTCCATATAATATTGCGATTTCTTTTACCGATGCCGATATTTCCATTAACGCACTGGGGAGTGCATGGTGTTTTGGAAAAACTATTGTTAGTCCGGCATACAGTGCAGGAACAACAGTTGAATTACAACAAAACAATGGTGGTTGGCATAAGTTTAAATCTTGGAGTGCCACTGGTGCAAATACCGCAGTAGTAGATAAGTCGTATTATGTTGACAAAGGCTATTCTTATAGGTTGAAAGTAACACATAAAGCATACGACAGCAACGGAAAAACAGTTGAAACAATTGTGAAATACAGTAATGTTGTTGAATACTGATAAAGACAAAATCAAAGAAAAAAAATCATTTTAAAAGGTCGATTTACTTTAAGAAAATATTTTATTGGAGAGTGTTTTATGAAATTTAAAGCTATACGCAAACTCACACTTGTAGCAGCAGTTGCTGCTATATCCACAGTTATATGCGGGATAAGTGCGTCGGCATTTGTCGAAGGCTACGAAAATGCAACGGAGCTTACAAGCAGCATTACCGCAAGTATAACCAAAGACGGTCAAAATGATTGGTACAAATTCACGCTAACAGCCGACCAAGTTCCGACGCCGTACAGTGTTAATCTTAAAATTCCTACAAGTTGTGTTTATAATTTTGATTTAAGATACCGCGAAGCCGATTCCGATGAACGTCCGACTATAGTATCAAACGAAACAATTGTAACAGGAACGCGCAACAGAACTATGCACGGTGTTCTTTATCAGCCCGGAACATATTTTATACGCGTATATTCACAAGACGGTAATTATAGCGGCATAGATACTTACAAAATATCAAGAAGCTCCGCAAAAAACACCACAGTATCGTTTTCGTTTGGCAGTAATCTGCCGGAGACAAATGAGAGAACTGATTGGGCAGCCTGCGCCGATGTCCTCGGAAATTTCACATACAACAGGCGGTTTAAAAACAGTTCCTCGGGACGTAATTATAAAAACGCGTGTGTTTTTATAACTTCAAACTATACTTCGGATGATGCAAGCGAATATGCAGTACGTCAAAAAGCAAATCCCACACAGTTGGCAAAGGCTGCTGACTACATTTATGCGGGTGACGTGTTAAACACTCCCAAATTTGAGGTTGAAACCAATAAGATTTATACCATTGACGAATTGGCACGATTTGTTTATGAATATGACCAGCCGGTTGTATTTTATGTGGATTGCGAAGGTCAGGGCGCGAGCTACAGAAGATATGTGGTACTTGAAGCGGTAAGCGTTGGAAGAAATACTATAAAGTATTATACGCCGGATACCGGAAGCAGAGTTACGGTTAACTATGATGATTTTCTTCAGGACGGTTTCCTCTTTGATGACGGTGACGGACTGGTATACAGAAGCACCTATAAAGGTACAAATATTCTCGAAAGTAATTACAGAGCTACTTTACAGCCGGTTTATAACTAAAGAAAGGATGAAATTATTATGAAATCAAACTTGTTTAAAACAATATCCGTGTCGTTATGCGCAGTAATTTTAAGCGCAAACGCATATGCGTTGACTACCGACGTTGCAGACAGCAGATATGATGAAATTTCATCAGCTTTAGAAAACAGCAGTGCGGTTATGTCTTATTTAAGTCCTGAAATTTCTGTTAAAGATTTGGAAAACGATGAAATTTATGATACCGCACCAAACAAAGTAAAAGCACAAGCGGCTTTACAGGAAAAACGAATAAAGTTTTACGGCGTTTCTGTTAATAGCAATACCACCTCTGTTTATTCTAAACTGGAAGAAAATAACGATTTGTGGGTTGTTGCAAGTGATATTGACAACAGTATAGCATTTACATTCTTGAAAAAGGGCGAAGCGTTTGAAAGCGTTCAGGCAAGAATAAACGCATTAAACCTTGACAACTCATACAAAGAAAGAATGTTACAGGCAGCACAGGAGCGTGCCGGCAAGTGGTATGTTATGTACGTTGCAGAGCAAAATTCATATGACAACGCAAACAGCTTTATTGATGAAACCTCTATCCAAAATCTGTTATTGGAAAAAGGTATTGACAATATTGTAGATTTAAGGTATATTTATATTAGAAATAACAATACGCTTGCTTTGTGTGTAAAGACATCGGATTCAGAATACATTCTCCCATATGTTACAAGCGGGGAAACAGGCGCTTTGTATTCCGTTGAAGAATTTAAAAACTACATCCTGATAAGATAATAATATATATGCACACAAGCAGTTCTGACTTTCTGCTTGTGTGCATTTTTTATCAAAATATAAAAAAAGGAGCAATTAAGATGCGAAAAATTTTGTCTTTGATTATCTGTTTATTACTCTGCTTTAACATTGCCGCCGTGTTTGCTGCCGATAACGATTTGGTCGCAAAAGGCATGGCAAACGCACAAAAAACATTTTCCAAGTATATCGATATGGCTTTAAACGAATCCGGGATTGACCGTTCAACGATTGACGAAAAACAAATCAGTATTTCCGGGCTTTCGGATCACTATGGTATGAAAAGAAAACCCAATCCTTATGATGATTTTTACTCCGAGATGTCGGTAATTATACCGCTTGCAGACGGCTCTGACACTTGGCTCGTTTTTTTTGAACAAGGTAAGATTACCGAAACGAGTTTAAGGAGCAAGCTAACAAATATGGTCGCTAAAATGAACTGCCCTATTGCGCTATACACGGATGAGCCTGCAAAATTTATTGAGCAAAATAACTTTGATGATGTCGAAGAAATTTTAAATCTGCTTATTTGGGATCGTCTGCATATGAGCGCGTATTATGTAAAGAGCGGCGGCAAATGGTATATTATCCCGTATTACTTCTACAAAAGCTATTACAACAGAGCCAATAACGAAGAATGTAACTTTGAAATAGGAAAGGCTTACACACAGGACGAATTTATCAGAATCAGCGAGCTAGAAGACGAGGACACGCAGAAATACTTGCGTGAGCAACGGGAAAAAGAAGAACTCAACGACACCTCTGACCCCATTTTATCCAAGGACAAAGACGGCAACGAAATAATCAAAAAACCCGGCAGTGACAAGTGGGAGCGGCTTGACGAGATTGACAACGACACAAAAAAAGATACCGATAAGACGGATAAGACCGATAAAACCGACAAGGACAAAACTGAGGTTAAGGACACGGACAACAAGGATAAGGACAAAACCGATGCAAAAACCGAGGATATAAAGACTAACGAAAAGACGGACACAAAAACAGACGAGCCAAAAGATACCAAACCCGAAATAAAGTTGACCGAAACACAGAAGGCGGACGCTTTAAATGAAAAGGGACTTTTCAAGGGTACGGAAAACGGCTATGAGCTTGACCGCACACTTACCCGCTCGGAGGGTGCAACAATGCTGATTCGCCTTCTCGGCAAGGAGGATAAGGCGCTTACATCCTCCTATACTCCTGTTTTTGATGACGTTGCAAAGGACGATTGGTACTACGGCTATGTTATGTGCGCATACAATAACAACATAGTTATGGGTACAAGCAGCACAGAGTTCACTCCCGACCGCGACATTTCGGCAAAGGAGTTTACAACTCTTGTACTCCGCGCCCTCGGTCACGAAACCGCCGCGCCGGAAAACGCTTTCCTTATGGCGCAGAATGCAGGTCTTTTGACATCTGACGAGGCTGCAGCGCTCGAAAGCAAACCTGATTTCACACGCGGAGACATGGTGAGCATTACATACACCGCGAACGAAATCGCAAATCGGAAATAAAAAGCATAATACCGACAACCAAACATACACAACCCCCGCTGCTCAAAAACGAACAGCGGGGGTTGTGCCGTAAATATCCTGTTTTTATATCTCTCCGACAATCTTTTTCACAAGGTCGGCAAGAAGTACATCACGGTTTATGTGGTACACATACCGCATCGGCTCACCATCAGGGTCCGCGGTATAATGATAATCATAGGTTGGCAGCGATGTTTTCTCGATTCGCGACAGCATAAAACGGTTATCATCATTGAGCAGCCACGCAACCGCAGTAACGTCCCATATACATCTTGTCCATGTTTTCACCGCGGTATATATTTCTGCTTCCTCAACCGTGCTTTTTGCAAGGTAGTCCGCAAGCTCATTTTTGCCCTTAAACCAGTATTCAAGCTCCGGCTTTGACACAGTAAAGCCGCTCACAACGCCCATACACGGCAGCTGAACAAACGGCGCGCCGCTTTTCATGATAACCCTTGCCGCCGCAATATCCTGTTTCATGTTAAATTCGTTTGTAT
>OGRO01001474.1_pt1 | contig 20130 bp, 20 predicted proteins | sample 1553451 | NCBI WGS metagenome assembly OGRO01 (sample SAMEA2580021, study PRJEB22360) | human gut metagenome
GCAATAACCTGCATAATTTCGTCTTTAATCTGCTCCAAAAATTCCGGCGATACGTTCGCGCGGTCGTGGACAAGCACGAGCTTAAGTCTGTCCTTTGCTGTATCTTTTGAATTTGATTTTCTGCCAAATATTCTTGATAAATCCAGCATTTTAATTCTCTCCTTAAAATTTAATAAATAAACCGAAAATTCAATACGGCAATTAACCTTTGGTAAAGAATTCCTTTATCTTGCCAAAGAAGGATTTTTCTTCAAGGTCCATAAGCGGCACGTTATTTCCCATAAGGCGCTGGGTTATGTTTCTGTAGCCCTGTCCCGCCATTGATTTTGAATCAGTTACGGCGGGCTCACCCTTGTTTGTGGAAATAATAATGTCCTGGTCGTCCGGAATTATGCCGATTAAATCAATATTAAGTATATCCATAATATCGTCAATATTAAGCATATCGCCTCTTTTTACCATGTCGGGGCGTATTCTGTTGATTACAAGATAATGATCCTCTATTTCGTTCGCTTCAAGCAGCCCGATGATTCTGTCGGCATCTCTTACCGCAGAAACCTCCGGCGTGGTAACGACAAGAGCCTTGTCAGCGCCGGCTATTGCGTTTTTAAAGCCCTGCTCTATGCCTGCGGGACAGTCTATAATTACAAAGTCATAGTCCTTTTTCAGCTTTTCGCAAAGCTCCTTCATCTGCTCAACCGAAACCGCGTCCTTGTCCTTTGTCTGTGCGGCAGGGATGAGGAACAAGCCGTCATAACGCTTATCCTTGATTGCTGCCTGTTTGGGAGTGCAAACACCCGTTACGACATCAACCAAATCATATACTATTCTGTTTTCAAGACCGAGAACAACGTCAAGGTTTCTGAGACCGATATCGGTATCGATAAGGACAACCTTTTTGCCCGCCTGTGCCAAGCCAACGCCTAAGTTTGCGGTTGTTGTGGTTTTTCCTACTCCGCCCTTGCCCGAAGTTATAACAATTACCTGTGACATCTATAACCCTCCAAAAGTAAGATTTCTTTTTGTTTATCGCAGTTCAAATACGGTTTTAAACCGATTTGAAATTAAGCGCATAAAAACTCTTATTACCATATTAACACAAAATATCGCAAATGTCAAAATATTATTTCTTTTTTTGCAAAAAATCTTCAATAATTATTCGGTCACCCTTTATATATGCTATTTCGGGCGAAAGTGCCGTGTTGGAATCGCCGTCGGGAGAACGTGTTATTATGTCCGCGATTCTCAGCTGTGTCGGCGAGAGGTTAAGTCCCGCAACGACCGCCTCTCGGTTGCCCTTCGCTCCGGCATGAACGGTACCCTTTATTGTACCCATTACAAAGATGTTGCCCGCTGCAACGATTTCCGCACCCGGATTTACGTCGCCGAGGATTACGATATGCCCGTCCGATTCGAGCAGCTGACCCGATCGCACGGTTTTTTTATAAAACTTTGTAAACTCGTTGTCAACATCTATTTTGAGCGCGTTGCTTATCGCCTGCTCCGCGGTTTCTGTCGCGTGTTTCACCTTTTCCTCCGTGGTTTGCTCCATTGTGTCGGGATTTTGCCACAAGGTAACCTCGCAGCCGAGAGCATCGGAGATTGCGCGTATTATTTCGTCATAACAGTGAGCCTCAAGCGGTATACCTTTAAAACCCACATGAGGTGAAACTCCCCGAAAAAAATCTTTTGACTTGATAAATTTTTCAACAACCGCTTTTTTCAAGGTTTCAAACGGCATATTCTCATTAAGAAATACTACCATGCCATCCTTGTAAAGTTTTAAAACTACCGAATTAGTATTCAACAAAATTCCCGTCCTTCCTCTGTATGCGGATAAATGCGCCAAATTAAGCGCCTATCCGGTGTTTCTGTTTTGTAAAAATTTATATATCGGTCAGCAGCCTAACGCAGCAGTCTGTTGACCGGAGTTGTCTCGTCTGTTACCTCGTTTGTGCCGAGGTAGTATTCAAACATATCTTTTGCAACGTGCGCCGCATAACGGCTTGTTGCGCCATGCTCCAGAACGACCGCAACAGCAATCTGAGGATTGTCATACGGAGCAAAACCTACAAACAATACGGTATCGCTTCCGCCGCTTACCTCCGCCGTTCCTGTCTTTCCGCCGACCGCAATCGGGAAATCGGAAAATACCGCTCTTGCCGTACCGTCCGCAACAACACGTCTCATGCCGTCCTTTACTGCCGCAAGCGTTGAGTCGGAGATTTTATGCTCGGAAAGCGCCTTTGTTTCATTCTTAAAAACAACCTTTCCCGTTTCGTAATTGCGAACTTCTTTTACAAGGTGTAGCGAATTTCGCGTTCCGCCGTTCAAAAGCGTTGAAATATAACTTACAAGCTGCGCCGGGGTATACATATTGTCCGACTGACCGATTGCCGCCTGCAAGGTATCGCCGGGGTACCACTCCATGTTGAGCTTTTTTCTGTAGGTCGGTCCCGCAACGATGCCGCGTGACTCCGAAAGCTCAATTCCCGTAGTTTTTCCAAGTCCGAAATATCCCGCATATTCCTCCAGCTTGCTTATGCCGAGCCGTCTGCCCACATCATAGAAAAAGTAATTGCACGAAACGCCTATTGCCTCGGAAACATTGATTTTTCCGTGCGTTCTGCGACTGCTTTTCCAGATAAGACAGGTAGGCTGATATGACGGCGCGTAATATGTGTAGATTCCTTTGTCCTCAATTATTGTTGTCGGAGTTATAATCCCTTCCTCAAGCGCCGCGATGGACGTTAGCGGTTTGAAGGTTGAGCCGGGCGTGTACGCGCCGTTAAGAGCACGGTTAAAGAGCGGCTTTTTAGGGTCCTCCAACAGTGAGTTATAGTTTTTATTGTATTCCTCCGGGTCGTAGTCCGGCAGCGACGCCATTGCCAGAACTCCGCCGGTTTTGACATCAACCGCAACTGCCGCGCCGCTGAAACAGTCGTGACCCTTTGCGTTACGCGCGGTAACAATGTTGTTCGCGAGCGATTCCTCGGTCACCGTCTGCAGCTTTGAATCGATAGTTAAAACGGCATAATTTCCGGATTTTGCCTGTTCTATATTCAGTATTTCCGAGACATTTCCGTTCTTGGTCTGCTCGACCTTTTTATAGCCGTCCTTGCCCTTCAGATATTTTTCAAGAACCTTTTCAAGTCCGTCCTTACCTATAATATCGTTCATGCCATAGCCTTTGTCTTTCAGCTCGGCATACTCCTCCTTGTATATAATTCCCGTTCTGCCGAGAATGTGCGCAGCCATTGAATGATTGACATATTCGCGGACAGGCTCGATTTCAACGCTGACCCCGCGCAGTTCAAAGGAACATTCGTTTATTTTCTGCACTGTGTCCATAGTTATATCGCTTGCAAACGTATACGGCGTCATTATTCCGAAGTTTTTAAGCTCCATTGTATAACGGACGGATATGACTTCAAACGCTTCCTCGTCCGTAAAATCGTTCGGTATTTTATAGCGTTTCGCATAGTATTTTACAACACCGGCGGCATCCGATACATCCTTTATTTTTTGCTCCTTAAGCCACCCGGGCAGCTCCTTTTCGACATCCTTAAACGTATAACTGTACGGAATCCCCGAAATCGGAAATTCGTTTATATATTCCTCTCCGTCACTCTTGAAAATCTTTATAAGCGAGCGAAGTGTGTTATTTAAGGTTCTGTTCTGCTTGTCCATGCTCTGAATCTGGACATAATACCCCATGCTGTTTGTAACCATCGGTCTGCCGTAGGTATCGAGTATTTCGCCGCGCGGCGCCTTTATCGGATAGGCGCGGTACATTCTGTTTTCCGCCTTTTCGCGATACTCCTTTCCGTTGACCACCTGTAGGTTAAAAAGGCGCATTGTACACAGAATCACAAATACAAGTATGATTACAAATATTAAGATAAACCTTGAATCAATCTTCTTGTTTTCCAAATGCTTCACCTTTCATGCGGGAAAATCCCTTTTTTTATCCGAACAGACAGCGCACGATACTTTACAGTGCGATGTTTTTAGCCGTGTATTCGCTGAAACGCTTTATTATAAAGTAAAAAATAACCGAAAAAACGGCGTTGTACAAACATTCACAGCCGAGAACTCTTGCAAAAACAATACCGAATTGCAGATTTTTAAGAATTGAAAACGTAAACAAATAGTATACGCTTTCGTAAACTGCAGTAAACAGAATTGTTATAATTGCCGATATGAGCAGATTGTTACGGCTGAGTATGTTTTCGCACAGATGTGCGGTAAAAAATCCTGTTATCAGCATTAAAATAGAGTTTGCACCCAAAAAACGTCCTGTGAGAATATCCAGCGTCAAACCAAAGCAGGCTCCGACAGCCGCCGCCTCTTTTTTTTCGCACATAAGCGAATACACTACAACATATATAAGAAACAGATTCGGTTTTGCGCCGAATACGGCGATTGCGTCCATGAGGGTTGCCTGAAGCACCGCAAGCAGAAGCAGAAAAAACGCATGAAAAGTAAATTTCATAATTAAACCGAATCCTTTCTTAGAATATTACACTCCGATAATTTCTATATCAAACGGGCGTTTAGCGGTCAACGATAATCAATACGGCGCTCATGTCCGCAACATTGGCTTCCGGCTTGATTACCGCATATTGGGAAATTCCCTGTATGTCCGGCTTGATTTCAGTAACCTTGCCAATCAGCAAGCCTTTGGGGTAAATTCCGCCAAGACCCGAGGTTATAACCGTATCGCCGACAACAATATCTGAATTTTTGGATATATACGACAGCTTGCACTGACCGCTTTTGGCGAGGACACCGTCGCCGTTTACAACCGCATATTCTCCGGAACGCAGAATTTCGGCGCCGGCGCTGTGTTCGCGGTCCGTAACTGTTATAATTTTCGCCCATGTCGAGCCAACCTCGCAAACTCTGCCTATCAAAGCGTTCCCTGACGCAACGACAGGCTGATTTACGGCGATTCCGTCAGCCGATCCCTTGTCAATCGTAATTACATTAAACCAGTTTGAAGGGTCCCTTGCGATAATCTCCGCGCATTGCAGAGAATATTCGGGGTGAGCCTCTTTAAGTGCAAGCAGCGAACGCAGGCTTTCGTTTTCGTGCGAATCCGCCTCGGCATCGCGCAGCTGTTTTTTCAGCTCCGCATTTTCGTCTTTCAGATTTTTGTTCTCGCTGCGCAAATCGTCAACATTTTTAAAATAACCAAAGAAACCGGAAACGCTGCTGCCGATTTTGGTGAATAACTTTTGTATCGGCGTAAAAACGACCTCTGAAATGTTTTCAATGACCGTTGTTTCGGTTTTTCCCGCATTCAAAAATCCCGCTACCGCGCCGAGAATACAAACAACTATTATAAGAGCCACGATGCCCCTCTTTTTAGAAAAACGATTCAAGCTCAGCCTTCCCTTCCGTTTATTTTAGCGGTATTTCAGATGCTTTAACGCAGCCGCTTTACTGTGTTATCAGTATACTTTTGAGGGTTTTTATCTCCTCCAGTGTTTTACCCGCGCCGATTGCGACGCACTCCATCGGGTCCTCGGCTATGTAAATAGGAATCTCCGTATTTACGTTTATAAGTCTGCCGAGTCCCTTTAAAAGCGAGCCGCCGCCGGTCAGAACGATTCCCGACTCAAATATGTCCGCGGAAAGCTCCGGCGGGGTTTTTTCGAGTGCCGATTTTATTCCGTCAATTATAAATACAAGGCTTTCTTCAAGCGCAGAACGCAGCTCTACAGAGGATACCGACACTGTTTTCGGCAGACCCGATACCAAGTCGCGGCCGTTGACCTCGGTTGTGACCTCCTCTTTGAGAGGACACGCAGCCGCAGCCGCCTTTTTGATTTCCTCCGCCGTTATATCGCCTACCGCAAGACCGTATTTTTTCTTCATATACGCGATAATGTCCGCGTCAAAGGTCGAGCCGGCAACCTTTATGCTCTGCGTGGTTACAAGTCCGCCGAGTGAAATTACGGCAACCTCGGTTGTGCCGCCGCCTATATCGACCACCATCGAGCCGTACGGCTCGTTGACCGCAATGCCGGCACCGATTGCCGCCGCCATTGATTTTTCGATAAGGAAAACCTCCTTCGCGCCCGCCGCAAGTGTTGCGTCATGAACGGCGCGTTTTTCCACTTCGGTTATGTGCGCGGGTATGCAGACAACCGCCTTAGGCTTGAAGAACGACCTGGAGATTGCTTTTTTGATAAAGTATTTGAGCATTGCAACGGTTATGTCAAAGTTTGCGATAACTCCCGCCTTAATCGGTTTTACCGCGCGAATGTCTGCCGGCGTTCTGCCGAGCATTTCGCCCGCCGCTTTGCCTATGGAAAGGATTTTGCCGTCACGTTCGCTTACGGCAACCACGGTCGGCTCGTCAACGACTATGCCCTTTCCTTTTGCGTAAATTATAGTATTTGATGTTCCCAAATCAATTCCTATCTCGTTTGCCATACCAAAATCACTCTTTCTTATTTATGTAAAATTTTAAGCAAAAATGTCAGTTTCAAATTCTTTTTTCAGCACATCACAAAGCCTGCAAATCGGCAGTCCCACCACATTAAAGTAGTCGCCGCAAATTCCCTTGACAAATGCTGCGCCGTATTCCTGAATACCGTATGCGCCCGCCTTGTCCATAGGCTCTCCTGTTCTAATATATGCTTTTATTTCCTCTGTGTCAAGTGTTTTAAAAAATACTTCTGTTTTTTCGTAAAAATTTTTGTATTTTCCGCTTTGAACATCACAAATATATACTCCCGTATAGACATTGTGAGCGTTGCCGCTCAGCCTTGAAAGCATCTCAAATGCGTCACTTTCGCTGTGCGGTTTTCCGAGTATCACGCCGTTTATCGCAACCACTGTATCGGCGGATATAATTAACGCGTCCGTATCCGCGGTGAGATTTTTTCTTATATTTTCACCCTTGAATTTTGCAAGCTCCGTAACAACATCGTTCGGCGGCTGCGACATATCGGCTTTCTCCGGTGTGTTGTCCGGCATAACCTCAAATTTCAGTCCGACCTTTTCCAAAAGTTCTCTCCTTCTGGGTGAGCCTGATGCCAAAATAATTTTTTTCATATGCAAATTCTCATTTCACGATATATTTTTTCAGTGCGGCAATCCGTTCAAAGGCAAAAGCCGCAGTATATCCCGTTGCCAGACCTCCGCATAGCGCAAAAATCAGCACGGCGGGAAGATACGAAAACACATAAACCGACTGCAGCGTTACCGCCGCAACCGAAACCTGTGCCAGATTATGTGCAGCCGCACCGACAATACTTATGCCTATAATGCCGAGGGACGGGAAAAATCTTTTCCGACAAAACCACATTGCAACCACAGCCGCCGCGGCTCCCGCGGTACTGTACGCCACAGCGGCAGCTCCGCTGCCGAGCAGAGAGCCTGTCACGGCTCTTATAACAGCTATTACAAAAGCGTTCGCGCCGCCGAACATAAACAGGCTTATAATCGAAACAACATTCGCAAGTCCGACTTTTGCACCGGGCGGCGCAAAAATCGCAAATGTCCCCTCTATATACTGGAGTACAAGCCCTATTGCGATAAACACCGCCATCAGACAGAACTGACCCGAGGAATACTTGCCGTGTAAGTATCTTTTTTTCATCAATACGTCACCTTATCCGCGTTATTTGCGGCTTTCCCGGTTATCCGAACGGTCAGCCGATTCGGAGCGCATATAAGCATCTGATTCGGCTTGGTGATTTTGCCGCATTTCACATCCGTTTTATCCGGACAGTCGGCTTCAAGCATTTTTGCGCCGTCTTTGTCAATTTCGAGAACATTTCTGCCGTATTCGGTATTTATGACAATTCGTTTCGTTTTTTGAATATCACAAAGCCGATACTCGGCATATTCTCTGCCGTTTACGCATATCAAAACCGATTCGGCAGCATTTGACGAAAGAGCGGTTGTAAACAATACATAAGAGCATACCGCAAGCAAAGCAACCGTCACCGCAACCCCTTTGTCGGCACGCGTCATCATTTGCCTGTCGACCCGAAACCCTTGGAGCCGCGCATGGTTTTTGACAGCTGGTCAACTATAACGAGGTTTGCCTCCTCAACGGGAAGAAAAACCATTTGTGCTATGCGTTCGCCGGATTTAATCGTGTAATCCTCGTTCGATATATTTTCAAGGAGGATTTTGACCTCGCCCGTATAGTCGCTGTCAATAATTCCGACGCCGTTGGCAAGAACAATTCCTTTTTTTGCCGCAATGCCGCCGCGCGCAAAAATAAAACCGCCGTATCCCTTGGGGATTTGCACCGCAATACCGGCAGAAACGAGTGCACGCGCTCCGGAGCGCAAAATAAAAGAGCTATCTGTTGCAGCCGAAAGATCCATGCCTATGCTGCCGCGGGTTGCGTACTCCGGTCTGCTTACCTTGTCGGAAAGATATTTAAGTTTAACATTTATCATGCCTACATTACCCCCTTATAATAGTGCGCCCCGGTGAAATCCTCGGGACGGTATTGCAAGCCGTGCATGAATGCTCCGCAAATTCTTCGGCATTCATCGGCGCCCTCATCCGTAAAGTATATTCTAAGCAGGCTGACCCCGGCGCGTTCAAACGCGTCAAGGTTATCTGCGGTAAATGTTTTTTTGCAGTTTAATATAACATTTCTGCAAGAGCTACCGTCCTTTATAATAGGGAACGTCATCCCCATACGGTCGGTAATGCTGCCGCCTAAGTCGCAAGGGCATCCTCCGCCGTTTTTGATTACGCAGTTTTCGGTTATCATCAGCGGAAGTCTGCCGTACGCCTGAACCTGTACGGGAACGGACTTTTTTATATCCGATATTTGCCGCATGGTCAGCTCCGGGGAAAGCTCCGCCGCAAAGACGCCATGCTCCGCATAGAAACCGAGCGCGCGGCTGTTGAATATATTAAGCCGAAACCCGCCGTAGATTTTTTCCCCGCGAAAGCTGCAAAGCTGCGCAATATTTGAAATCAGAACGCCGCGGAAGCCTTCATGTATAAGGCGTTTCGTCTCCGCTTTTATGCGCTCATTTTCATTCTCGTGAATTATTGCCGGAAGGACAATTACCGTTTTTTCCTTTATTTCTTCAAGTTCATCTCTGTTATTTTGTACAATATGCAGCGGCACATACCAAAGCTCGAATTTTTCGCTTTTTACCGCGCGGTATTGCTCAATCGTTGTGACCTCACAGGTAAACCGCGGCTTTTCGTGCGGTACTTCGTCCGTTTCGATAATGTCAAGTGTATAATCGCTTTTTCTGCGAAAGCTCTCTGCGTATGCCTTTGCAAAAAGCTCCAGCGAATTGCGGCGAACGGCGTTTAACTCGCTTGCCGCAAGGTACGGATTTCCTTCGATTTTTACGTCAATTTTTTCAAATTCAAACGGTGTTCCACCTGTTTTTCTTAATCTTTCCTCAACGCCTTCGGACGTAAGCGGCTGTTTTTGCGCCGTTTCTGCTACCTTTTCGTGCGTATAGGTGACATCAATTTCATTTGCCGAAATCGTCAACGTCACCTTTTCACCTTCTTTTATATCAATCCGACAGTCAAGCACTGTCTTTCTGTTTTCCTCTTTTGCCGAGAGCGCCATAGCCTTTGCAAGCTCTGCATCCTCTCTTCGGTACGGATTATCCGGCTTGTCAAACGCAAACATATGCGTACCGGGTTTTCCGATAAGATAACCGTCCGTAAGTCCGCCGCGGTTGAATATACTGTCAAGCAGCGCGATGTCCTCCTGATTTATTTTTGCCGGACAGTCGATATATTTGCGGTAAACGCGTACCGCCGCGGCAACATATGCCGCACCCTTCATTCTGCCTTCGATTTTCAGCGAGCTGATACCGATTTTTTCAAGCTCCGCAATATGTTCAAGCGAACACAAATCTTTAAGGCTCAGATAAAATGCTTTTTTACCGTTTCCGCGTACGGTGTACGGCAGTCTGCACGGTTGGGCGCATTTGCCGCGGTTTCCAGAACGTCCGCCGATAATACTGCTCATAAGGCATTGCCCGGAATAGCACATACATAGTGCGCCGTGTCCGAAAACTTCAAGTTCAGCCGAGGTTTTTGCGGATATTTCGGAAAGTTCCGCAGTGGAAAGCTCCCGAGATAAAACTACGCGCTTAACGCCGATATCTTCCAGCGCAAGCACACCGTCGGAATTATGAACAGTCATTTGCGTGCTTGCGTGGACTTCAAGCTCCGTAAAGTTTTTGAGTATAAAGTCTGCAACCCCCATATCCTGGACAATAACCGCGTCTGCTCCTATATTGTTCAAAAACGCCAGATACTCGGCAGCGGCGGGAAATTCGCTGTCGCTGACAAGAGTATTGACGGTTATGTGAGCCTTTACTCCGCGGAGATGGCAGTAGTCAACTGCACGTATCAGTTCATCATTATCAAAATTTTCGGCAAAGCTTCTTGCGCCAAAGCATTTTCCGGCAATATATACTGCGTCTGCGCCGTTTTGCACTGCGGCGGCAAGACATTCAAAATTTCCTGCCGGGGCAAGAAGTTCAATCTTATTACTCAATTCTTTTTATCTCCGTTTTATAGTTTGCATATACTCTGCAATTTATTTATGCACCGTTATTATCGCGGTCAAGCTACGTTTTGCACAGTCTGCTTTAAATAATACGCTGCCCGATCTTTTATTCGCCCTTTGCCGATTCTGCCTTTGCAAGCGCTATTTTAAGCCGTTCAACCTCTTTTTCAAGCTCCTTGATTCTTCCGTTCTTTTCAGTTATATCGGATTCCATGGACTTGTTGCCCTTTGAATACTCCGCAATCTGGCTTCGGAGATTGTCAGCCGAATCCTCATTTTTCAGAAAATCGTCAGCTAAGTTAATTGCCGACAACATCGCAGTCATTGCAGTGCTTAAATGAGGGTTGACTTCCGTTATCTCGGCAATCTTTTTATCAACAAGAATTGCCACTCTTTGTACATATTCCGGCTTTTCGGGCGTAACAAGAGTATATTCCGTGTTGTTTATTATTACCTTAACCTTATTTTTTTCCATGTGAGTTTCCCCCTCATTTATCGGCTGTCAAAGTATATGCGCATTCTTTCAACCGCGCACAGACTTTGGCGGTTCCGTTTTATTTTAACAGCTCAAGACCTTTAAAAAAGGCAAACACGGTCTTGGCATCGTTTATTTCGTTATTCATAATCATTTTTTTTACTTCGTCAATTTCAAAAGCTTCAATGTCAAGATACTCGTCCTCGTCAGGGTTAAGAGTACCCTTATAAAGGCCTCTTGCCATGAAAGCGTATGTTACCTCGTTTGTAAAGCCGGGTGACGGATACATATAGCCAAGCGGAACAAACTCCTTTGCCTTAAACCCTGTTTCCTCCTCCAGCTCTCGGATTCCGCATTTCAGCGGCTCCTCGCCGCGGTCAATTTTTCCCGCGGGAATCTCGTATATTGCTTTTTCAATCGGTTTGCGGAACTGCTTTACAAGTATTATTTTGTTGTCATCCGTAAAAGCAAGTATTCCGACGCCGCCCGGATGGTCGACAATATCTCGGAAAGCTGTTTTTCCGTCCGGCATTGCAACCGTGTCAACATGAACATTTATGATATGTCCGTTATATACCGTTTCACTCGAAACCGTTTTTTCTTCAAAAACCATATTCTCTGTACCTCTCCTATGGTCGGATTTTTTAGCTATCGGCAAAAGCACAAATCAGCTCCCGCCAATCAGCGCATTTATTAACAGACGGGCAGAGAGAATAGTCTGCCCGTCTGTACGGAATGCACGAAATGTAGTAAAAATTAAACTATGCCGTGAGCCATCATCGATGTAGCAACCTTCATAAAGCCCGCGATGTTCGCGCCCATTACAAGGTTACCCTCATGACCGTATTCCTTTGCCGCACTGCTCGCCTTTGAATAAATGTCCTCCATTATTCCCTTGAGCTTTGCGTCAACTTCCTCAAACGTCCATGAATATCTCATGCTGTTCTGGCTCATTTCAAGAGCAGATGTTGCAACGCCGCCTGCGTTCGCAGCCTTTGCGGGGCCAAACAGAATACCGCTTGAAAGGAATGTTTCGATTGCCTCCGGAGTAGAAGGCATATTTGCGCCCTCGCCTACTGCGTAGCAGCCGTTGGCAATAAGAGCCTTTGCACCCTCAAGGTCAAGCTCGTTCTGAGTTGCGCACGGAAGGGCAATGTCGCACTTAACAGTCCATACGCCCTTGCAGCCTTCGTGATACTCTGCGTCAGCGTGGTAGTTAAGATATTCCTTAATTCTCTTTCTATCAACCTCTTTAATCTGCTTAACAGCAGCGAGGTCAATGCCGTTCTTGTCATAGATATAGCCGTTTGAATCCGACATTGTAACAACCTTTGCGCCAAGCTCCGTAGCCTTTTCAGCCGCGTAAATCGCAACATTGCCCGAGCCGGAAATTACAACAGTTGCATCCTTAAAGGATTTGCCGTTTTCTTTGAGCATTGCGTCCGTAAAGTAGCAAAGACCGTAGCCTGTAGCCTCTGTTCTTGCAAGGCTTCCGCCGTAGGTAAGACCCTTACCCGTAAGAACTCCCGTGAACTCGTTACGGAGTCTTTTATACTGACCGAACAGGAAGCCGATTTCGCGGCCGCCAACGCCGATATCGCCTGCGGGAACATCTGTGTCCGCTCCGATGTGCTTTGAAAGCTCAGTCATAAAGCTCTGGCAGAAACGCATAATTTCAGCGTCAGACTTACCCTTGGGGTCGAAGTCCGAGCCGCCCTTGCCGCCGCCGATAGGAAGACCTGTCAGTGAATTTTTAAAAATCTGCTCAAAGCCGAGAAACTTAATAACGCTCTGGCAAACGGACGGATGGAATCTTAAACCGCCCTTGTAAGGACCGATTGCACTGTTAAACTGCACACGGAAGCCGCGGTTTACATGAACCTTTCCGTTGTCATCCGTCCACGGAACACGGAAATAAATAACTCTTTCCGGCTCAACAAGTCTTTCAAGAAGACCGTTTGCCTCAAATTCGGGGTGCATTTCAACAACCGGCTCAAGAGATTCAAGCACCTCATAAACCGCCTGCAAAAATTCGCTCTCGCCTGCGTTTCTCTTTTCTACGTCTGCATAAACCTTCTGCAGATACGCATTTTTCATACCCATTTCTTATCACTCCTATACTTTTTGCCGAATATTTGCTACAGTCCGGATAAAGGACTGTATATGGGCAATAAACTTTTTCTGAGACATCAAAACCATAAAGACTTCATATTAAATACACCAAATACAGCTATCGGATAAATATATCCAAACGCTGTAAATCGGTCAATCCTTATATGAATATTGATTTTAATTTATCCCGTGAAAATATTATACCACAGTATCTTTTCGTATGCAAGATTTTTTTCGGCTTAAATAAACTTTTTTTGTCATTTTTTTGCCGAAATTCTTTTGTCAGGCACACGGGAGACATACCGGATATGCCCTGTAATTAAAAATTAACATTCAAGTCCCGCAAGCCGACCCGTGGAAAAGGCAATCTGGAGATTAAAACCGCCGGTATATGCATCGACGTCTATTATTTCCCCGGCAAAATAAAGTCCGGGTACAAGCTTTGACTGCATGGTGGACGGGTCGATTTCCTTTACAGCAATTCCGCCGGAGGTTATGATTGCCTGCTCAATCGGACAAAAGCCGCGCACCGTAAGCGGCAGTCCCTTGATTACCGAAATCAGACGGCGGCGTTCCTCTCGCGTTACGGAGTTCACCTTTTTGTGCGCATCAATTCCCGCAAGCTCAATCACCGTTTCAATCAAGCCGGACGGCAAAAGCTCGCCGAGGGCGTTCACAAAATCCTTGTTTATATATTTCTCAAAGTCGCGTATAATCCGTTTGTCCAGCTTTTGCTCGTCAAGCGCCGGTTTAAGGTCAATTTTTATATTATATTTTCCCGGCAGCATAGGTCTGAGATGCGCTGATGCGCTAAGGACTACCGGTCCGGTTATTCCGAAATGCGCAAACATCAGCTCGCCGAAATCCGAATACGCCTTTTTCCCCTTTTCGTTATATACGGCAAAGCCGATATTTTTAAGCGAAACTCCCTGCAGCTCATATGCCCACTGCTCCTCTACCTCCAAAGGCACAAGGGAAGGCTTCGGCGTAACCACAGTATGTCCGAGAGCCTTTGCCCATTTGTAACCGTCGCCGGTCGAGCCTGTTCCGCGGTACGACATTCCGCCGGTCGCCACTATTACGGAGCGGGCAAGAATTTTCTTACCGTTTTCAAGCTCTATCCCACAGACGGCTCCGCTCTCATCGGTCAGTATTCGGTTTACGCTGCCGTGTACAATCTGCACGCCGCTTTTTTTCACATATCCGATAAGAGCGTTTACGACATCCGAGCTTTTGTCGGATACGGGAAAAACGCGGTTTCCGCGCTCTACCTTTGTTTCAACGCCGAGCGAATTAAAAAAATCGATTGTGTCATAGTTGGTAAAGCCGTAGAATGCGCTGTATAAAAACGAGCGATTTGTCGTAACGTTTTGAATAAGCTCCTCAACGTCCTCGCAAGCGTTTGTAATATTGCACCGCCCTTTACCGGTTATGAGCATTTTCTTTCCGAGAATACGGTTCTTTTCAACAAGAATAACGGTTTTGCCGCGGCTTGAGGCAGTTCCCGCCGCCATCATCCCCGCGGCTCCGCCTCCTATTACGATTACATCAGTGTATTGCATGGCTGTTTCTTACCTCATTTTGATTTTTTGTTTCTCTGCACGTTCGCTGAGGACGTGCGCCTTTGGTGAAACCTCGGGCGGTTTCTGTTTCCCTCACGGTCGGTTCCTATTTTCTTTAGCATATTAACCTCCGATTCAGAGAGCTTGCGCCACTTACCGCTCGGAAGATGACCGAGGTTAAGTCCTGCCTCGCTGACCCTTTTTAGCTTTTTAACAATGCAGCCGAGGGATTCAAACATTTTCCTGACCTGACGGTTTTTTCCTTCATGAATGGTAATCTCAATCTTTGTTCCGTACTGGGTCGCGCCGACAACCTCCACCTCTGCGGGACTGGTCTTAAAGCCGTCAATGATAACACCGCGCCTTAGCTGATTTATGGTGTCCATTGTAATATTTCCCGTGACCTCTGCCACATATGTCTTTTTTACATCATGCTTGGGGTGTGTTATTCTGTAGGTCAGATCACCATCGTTTGTCATAAGCAAAAGACCCTCTGTGTCGTAATCAAGCCGACCGACAGGGTAAAGACGCGCTGAAATATCCGAAATCAGCTCCATAACGGTCGGTCTGCCCTTATCGTCGGAGACGGTTGTCACAAAGCCCGTCGGTTTGTTCAGCATGATATAATACTTTTTCTCGGCACTTTTAATTTTTTCGCCGTCAACCTCAACGGTATCGTAGTTTTCGTCAATCTGCACACCCATTTCGCGTATTATCTCACCGTTGACCGTGACTCTGCCTTCGGCGATTATTTTCTCTGCGCCGCGCCTTGACGCGATTCCCGCATTTGCTATATACTTTTGCAGTCTTATCAATTTTGTATTCTCCAATCTTGTATTTATGTTTCCGAAAACTCAAAGAGCCTCATTCGAGGCTCTTTGAGTTTTACCAGCTCCTTTTTGAAAAAGAGCAGTACAGTCCGCCGTCCGTTGGGTAACAGGTAATTTCACTCAAATCAAAGTTGAAAACCGCAAGCACAAACGAGCTGTCGACATATACCTTATCGTTTCTTTCGATCGTAGGATTAAGCAGCGCAAGCTCTGTTCCGTCAACATTTACCGTGTTTGCCCCAACGGTGAATGTTACCTTTTTAAAGCCGTAGCTGTCATCCGGCGCAACAATACTTACAACGCCGTTGTTGTAGAAAATGTCAAAATCTATACCTGTAGAATCTAATAATTCCCTTACTCCGATATACGCGTTTCCCATTCCGAGCGGTACATAATCCATAGTATAAACGCCGAAGCAATCGAATTCCGTATCCGCGACGTACTCATTCATAGCCTCCGCCTGCTTTTTCATCAGTTCGTTGAGCGAGAACGAATTTTCCGCGGTTAAAGCAGGCTTTTCAACCTTGACGCCGCGGTTGATATTGCGGTAATTTTGATTGAAATTACAGGTAAAGTCGATGTTCATTGCATCATATTTCTTTAAATCCTCTGCCATGTCCTCGGCATATTCGTCAGCCGCGTCCTCGCCGACTGCGCTGAGCGCGCGAACAATATTGCCGACATTCAGTGAGATATGTGTTTTTGTATCAATACTGTTTATTATATTTCCGGAAAGTCCGTAGCGTATAACAAGACCGTCTTTTCCGAGAATATTAACCTTGCTGAGAAACTCTTTTACCGTATCGGAATCTATTGCAAGACCGTTTTCCGCAAGCTGAATATCCGCATTTCCGCTTGCTATATCGGAAACTCCGAAAAGGTCGGCAGTTTTGAATATATCATTTACCGTATCAATAATTCCGACAAGATATTTTTTGAATCCCGCGTCATCAAAGCTCACGGTAACCGCCGAGCTGCCGTAGCTTACCTTTGCACAGTCGGAAATCAGATTAACCGTTGCAGAATTTATTCCGTTCGCCGTGAAATCGTTTACAAGCAGATTGTAAACCGAAACTATCTTTTCAAGCTGCTTTTCGCCGCCGTCCTCGGTTTTTATCATATCAACAATGTCGATTACCTCATATTTGTCCATAACGGGTGTCCGTACAATCAGATTGTAAATCGGATTTTTCGCATCGGAAAAGTCAAGCTCAACCCACATTCCCGATTTTGCGTTGACGGTTACAAGAAGATTTCGGTTTATCTGCGCGGGAGTAACGCCCTCCGATTCGAGCGATATATTTACCTTTTTCATGTCCGCAGAGCCGCTCACCTTAACAACTCCTTTGGAGGTTGAGTTAAAAAGGCTCTCCGCAAGTCCCGAAAAATCGAACATAGTGTTTACCATATCCATACCGTATAAATCGCTTTTTGTAAGCTCGTTTATAAAATCAAGCGGCTTATTCAGCGTAAACGAACACTCAAACGTGCTTTCCGCACTCGTGTAGCGTTCTTTAAGAAAATTCAGGTCGTTTGCCGCAAATGCGCTGCAGGAAAACAACATCAACATTACAAGAATCAAACTTATAATTCGTTTCATGAGTTAAATCCTCTCTTTACTTTTTATTTATATGAATTATAGCATATTTTTTTCCAAAAAGCAAGTAAAAGAACAATTTATTTTTCATGTCCGAAATACCGAATACATTTTTATCGGCATACCGACAGCAGCAAAAAAACAGCACAACGGCATTTGTGCCGATGTGCTGTTTTGATAAGTGTTCCTATTCTGATTTTTTTGCTTTTTCGGGCAGTTTTCCTGTTTTGAGGTATTCCTCAACCTTCAGAGCGTTTTTATGTGCCGCAACGCTTTCATCCTTGCCCTTTTCCTTTTCGTAAAGCGTTTTTGTTACCCAATAGAGCTTTTGACCCTCCGGGAGCTTTAAATACTTTTTGATAACGGGTGAATCCGTTATTTCCACTATATCCTCGGCAGATTCCGCATAGCCCTTTTTAAACATTTCCAAAAATCTCTCATCGACAATATATCCCATCGCTTCGCCCGCCGCGAGCTCCGCGGTAAACTTCACATAAACCGCCTGCGTCTGTTCGCTTGCCTCGTCAAGATTGGCAAAACACGGAGCAATCTGTACATCTGTCGAGCCGTTCAGATTTATATCGTCCACAGCCTCTTTAAGATTTTCAGCCAGCTTTGTTACGCCGTCCGTATCAATCGCAACGGTACTGTAATAGGATATTTGCAAATCATACTTGATATTTCTCGCACACTCCACCGCGGTAAACGCGACAATAACAATAACAAAAATCGCAGCAAAAATATGTACCTTATAATAATACCAAAAATTTATCAGCTTTTCCCGCCCGGAAAGGCTTTTCATCTGTTCTCTTGCTTCAAGCGCCTGCTTGTCCATATGTAAATCATCCTTTTCGCATTAGTTTTATTAAATTATATCTCAATACAGGTCAAAAGTCAATAAAAAATTTTTTAACAAATTGTAAAGTATGCTTGACATTTAGCTTCGTCTGTGATACCATAAAAATGTAAAGCGCGTTTTACATAAAATTGAGGTGGTATTTTGGAAAACAGAATTGAGGAAATACGGCGTAAGACGGGAATCAGGCAAGAGGAGCTTGCAAAGCTGCTCGGCGTTTCGCGGCAGACTATCAGTTCGCTTGAACGCGGAAGATATAATCCGTCGATTTTCCTTGCGCATAAAATTGCCAAGCACTTTGGTATGCAGATTGAGGATGTTTTTATTTTTGACGACAATTCGGAAGGAGATTAAAAAATGAATAAGAGATTTATTTTCAGTATTGCGTGGATTGTACTGGGAATTACGTTTTTTGTTTGCAGTATTCTCGGAATCCTTGACAATTTCTGGTCGGGTCTCGGGTGCGGTCTTTTCACTGTAGGAACAATACAGCTGATACGGTTTAGGAAATATACGTCAAACCCCGACTACCGCACGGCGGTTGATGCCGAGGTAAATGACGAGAGAAACAAGTATATTTCCATGCGTGCATGGGCATGGGCAGGATATTCCTATATTATGATTTGCGCAGCGGCTGTTATCTTGCTTAAAATTGCCGGAATGGACAGCTATGTCGGAATCGCAAGCGGAGGTCTTTGCCTTATGCTTGTTATGTACCGGCTTTTCTATTTTATATTACAAAGGAAATATTAAACGCAAAAAGCGACAAAACAAGACTTAACCGTTCTTATTTTGTCGCTTTTGCCTGTTATCACATATTTGCGCTCAGCTTGCATTTAAAATCCACAAGGTCAGTTATTTGTTCCTCGCTTACGTTCTGCGGAAGCTCAATTATAAATGTATAGCTGTTTGAGTCCTCGTTTTTCTCTATGTAAACATCGTGTACGACTACGCCGTTCTCTGCAAGCAGTGATGTCATATACGCCTGATAGCCTTTAATATTTACATTTTTTATCACAAGACGCTTTGATTTTGAATTTTTCAGCCACCTGAAATTTTTGTGCAAAAGAATCTGCGCCGCTATAATAATCACGGTTGCGGTTATGCCGACAACATACATTCCCGCGCCGATTGCCAGTCCTACGCCCGAGGTCGCCCAAATTCCCGCGGCGGTTGTAAGTCCGGTAATCATATTTCTGTGCACAAAAATCATTCCCGCGCCCAAAAAGCCGATACCGCTTACCACCTGTGCCGCAATTCGCGCACCGTCCGCACCTCTCACGCCGTTTTCGCCTATCATGGTGTCCGCAAAGCCGTATTTTGATATAATCATCATAAGCGCAGACGCACACGCAACAACACAGTGCGTTCTTACTCCCGCCTCCTTCGAGCGGTTGCGCCGTTCCAGACCTATCATTACGCCGCACGCGCAGGCGACTATCATTCTTAAAATGTACCATAGCTGATGAATATTAAAAAACTCCATTTCCATACCTCCGTATAATTTATTCCGGCATTGGAATTATTAAAACAAAAAAATTTTTTTGCTTTTTCAACCTCCATTATACTTTACAAATATGATTTTCTATTATATAATAAATGAGCAGAAAAAATCAACAATGGCGCGCAAATTGACAGTTTGTATAAAATTTAATGCAAAATGAGCAAAAATGTGCAAAGGAGATAAATCAATGTACAGCAATGAACGTGAAAAGGAAATTATGAATCTGCTGTCGCAAAACGGCTACGCGACAGTCGAATACCTTGCCGAGATGATACATATAAGTCCGTCAAGCATTCGCCGCGACCTTAAAAGACTGGAGCTTGAGGGACTTATCACAAGGAGCTACGGCGGAGCGGAAATAAAGGATTCGGTCAACAAACAAATTCCGTTTTATCTTCGCAGCCACAAAAACACGCGAGAGAAGGCTATTGTTGCGGCAAGGGCGACGGCTCTTGTAAAGCCGGGCGATATAATATTTATGGACAGCTCGACAAGCACCTATTTTATGGCAGAGCATCTGGCGGGCATAAAGGATATTACGGTTATAACCAACAGCCTTGCGACAGTGGAGGCGCTGTCGGAGCTTAATGTAAATGTTTACGTTGCCGGCGGGCGGCTTAACCCCGAAAACCGCTCCTGCTTTATCGGTATGCACGCATA
>OGRO01001480.1_pt1 | contig 20105 bp, 14 predicted proteins | sample 1553451 | NCBI WGS metagenome assembly OGRO01 (sample SAMEA2580021, study PRJEB22360) | human gut metagenome
TGTACCGTCCTGATAGCCTTCAAAGCTGAAAACAATAACCTTAATCTTTTCCGGCTGTATATTCGACCACCACCAGTCGGTATTAAAGGCAGTCAGCGGAATATCCACAGTCATCCAGCCGTCGCCAAAGTCGGTCCAGCTGCTTTTTCCGTCCGCATTTCTGACAAAGGTTGTAACCGTTTTCTTTGCATTACCGAAATCCTCGTGCTGCGTCCATGTCATTTTCAGTTTTTTCGGCATATTTTCCGATTTAAACTTAATTCTTATAAACAGCTCCTTTCCGATTCCCTCCTTATCGGCAGGAAGCAGCTTATGCAAATCCGCTCTGAAGCCCATAGCCGTTGATTCCTCGCTGTCCGGCTCAAATGTTGCATAGCCGTCATTATAAGCTACGCTTTTGCTTGAAGGTGCCAACTTATTTATCGCGTTCGGGTTTGTAATAACATCTGCGCCGCCTACAACTGCTCCGTCCATTATACACTCGCCCCATGTATAGAGTGTTTTGTCCGCACAGAATTTAAGCTCCGCAACCTCAAGCACACTGTTTACCTCGGGAGCGTTTGAGTTTATACCCACAATTCTGATATTGTTTATTTTAGCATCATTCAAAGACTGCCACTGGTCGTTACCTGTAAATCCGCCCAACTTTTTATTATCCACAAGCATTTTAAACGGAATCTTAACGGTAGACCATTCTCCGACCTTAATATTTTCCGCAAAATTAGCCTTTCCCATTGTATAATAGTTGTTGTTGGCACCTGCTCTTACATTAACGGTCTCCGGTACAGATGTTCCTGTCTTTGCCCTTAATGTAACAAGGATATAGCCTGTTTCGTTATATTCCGCCAGATTAGCTATAGACTCTTTAAGCACTATTCCGAAATATCCGCTTTTGCTGAACTCAATGCTGCCGTATTCAAAGCCTGTTGCCGCATCTGTTGACACATCTCTGTTTCCTCCGACACGCGATCCCTCGTCAGCAACATTATACATAAAGTTCAATCCTGAATTTGCTTTATTAAGAGCCATAAAATCTTTCACAATTGTGTAACCCTGTACCTCTGTCGAATCCGGTGCTGCCGCAAATACAGCCGTTGCCGATGCCGAAACAGCAAGCATAGCGCAAAGCAGCAGGCTTAATACTTTTTTCATTTTCATAGTTTTTTCTCTCCTTTACCTTTCGGTTTATATAATTTTATTTTTTTACTTTACGGCTGCAAGCGGTCTGCCGACCGCCGCAGTATCAACAATGAAAATTTTTGCTGTCATTCCCGATTTTATGCTCTCATCCTCAATTTTCACTTCAAAATCGGCGCTTTCCTTATGTGAAATCACCTTTGTTTCCGAAAATCCGCCCGCAATAAAATTGTTACCGTCGGTTTCATCATAAACAGCAACAAATACCGTCACGTTTATGCCTTCTCCCGCCTTGTCATATATACAGCTTATTTCGCCGCTGAATGCCGCCTCGCCGTCTTTAACTCCGATTGTATATCCGTCCTTTATCGCCGCTGTGTATGTGACCGCATTTTTCAATTCAATATTCGGATAAAGCGGATAGCCGTCGGCACACTTGGCATTTTCGGAAATTTCAAGCCTTAAATCGCTTGGAAAATCCGGCTGCATATCAAATTCAATGCTTACCTCATTTCCGCTTACAGTCACCTTTTCCGCCGTGACATCGCCTATTTTGTAATTCTCTCTGTCTGCCGCGCCGCTGCCGAGCGATGACGCATATTTCAGCGTTGTCCGATAATTGCCGCCGTCATCCATTTGCGCCTTTACCGAGGTCGGCTTTTTTCTCACGTCCGGACCTACAATGCTAACCTCCGCAACGTCAACGTCCTCTGCAATCGCTCCGCTCGCGTAGCCAAAGCCTATGTATAAATCCCGGAACGATGTCACTCTGTTGTTTAAATCATCCTTCATAACCGTTTTAAAGCTGATTAAGCCTTCGTACCAGTTATCCTCGTCCGGGGTTGACGCAATCATTCCGTTTGTTGCGGCATTCCAGCCGTTTCCGTTATTACGGTTTGTTCTTACCCACACATTCTTGGGAACGACCGCAGATTTGATTTTCACCCTTATATACATATCGTCATATGTATCCGAAAAATCAAACGTCTGCGCCCCTGAAAGCATAAACCGCAGCTTCATATTAAATCCGCCCCACTGATTCATGGAGCCTGTCGTCCCCGGAACCGGCGTTACCGTTATGTATCCGCCGTCAGCATTTTCCGTTATGCTCTGTGCGTTTGTCGACGCTGTTATATCAACAGCCGCCGCGCCCAACCGTCCGTTGCTTATAAAACTGTAATACACCATTTTTTCTTCCTCGGCATTGACCGCTAAAGTAAAATTCGGCAGTATCAGCGTCAGACAAATTAAAAAGCCTATTATTTTTTTCACCGCATACCATATCCTTTCCGTGTAATACATACCCGCACTATTCAACAAATGTGCAGTTTGAGAAATCCTTTGTGTTTTTCCAGCTGTCAGCGTTCGCGTTAAAGGCAAAAACACCGTCCCTGCTGCCTGTCTCCGTCAGCCTGTCATTATCGTTGCACGCCAGCTCAAAGCCTATGACCGTCCCCGGCACCGCCTTAACACCGTAATCCGCAAGCACAAACCTAAACTCCATTGTATAGCCGTAGTCCGTTATTTTAAACCTGTAGTTGTCATCCGTTCGGTATGATTCATCGGGAACACAGCAAATCTGTTTGTCGTTTTGGTCATATTTTTCAGCTTTTTCGTTTCCGCCGTCGATATAAAACTCGACAGAATCGTTGTTGTAATTCGGAGTTGAGCCGGTGTTTACCGATGCGTCCTCAACCCTTACACCCACATATAAATATGTGTCATCATATGCAAGGCCGAAGGAAATATCGTTATCCGATGTACCGTTAATCAGCTTGTCACAATGGTATTTCAAATCCCAGTCCGATATATCGCCGTCATAAACAAAGCTGTCCGAAAGCCGTGCTGCGGTAATATGCGCCTTATCGACATTCAATCTTTCAACATAAAAATCCATTGGTTTTGAAACATTTTTTGCAGCATCCCTTGCTATTATACGTATCGGATTGCTTCCTATTTCCATAGGCAGCTTATAGCTGAATCGGTTGTTTTCATCGGTCTGCAAAACAGCTCCGTTAATCATTACCTCGCCCGGCTCGTCAAGCGTACCGCTGAAAATTTTGTAGTATCTCTCCGTAGACTGCTCGGCGTTATCCGCTGTAATAATCGGCGGAGTTTTGTCATACACGATTTCAATGCTTTCGACTATACTTTTGTTTCCCTCGTTGTCAACCGCATAGATTTCCGCGCTGCTGTTTCCGTCGGTTTTTTTGATGTATGAAAAACGGTTGTTTGCATCCGTGCGTACAGCCGCGCCGTCTATGTAAACCGTTGCCTGCTCGATAAGGTAACCGGAAATTTCGGTTTCGGCTTTGGAGGTTATAATCTTATTGCCCGAATCCAAACCGATTTTCAGATACCCGGGAACATATCGAACAGTATGCTTTACAGGCTCCGCGTAGTTTCCCGCTCTGTCCTTTGCTTCTATAAGAAAGGTATTTTCACCCTCTTTCAGTTCGGCAGTGTATCGGAATTTGTCATAGCCGTCCGTAGGCACCGTTTCTCCGTTTATCCTGACCTCCGCAAATTCATTCACGCTGCCCGAAATACTGTAGCTTTTGTCATTAACCGCATATTCCGGAGAAAGCTCATCCTTTGAGTTTTCATTATCAAGCGTTATAACAGGCGCGCTGTCATCCAATGTAACCGGCCATCCCGCAATAAGCGCCGAGCCGCCCGCCGCCACAAAGCATCTTCCGTATACCTTCCTGTCGCCCGTAATATCAAGGTTTCCGACAACAAGCTGGTTCCCGTCCTTGCTTATTTTTCTCCACGTTTTTCCCAAATCATCCGACATATAAACACCGTATACGTCACTGCCTTCCTCGCAGCCGCTCATATACACAGCGGGATACTTTGAACCGGGCTTACCTATACCGAATCCCGCAGCCTTTCCCGCTCTGATAAGTCCTTCAACCTTTTCCCACGTCTGTCCGAAGTCATAGGACGCAAATGTTTCGCCGTGTGTTCCGAAATACCAAACGCCGCCTTCAATTCCGGGTATTGTTTTTATGCAATACCACGAATGTGAATCTTCAAAGTTCCTTACTACCTCCCATGTTTTACCCGCGTCCATAGTACGGTAGATTTCATAGGCGTCCATGTAGTAGAATACCGAGCCGTTTACTCTGTCGGACGCGATTGACCTGATTTGATACCAATCGGCGTTCTGACGTCTTACACTTACTCCCTCGCAGATTTCCCAGCTTTCACCGCCGTCAAGAGAGCGGTAAACGCCTCTGCCCTCTCCGTTTTTATCCGCAAAGCCCGTACACGTCACCATAATTATCGGCTTGCCGTTCTCTTGTGTAGTTGCGCCTACAGCAACATCCACTATACCCATATTACCCATTTTGCTATCCCACGGCGTACGCGTAAATGTTCTGCCGTAATCGTACGAAATGTCGACCAATCCGCCCGTTCGCGGTGGCTGACCTTTCAACCCCACCTTAACCACAATTCGGTTGTCCTCCTCGCAGAAATCGGAGCCGCAGCCGGTGTTCATAAACGGCAGGGTGTCCGGTGACCTTGTGTATATGCTTTCAACCGCCCTGAAACCGTGATCCATAAACGTCGCATGAAACAGCGGAGACTTTGGGTCAGGCTCCGACATTCCCTTTTGAACAACCAGCATTTCTATTCCGTAATCACGCATTCTTATGCTTTTGTTTTCGCTTTTATAGTTATCTATGTACTTAATACCCGCACCGAACGGAAGCCAAAGTCCGTCCTCCTCAATCGGGTCGAATGTCAGTTCGGAAACATCACCGAAACTTCCGTACTCGCTCCATGTTTTTCCCGCATCATTTGTGCTGAATATTCTGCTTGCCTGAAACGGAGCGCCGCCGAGAAGGATATGATTTTTATCCTTTGGGTCTATAGCTATAAATCCGGCTATGTGTCGCTGTCCGTTGGATATCGGAGTACGGTCCTGCCACTCTCCGTTTTCAAATCTGAAAAAGCCTACAAGCTCGCCGTCTTTTTCGTAGCCGTTTCCCGTTACATAATAGCCTCCGTCGGAATAAACCATATCAAACGGTCTGGTCGGCGCGCCCGGAACGGTTTTAAAAGTTTTGCCACCGTCACTGCTCATAACCAGTCCGCCGCCCGAAAACCCCGCAAAGACATATCTTGCTCTGTCGCCTGCCTTTTCATGTCCGTCAATGTAGACAAAGGTTCCGTCAAGTCCGTTAAACGAGTCGGGAATACCGCTCACCTTCGCCCACGTCTCCCCGGCGTCCTCGGACCGCCATAAACCGCTGCCAACGGTATTCGCATATACTATATTTCCGTTTACCGGGTCAACAAATATATTCGATGCCGCCATTCTGGAGGATACCGCATTTCCCTGCCCTACATTGACATCATTCGGAAAGTTCAGCTTACGCCAAACGCTGCCCTTATCCGTTGACTTAAATATTCCGCCTTTATTGTTTATACTCCACCGTCCCGCAGTTATGTATATAACTCCTTCATCATTCGGGTCGATTGCGGCACCTCTTACCGCCTTTACGCCGCTTATCTGATACGGCGCGCTCGTCAGCAGCTGAACAAATTTATTGTTTGCTCTGTCCAGCTTGTACAATCCGCCGACATCCGTTACAGCATACAAAAGCTCACTGTCTTTGGGGTGCGTGACCAAAGTTGTAATATACCCGAGTGCGCCCAAATGTACATTATCCCATTTGTACGCAAGACCTGCGGACAATTTTTCCGCCGATTCATCGGTTATTTTGGGAATGTCGGCATTTTTACCTATTACACCGACCGTTCCGTTATCGTAGTATTCCATACCAAGTGCCGCCGCGATTTCACTGACCGCCGCATACAGAAGTCCGTGGCACATGTGCGCCTTAAACGCCTTTTCGTTCGTTGAAAACTCAACCTGTCTGCCGTCCTTGATTGCACGCAGATTCTCACCGCTTACCTTTGTTGTATAGCCAAAACTTTTAAGGATACTTTCGACCGGCGCGCACAGACCGTCAGTGTCCAAATACGGGTATATTTCTGCATTTGTGCTGAAGCTCGCCCCCACATTATCATAATAATAAAGATTGTTATCGGCTCTTAAAACAACCGCGCCCTTTGCGATACTGCTAAGCTGTTCATCTTTATAGCCTATGTCTCCAAACGGCTCGTACTCGTTAAACTCACCGAAAACAGTACCGGGAATCAACATCGCTAAACACAGTATACCGACTAAACACTTATACAAAACGCCTCTTTTCATTCGGCTCCTCCTTTTCGCAAATACTTTAAGAACATTTTGCCCTTGCCTTGAGTTATCCTTTAACCGCACCCATTGTCATACCCTTAATAAAGTATTTCTGGAAAAACGGATAAACAATCAATATCGGTCCCATTGTCAGTACGCACATCGCCATTCTTGACGCCTCCTGCGGAATATCCGCAAGCGTAAGCGAGCTGTTGTTGCCAAGCATACCGCTCAGCATTACCTGAATATTTTTAAACATTATCTGCAGATAATACTGAAGATTGTACCACTTTGAAACATTTATAAGCATCATCGGCAAATAGTAATCGTTCCAGAATTGCAGCAGCATAAACAGCGATATTGTCGCGATACCCGGCTTGGAAAGCGGCAGAATTATCTTCCAAAAAATCTGCCACTCGTTTGCGGAGTCGATTTTTGCCGCCTCTATAAGCTCTTTAGGAACATTTGTATTTATAAATGTTCTGAGTATAATTATATAAATTGTATTAACCAAGCTCGGCAATACCAGCGCCCAGAACGTATTTCCCAAATGCAGCCATTGCGTACACACTATGTACCACGGCACCAGTCCGCCCGACAAAAACCCCGAAAAATAAGCGAAGCTGACAAAAAAGTTCCTGTGCTTAAAATCCTTTCTCGAAAGCGGATACGCATACAAAAGCATTATCAGTACGCTCAGGAAGGAGCCTATTGCACTTGACATAATCGTCACGATGTATGCGCGGAAAATATCCGCATTTTTAAAGGAATACCGATACCCCGCCAAGCTCCACTCATCCGGAATGAGCTTATATCCGTTGTTGGCAACAGACGCATCACTTGAAAACGAAACCGCTATTGTCAGCAAAACGGGGTAAATAAACATAATGCACGAAATCAGGAAAAATATGTGCAGAAAAATCTGTCCCTTGCTCATTCTCTTTTTTAACCTTATATGCGCTGTACCGGCTGTCTCTGATTTTTTCAGTATCATTATAAATCTCCTCCCATATGTTAAAATAGAGAACTTTCAGGGTCAATTTTGCGAGCAACCCAGTTCACGCAAAGCAGCATTACCAGTCCCACAACCGAAACATAAAGACCCGCCGCCGTCGAGAACGCAACATCGTCCTTTGTATGGTATATATAAGTTCCCAAGACCTCTGTTGTTTCTTTTATCAGACCGCTGTCCATCGGTATATTATAATGGAGTCCGAAGTCCGAGTTCATAACCCCGCCAAACGCCATAACCGTCATGATTGCAATCATGTTTCTTATGCCCGGCAGAGTAATATGCACTATCTGCTGCCACTTGTTTGCTCCGTCTACCTCACCTGCCTCGTAGTATTCCTTGTTTATACCCGCGATAGCCGCAAGATACACTATACTGTTATAGCCTATACTCTTCCACATTTTTACAAAGACAAGAATATACGGCCAATACTTCGGCTCGGAATACCAGCTTATCGGCTTGATGCCAAGCATAGGCAAAACCGACTTGTTTACAATACCGTTCTCGGCGCTCAAAAAGCCGAATACCAGATACGCCACGATAACATATGAAAGAAAATGGGGCATAAGGAAAACCGTTTGATACGTTTTTGCCCAAAACTTGCTTTTTACCTCATTAAACATAATTGCAATCGAAACCGCCAAAACCAGGTTTAACAGAATGAATACAATGTTGTACAGCAGCGTATTTCTGGTAACAAGCCACGCCTCGGGCGTATCGAACAGTATTTTAAAGTTTTCCCATCCGTTCCACTCCGAGCCGAATATGCCTTTATTTACACGGAAATCCTTAAAAGCCAGTATTATTCCGAACTTTGGCAAATACTGAAAAAGTATTACCCATATAACGCCCGGCAAAAGCATAAAATACAAAGCTGTACGGTCAACCCAGCTCCCCTTGATTGATGACGGTTTATTCGTTTCACAACGGTTATCCATATATATTATTGCCCCCTTTAATTCGGTCTTTCTCTCTTATTTATAATTTTTAACCCACTCGTCATACTGCTTTTGAACTAAATCAACAATCTCGTCTGCACCGGCAGCCTTTGCCTCGGAAACGTATTTTTTCAACACCTCGTCAACGTCCACCGCTCCGTAAAGGGTCGCAAGATTATATTTTTTAATAACGGCGTTGACTGCATTAACCTTACCCTTTAAGGTTGTTGTATCCGCAGTAAAGCCTGCATACGGAGAAATTTTTGCCGCCTTGTTGAACGCGTCAAGCTGCTCCCACTTATCATCCGCATCGGTACCGTACAGATAGTTGATAAACTGGTTTCCGTATACCCACTGATTTCCCGCGTTGTCATAGCCGGAATCCTTTATAATTTCAATTCTGTTTTCGGACACCTTATTATAATGCTTGCCCTCTATACCAAAGCAGATAAGGTTATTAAGATATTTATCTGTATTTACAAGCTCAATAAACTTCATAACTCTGATAGGATTTTCACACACATCGGGAATCGCCATCATAGACCCCATCACGCCCACAGCCTGCAAATATGGCTCGGTCAGCTTTATTTCACCAAGCTCATAGCCGTACTTTGCTTTAAGCTCCGCAAGTTTTCCGGGAATACCTACCTCAACCCACGAGAACGCTTTTCCCTGTTCCTTCAGCTTTGCGCCGTTGTCCTCAACCGCGCAGTCCTTATGCAGATAGCCCGCGTCAAACATTTCCTTTGCCTGAAGCGAATATTCCTTAAATTCCTTCGTTTCCGGGAAGAACTTTACTTTTCCGTTCTCACTCGGAAGGAATCCAAGTGATTCGCCAAGTGCAAAACTTTCAAAACCGGAATATATATACCACGGCGTTCCACCGCCCGCAATCGCATACGGATACATTCCTGTTTCTTTTTCCTTTATCACGTCAAAGTATGGATACATATCCCGGAGACTTTTTACGTTTGATAAATCCATTCCGTATTTATCCGCAATATCCTTGCGGTATACAAGAGCGTTATACGATGCTCTGTCCTTGTTTGCGGGAACCGCATAAAGCCTGCCGTCAACCATGCACGACTTCAATTCCTCTTCAGAAAACAAAGCCTTTGTTTTCGGTGCGTACTGACCGAAAAGCTCTGTTATATCAGTATAGGCGCCCTTTAACACACCCGATTTGTATGAGTTTGAATTAACCCAGTTAAGGTCATACTTCTCACCCGAATTTATGACGTTATTGATTTTTTCGTGATACGGTCCCCAATCCATAGGCGTCATTTTTACTGTTGCGTTGATTTTACTCTGAACGTACTTGCTGACCTCCGCCTCAACAGCGCTTAAATCGGCAAGAGTTGAGCTGCCCAGATAATACCAGATAATCTCGTACGGCTTGCTCTCATCATCCGTCATCGCCGTTTCCTTTGAGCCGCCTTTGCAGCCCGAAAGACTGACAAGCGTTGCAGCCGTCAGCAAACCGGCGGTCGCCTTCTTAAAAAATCTTGAAAATTTTACCATAACCAAAACCCTTTCTTTATTATATATTATTTATAAATTATAACCGTCTTTGCCTGTCCGTAGCACGTCCATGCAATTACCTCCGAGCCCTTTCCGACTCCGCCTTCGTCCTCGCCTATAAGGTCTGTATAGACGTCCGCGGTACGCATGATCTCATTCTCTCTGTCAAACACAAAGTATTTGAAATACTTTGTCGGGTATGTACACGCAAACTTTGACTCCTCATCAATTACGCCTGTATTACCGCCCGCATCATAGATATACGGAGCAATTCTGATATAAGCACCGTCATCCGGTCTTGTCGAAACCCGCCCGTGGATTGTCTGTGACCCCTCGTCAAAGTAATCGGCTCTGCGGTTAACCGGATTCTTAGTACCTCCGCCGTAGTTTGCCGTCCACGTCATATCGCCGACATCAAATACCTTTTTCAGCCTTTGCACATAATTATACTGACCGCCTGTTTCATACTGAATTAAATCCCCCGGCTCCAGCTCGTCAACCACGTTCATTAAATCGCTGTCTACAACCTTATATGTAAATGTCGAGGATTTGTTCATATCCACACCGCTTATCTGATAGCAAATATCGTCTTCCTCGGAAATCGTACGCTCGATTTCCGAAACAAGCGACGGCGCACCGTCTCTTATATTTTGTTTCTCCTCAAGTGAAAGTCCGCCCGTGTCCTCCTGCAACAGTATTACCGCCGCCACCGCCGAGCTTTTCTTTGCCTTGTACATTTTGTTTGACTCGATTTTTACTCCCTCCGCAAAATTTTTACCCTTATAATATGCCGTAAGGTTATCAAAGTCTGTCAGCGGAACGATGCTATAGGCTGTATCGGAATTGAAATAAGCAACCGCCGCATACATATCGGAAAGCATTCCTACTCCTGTTCTTACAATCAGTCCTCCTTCACAGGGGGTAAACGGAACCTCAACCATCTCGTTCTCGTCCACCAATGTACCGTCGGCATTCTTTTCCGACATAAGCTCTGTTACCTTGCCCTCGGCATTCAGCTTGATTTTTATAAGCTGAGATGCAGCATGTCCCTGTGCTTTATTCCACAAAACGCTCTCTTTTATTTCCTTGCCCTTAACCGCAGCATGTTTATTGATTACTACCTTTGAGGCAAGCTCGTATACCTTGAAATTATCCTCAGCCAAATCGTAGACCTTTATCTTCACCTCATCGCTGAGCGAGTCCGAAAAGCCTATGTTCACCAGAAAAACAAATGTCAGCTCCGTCCCCTTTGATGCCCATACGACTTCTTCGTCAGAATTCAGATAAAACGTCATAATTACTCCCGTATCGATAAGAGCCGTATCAAATTCTTCCGCGTATTTATATGTCTTTCCGTCTACCGTAAGCTCGCTTTTTGTCGGATTATGCTTTGTCACCGTTCCCGTTACAACGCTGTTATTAAGTGTTATATACGTCCAAAGCTCGCCCTGGGTTTCAAGAGTGCTTCTTACATCGATTACGCTGTTAATTGAAATATCCCCTAACGTCAAAGCGTTGCCGTCCTTATCGCATATCCTGTACTCGCGGTTGTTAAGGTCAACATTTTGGTCTTTGTCGAGCTTGTTATAAATATATTCATTTTCACTGTCAACCGCACTTACCATAACCGTTTTTATATCGTCGATAAACACAATATCATACTTGCCGTCACCCGTCGTATCAACAAAGCGTATACTTCCGCGCCTGGGCGTAATGATTTCATCTCCGTAATCGGTGTATTCTCTCAGCGCCTTGCCGTTATATATAATGTAAATTCCGCTGCCGAGGTACTCCGAGTTTTCCTTTCCCGACGCTGTATAATAGGTAAGTCTGTTATTTACATAGCCCGAAACATCCTTTGCTTTTATTACGGTTTCTTTTGTTCTTCCGCCGTCTCTCAGGTATAAAATTGTGTTAATGTCATCGTTCCTGTCAACCGCCGAGTAGTAAAAATCAACGTCTGTTCCCAGAAAAGCGTCATAATTCTTATTGTTTGTTTTATATCTTTCGTTTTCTATGTATACGGTATCATCGTTCGTTCCGACAGGCTCATCTATCGAAGTAATACTGTTTTTTGTTACCGTACCCCTGCTCTTGTATATATCGGTAAAGTACGATAAAAATGTTTCATCATCGCTTTCCGAATACTCAGCTCCGCTCTCTGTATAAGATGACGCTTTAAGCACATTTACATCAAGTGCATTGTACAAAAGCACTATCGCATCACGGTATGAAACACGCTCATCTGCGCCTTTCACTTTAAGTCCCGATACAAGTCCTGTTTTGGATGCCTCGCTTATAATACCGCTCTCAAAATCGCTGCCAATCAGCACTGCTCTGCCGCAGGCATACAGCAGCACCTTTTCCGCCTCTTTAAGCGTTATGCTGTCGTTCGGTCTGAAGTACCTGTTTGAATCGCCCACCATCAAGCCAAGCCTTGCAATTATCCTGATTGACTCCCAATACTTGTTTGTCGACAGCACATCTCTGAACGGCGTTGCGTTTTCCGATTCAGGCGCTTCGGTTATTTCCTCCGAACTGCCGTCTCCGTTCCATATCCAACCTTCGACATCATCAAAAACGGGGTCGTTTGTAAAGCCCAGAAATTTTTTCGTTTCGGTTTCCGTTTCACCGTTCATCGAATTCCAATTTAAAACCTTTACAACAATATCCGCAAACTCCGCTCTTGTCACCTTATCGTTCGGCTGCTTATCGCTATTCTTAACAAGTCCGAGTCCTTCAAGAGTTTCCGCAGCCTTGACGTAAATCTCGTCAACCGCTCCGTTATCAGCACTTTCCGCATATACTCCTGACACAAAAGCAGTGTTCAACACCAAACTCAAAGCCAAAATCCCTATTATTATCCTTCTCACTGCAGTACCTCCCTATAAATTCTGTACATCATTACCGCGCCTTCTGCCCTTGACATGTTTTCGTTCGGCAAAACATTATTATCGTTTCCCTTTATCAAACCCTGCTTAAACAGCGTTCCTACCGCTGCTCTTGCATATTCCTCAACCTCATTCCAGTCGAAAAAGTCTGCCTTATCACTCTCGTTTGTTATAAGGTTTCTGTCCTTCATTATCCGATAGATGACCGAAAACGCCTCCTGCCGTGATATAAATCTGTCTGTTCCGAAATAATCCGTTTCCACACCGTTTATATATCCTTTATCATACAGCGCCGCTACATAACCCGAATACCACGAATCCTGCACCACATCCCTGAAAACAGCTGCGGAACCTGTTTTTTCTATTCCAAACAGGCTGCACATCATCTTTGCAAACTGTGCGCGCGTTATACTGTCATTCGGGGCAAAGCTCTCGTTTGAAATTCCGTTCAGCATATTCAGCTCAACCAGTGCGTCAACGCTCTCCTTTGCCCACGTGCAATCCTCCATATCGGTAAACTTCGGAACATCAGGCTCAACCAAATCATTTTCATTAAAAGGACTTGTCGGAACAAATGTTGCTCCGGAGCCTTTGTTTGAATTCATCTTCGAGCCGCCTCCGGAGCCGCTGCCGCCGCCCGAACCACCACTGCTGCCGGAGTTGCCGCCGCTTTCCTTTGAAATGTTTTTATCAAGAATTGTCTGAAGCTGCGCAACGGTCGTTATTTCATTTTTTTCGAGCTTTAGTAAAATTCCTTTAAGCACCGCTGTTTTATCATTTTTCTTGTTGTCAAATTTTGTCATGTCAATCAGCTCTGCCGTATCGTCATATCCGCGCATAATTTCCTCAATCTTTTCATAACCTCTGCATCTTTTAAGCTCGGTCATCAAAATTGCATTTTCCAAATCGGAAACAAAACCCTTTGTATTTGCAAAGCCCGTTTTCAAAGTCTTTATACTTGCCGCCAAATCCAAATATCTGCTTTCCTTGTTCTTATACTCTGTGTCCGAAAGCGGCTCGCTGCTGTTTTTGTCTTTTCTTGCATCATATACCGCATTTTCTTCAAATAATTTCAGCGCTTTATTATCCGCAATTCTCAGCAACTCCAGCTTACTCCGTCTTTCATCCTCGCTCCGCGCCGTAAAATAGTCTTTTATTTCCTCCGTACTGTCGGAATATTGAATTGTTTTAACTGCCGCGGTATACACGAGCATATCAGTCAGCTTATTTTTATCATAGTCGCCGCCCCCTGCCTTCATTACCGCAATTTCGTCTGCGATAAATGCCGCCGTATCACGCAAACGCTTGTCATTACTCAATACCGCCGCATACCTTTTGTCGGTAAAGGTCATTATATTTTGATAATCGTTCAATGCCTTTGCTATATTTTCCGTATTCTGATTTGTCACACCGGATGCCGCGTCTATTTCATCAAATAACAAATCTTTATATAAATAATCCAGCTCCTCAGCCGAGTAAAAATCAAATTCCTTTTCGGCGCTGTCTTCCGTTTGAGCAATGGTTTTTACCTTAAACATTCCGCCTTTGGTAAACTTTGACATATTAACGCTGAATCCGTACTCTCCGTTTGAATTTGTCGATGTCTGTTCGGCATGAACAATGCTTTCGCCTTTGTACAACCACAGATTGACCTTTACATCCGAAAAAGGCTGCTCTGTTTTTCCCGCAACTTTCAGCACATATGCCCCGTCCGATGTTTTTACTACCTCATCGGATGTTATTTCATTCGCGTATATTCCGTGAGAACATAAACAAATCACAACTGCCAATGCGGAACCAATACCCTTTTTCAAGTCTTTTTTTCTCATAAATCTTCTCCCTTTCGTAAACAAGTCCTTAAAATCTGATATTTTGCTTTTCTGACAAACCGAATATCAACTCTTTCCGCAGTAAAACGGATAAACAAACATTTTTGACAAAAATCCCCGCCGCACTTCCTCCTTTGTCTGACCGTATGTAAATATTACCAAAAAGTGCCTACACTTTTCTTTTATTTTGTTAAATTTATATTATCATAAAATAAGTGTTTACAAAATACACAAATGGTGGTAAAATATATACAAATGTTATGTACGGAGGTATCGTTATGCTCATAAACAGAGGCTGGGCAAAGAACTTTCCTTTCTTATACAGAATCCCTAATTATAAAATTGATTCGGACATTATTGCCATAGAAGCAGGTTACAACCGCGTACCGCCCGGAAAGTGCCAGATTTTCAGAAGGAACGTGTTTATTCTTCACTATATTTCCAACGGTAAAGGCATTTTTCTGAATCGCGACTTTGACGCCGCAAACGGATATTTTGTTGCACCAAACGAATTTGAAATCATAAAATCCGATACCGAGTCTCCGTTTGAGAGTTACTGGATAATGCTTGAGGGTGACGGTGCGGCAGGGCTGCTCAAAAAAATCAATTTGACGCATAATTGCATTTTTACCATTGAACAAAAAGAGGACTGTATAGCTTGTATTAAAGATGTGCTTTTTAACGAAAACTACTCAAACGATGCAGAGGAAGCCTATGCCCTGCAAGCCGCGCTTTATAAAATCCTGTCTATACATATGAAAAACATTGAGATTGAAGCAACAAATGTAACATCTGTTGCGGCTATTGTTGCAAACACAATAAAAAAGAATTATAACACTCCGATTAAGATAAACGATCTTGCACATGACTTCAATATAAGCCGTAACTATTTATATACGCTTTTTAAAAAGACTTACGGTGTTTCTCCGCAGGAATATCTTCTTATGCGCCGCATAGAAAAAGCAAAACAGCTGTTGAGCAATAACACAACCGATCTCTCTGTTAAACAAATTTCCATTGCGGTAGGTTTTGAAAACCCTTTATACTTTTCAAGAGTATTCCGCGCCCGTACCGGATTTTCTCCAACGCAATACCGTAAAAACGAAAAACAACTTTAAACGCCGGGAGGGACTAAACGCTATAACTCTGTAAACGCTGTTATGAGACTTGTATCATACATCCCACTCCAAAAACGCTGCCGAAGAAAGTGTGTAAGTTTGATCAAATTTTTATTTAACTCAAAACATCCGCACATTTTGCAAAAGAGAGTCTGCTGTTCAGAAAAACCGTGAAAAATATGAGCGAGTGTAAAATTATGTATGTCCGATAAAAAAGTTTAATTCCGAATAAAAGCCGCAAAGCCTTGACACATATGGCTTTGCGGCATTCTCCTTAAATTACTAATTTCGGTGAAGCAAACCTAACTCATTCAAACAAATTTCTCATTGATTTCAAAACTTTTGAATATGCAAAAATAACACCTAAAATTTGTTATATAATTCTTCTAATTGTTTTTCAAGTTCCGGCAAATCAGTTCTGATTATTTCCCAAATAAGAGAGAGATTGACACCTTCATAATCGTGCACAATCTTATTTCTCAATCCATATAATACCCGCCAAGGAATTTGACTGTTCCGAATCTCAAAATCTTTATCAATCTTATTTGCAAGTTCCCCTATTTGTCCAAGATTAAAAACACAAGCTTCAACCATCATTGTATTTAATACAAACTCATCATACTCAAAACCATCAGAATATGATAAAATTTTTTGAATATATTTAAGTATCTTTTCAATTATAATTTTATTTTTCATAAATCATAACTCCATCCTTGAGTATTTCTGATGATATTTTGGAGTGAGGCACAATATGCGAAACATCAAAAACATCAACCTCTTTATCAAGCGCCGTGCGAATATCCTCGATAAGACCAACAAAGCGTAAGCCTTTGAGTCCGCTGTCAAGAAGCAGGTCAACATCGCTTTTGGGGGTTGATACTCCTTTTGCATACGAACCAAAAAGTATAGCCTTTTTAACGCTGTAATTATTAAAAACAGGTGATAATGCCGTTTTAATATCGTCAATGGAATAAATCTTTTCTGACATAAGTCCCGCTCCTTTCATAACTTTCTTTTCATATTATACCAAAAACTCTGCCTAAAATCAATAGTTTAGGCAGAGTTTTTATATATTCCAGACAACCTCGCAATCGCCGTTCTCGTTTATCAGTATTTTATGTATCAATATGCCGCAAACAGCCTTACGTTCTTCATAACCGGCAGTTTTCCATTTCTTCGACAGGTTAATAATATTTATAATTTCACTTTCTTTATTTTCAAGATTTTCTATTTTAGATAAAACTTCGCGCTTTTCCACAGCAAGCTTTTTTGCTTTTTCATTAAGAAGCTTTATCATTTCTTCGTCAAGCTCATCATTCATCATAAGGTTTACAAGCCGCTCCTGCGCCCGGTTTATTTCACTGATACGGTTTTTAAGCAGATTTATACGATTTGAATTATCTGTAGACACTTTTCTTCGGTATCCTTTCAGATTATCAATTTTATCGGATATAAGCTTATATACCATATCCTCCAAGCTGTCTGCATATATAGTTCTTTTTATGCCCTTGCAAATACGGTTATGCGATTTGCCCGTGCAGCTGAAATATCTGGTCTGCGAGCCATCCTTATGCTTGCCGCCTTTAGTGACCGTCATTGTTCTTCCGCATTTTTTGCATGCTATCTTTCCGCCCAGCCAGCTTGTGGCATTGCTGACAGAAGTTCCGACTTTTTTGTTTTTTTCAAGCTTTTTCTGACATTTGAGCCATATTTCCGGCGAAATAATCCCTTCGTGAGTCATAATAACAGCTTTCATATCCGACCAGTCATCCGCCAAGTGCTTTGTCTTGCCGTAAACCTGTACGCCGTGAATGCCGTCAAATTCGGTAATATCGCTTATTATATTTGCATTATGCCTTGAAAAATATTCATAAATACTGTTATCCGCCTTTACATATATAGGATTTTTCAAAATTGTTGAAAGCTTTCCCGTAGACCAACTCCCCTCCGGCGGCAGCATATTGTTTTTTATCAGATTGTCCTGAAGTCTGCGCAGCGACACCCCCTCAACTGCATACGCCTCAAACATATATTTAAGCTGCTCGGTTTCTTCTAAAATAGGTGTATACATTTTGGTTTTTATGTTATGTATAACAGTTTCGGTCAAGGTGAATCCGTACGGTCTGCGCCCGCCCATATAAAAGCCCATTTCACTTCTGTGCGCATAGGCTTGCGTAACTCTTTCAATTATGCTTTTTCGCTCAAACTCCGCAAAAATCATAAGAATTTTAACTATCATTTCGCCATATGGCGATGATGTATCAAACGATTCCTGTGAGCTTATAAACTCAACGTTATGCTCCTTTAAGGTATTTAAAATATTAACAAAGTCAGATAAACTTCTGCTTATTCTGTCAAGACGGTATACTATAATTTTACTTATTTTCCCTTTTTCAACCTCACGCATCATTTTTTGAAAGCCGTCACGGTCAACATTTCCGCCCGAATAGCCGTTATCCACAAATTCAACGGTTTTCTCCGAACGCTCCTCCGGCTTTATAACCGACTTGCAGTATTCAAGCTGCGTTTCGCAGGATATACTGTTTTCGCGCTCTATTGATTTTCTTGCATACAGGGCAATAGCCATACAAATTCACCTCCTTCCGGGTTGTTTTATTTTTCTTTATCTCTTTGCAAATATACGGTATAACTCCTCTATTATCTCCTCCTCAGCCTGTTTGCGTTCCTCCTCACTCAGAATACATTTCTGCTCAACCTTATATGTATTATTCTTAATATCTTTGTACTCCGACATATTTATTTTCGCCTCCGATTAATCTTATGCATATACGGCTTGTTTAAATGCAGCCGCACACCGGCAGTAAACTATCTTCAAAATTAAAACTGTCTTTCGTTATTATAACATCTGTAAAATTACAGTTAAGTTCTTCATTCACTATATTCAATATATTTTTTGTGCTGTAATCAAAATATATTGTGTTAAGACCCACGGGAGTAATATACGCTTTTTCCCGTTTTGTTTTTCTGTCGCAGTAATAACAAGAGCATATTACCCATTTGCCGTTGCCGCAATTTTTAAATTTAATATATATGAGTCTGTGTACGCGGTTTTTAAATCTCGTATATAAAACACCATCCTTTTCAACAAGAATCAAAAACCGATACTTTTCCTTTTCCATATAATAAAGCTTTGTCTTAATATAATCCTCGGTTGACATATTCCCGCAAGAATTTATAATTTGAACTCCGTAAAAATGTTTATCAAGCTCATTCTCTATAATTTTAAGCAGATTATCACTATTACATTTTTTTGTTTTCCACAGCTTCGGAACAGATACATTTCCGCTCCGAGGTCTGTCTATATAAAAACAGTCATGAATTATAACATTCCCGTTATTGTATAAAAGCTTTATATATATTTTTCTGCCGTGGTTATTCCGAAATATTGCCTGATAATAATTTCCGTTTATATTATCAAGCAGCAATATGCTTTTTTTCAAAAAATTTGTCTCCTTCCTTCAGTTTTATCTGATTGCGGTAAACCATTATTACATATTCTTAAAATAAATAATTCTGTTTAACGGAAATGTGTCCGGTATATCACATACCTCCGGGAAATCTCCATTGTTGAGTATATAATCATATGCATCGTTATATTGGTCAAATCCCTTTGAGTTATTGCCTCTCAAATACCTGCTCGAACATAGATATTTACCATAATCATTGTATATACCAACACCATTTGAAGCTATAACAGCATAAAATTTCTTCATTGTCGCTCACCTCCTTTCACGTTCCAATGTTCCGGTTGTTTTTGAAAAAGTACTACATAACCGTTTTAAACACATAATTATGTCTAAAATGCTCTTATAAATTACTTTTCACTAAACTGTTGGAACATCGGAACAGAATTTATTTTAATCTTATGCCTTCATAAACGCTTATCGGATTTCCTATACTTGTAACTTTTCCGGCATCGTCTATTCTGACCTTTTTCTTTTTGCTTTTTAAATTCAGATTATCTTCCAAATAACTTGTTATATCTCTGTTTTTATACGAGATATTAAGTTCGTCGCAGTATTTTGAAAACTGCTCCTTTATTTTTAATGACGATTCAAAAATGCCGTCACTAACTCTTTTTATATGTTTCTGAACAAAAGCCTGTGCAGGGTATTGTTTAGCCCAACACTTGTTTTTAAGCTTTTCAGCAGCCTTACAGTCAGAAAATTTAAAATTATTTTCTATAACTCGCTGCATACCTTCACACGCCCAAGAGAATATATAGTCCCGTTCCGCTTTCAAATGCTCCACAAGGTTAGGGTCGCGATCTTCATCGGACACTTGCGCCGTGAAGGGTATGAATATCATTCTATCATAGAATGCCTCAACCGATTCCGCTGATATTCCTACAAGCTTAGGGACTTCGTTGCTTCCAAAAAGAAGTTTTGTATTACATTCTCTGGTAAACGGTTCTCCATATGGC
>OGRO01001485.1_pt1 | contig 20063 bp, 17 predicted proteins | sample 1553451 | NCBI WGS metagenome assembly OGRO01 (sample SAMEA2580021, study PRJEB22360) | human gut metagenome
CATCTAATTCTGTAACATCTATTGCTAAACCTTCATTTATTTTTCTGCACATTTCACATTCATTGCAAGGCTCTCCATCTTGTAAATTAAGACAATTAAGAGCTTTTGCAAAAACTTTTGCTGTAGAAGTCTTACCTGTTCCTCTTGTTCCACAAAACAAATATGCATGAGCAATTCTATGATTTAATATCTGATTCTTCAATGTTGTTGTAATATGTTCCTGACCTACGACATCATTAAAAGTTTTGGGTCTCCATTCCCTATATAAAGCTGTATATGCCAATACAATCACCTCTTTCTTTGCTGTATTTATCTATTAAGTTATATTATAAATTTCAATTTAGTTAATCTAGGTTAATTGATACTCCAAGCCTCAGATTTGATTAGCAAAAGTTACTTAACCTGTGCTTAATCATCAAATAAAGTTGAGTTTCCTTTAATTATTATAACCAAATTCTATTAATAGTTAAAGATTTTTCCCTGTTTCTAAAGTTTTACTTTTAATTTGCAAGTTCAACATGTATTTCCACAAAAGACACTCCTTTGTAACTTTTGCATAATTATTATTTTTTTATGCATATTATTTTCTTTATCTGCATTTTATTTCTTTTTATTGTTATTTTTTTAACACTCACTTGTATTTTATTTACATTTTATTGTTATTTTTTTAACTTTTAGACAAATAGCTACTTTCATCGACTTATTATTTTTTTCCCTCTGTTTTATATCTATTCATTATAGTAAAATAGTATTTATATATTTAAGGAGGTATTTATATGAGTTTATATGACAAAAAATACTTAAATATAGTTGAAGATATTTTAAATAATGGCTATTACGATAATAATAGAACTGGTATGCCAACTTATAAGCTTCCACATCAAGTGATGCAATTTAATTTGGAAAAGGAATTTCCTATTCTAACAACTAAATTTGTTGCATTTAAGACAGCTGTAAAAGAAATGCTATGGATTTATAGAGATCAATCTAATGATGTAACTAAGTTACAAGAACAAAATGTACACATTTGGGATGAATGGGTTGATGAAAATAATACTATTGGTCGTGGCTATGGTTATCAAATAGCTAAATTCCATCAAATTGATAAGCTTATTGAAACATTAAAGACTAATCCTCAGGATAGAAGAATGCTTATGACTATGTGGAATATAGAAGACCTACCCCATATGACTCTACAACCATGTTGTTTCATGACTATGTGGGACGTAACAGATGGCAAACTAAATTGTATGCTTATCCAACGTTCAGGAGACATACCATTAGGTGTACCATTTAATACATCACAATATGCTGTATTAGTTCATTTAATTGCACAAGTAACTGGACTTAAACCTGGTTTATTTACTCATGTAATTAATAATGCACACATATACGAAAATCAAGTAGAAGGAATGAAACTTCAATTAACTAGAGCTAATGACGAGTATGAAGCTCCAAAGCTTTGGATTAATCCAGAAATAACTAACTTCTATGATTTCACAGCAGATGATATAAAACTTATAGATTATAAATATCATCCTGCAATAAAAATGGAGGTATCTGTTTAATGCTATCTATAATAGTTGCTGTAGCTGAAAACAATGTTATAGGTGGAGATAACAAGCTTTTATGGCATATACCAGAAGACTTAAAAAGATTTAAAGCAATTACATCTGGAAACACAATAATAATGGGTAGAAAAACTTTTGAATCATTGCCTGGCGTTTTGCCTAATAGAAAACATTTAGTTATCACAAGGGATGAAAATTATTCTGTGGATAATGCAAATGTAGAAGTTATCCACAGCTTTTCACGAGTTATTAACATGTATAAAAATTCACCTGAACATGCATTTATTATAGGTGGAGGAGAGATATACAAACAAGTTATCCACAGTGTGGATAAAATATTTTTAACAAAAGTGTATAAGTCATTCCATGGAGATACTACTTTTCCACAAATAGATTTTAATGAATTTAATATTGAATTTAAATCAGAAATTTATACCTGTGAAAAAAGCGGATTAAAATATCAGTTTATTGATTTAATAAGAAAATAAAATACTTCAACTAAAATAAAAAAAGTCGGTTTTACCGACTTTTTTATTTTAAACATTAATTTTATCCAATACTTCCTCTTACTTTACCCATTCTTATAATCCATTCATTAAGAATCTTTAACTCTTCAGTTTTGCTTTGGATTATATCATCTTCTAGTCCAATTAAATGCATTATTATTGGTCTAGTTGTCTTTAATAGAGTATGATAGAATTCATTATCGTTCATGAAATCATAATCTAATCCTAGATTTAATATCTCATTTACATACTTCATATCTTCTTTATATTCTTGTCTTGCAGATTCATCTATTATCTTTTTACTAACACCAGCATTAGCAAATCTTGCTGCAAATCCTAAGTCTTCTCTTAACATAGGATAGAATTCAATTAATTTATCTATACCTTCTTGTCCAAACTTATCTTTAATTTCCTTAAGTCCTCTACCCATTCCTAAAAGCTCTGGCGGCATACCTAATGTATACATAGCTCCTGTAAATGAAATAGCTCTAGGTACCGCATATTCAGTAGAATTATCAATACTTAATATTTCTTTCTTCAACTCTTCATTACTTACTAAGTTAGCTATATTATCAAGGTTAGCAACTTCTCTGTTATATTCTAAACCTGTTTTAGCCTTAGTTAATCTATCTCTATTCTTTGGAATAAAGTCAGATACAAATGAAACAGTATTTATTACCTTTAAGAATGTTGTTAAATAGTGTTTTGATAATATTCCTATGAATTCCTTCATAAGAGCTATATCTTCTTCAGAGAATCTTCTTGGTTTATACATATCCATCTTTTCTCTTAACTCTCTTGCAGCCTTTTTAGTTTCATCAGCACCATGATCATATCTTAACGCAGATTGGAAAGTAAAAGTTCTTACTCCTGCATAAGTTTCTAATATCTTATCAACATTTTCACCAGTAAAATGTCCTCTAAATGGTAATGATCCACATCCTAATATAGGTGCAACCTCTACCCCATGTTCTTCTCCCCATTTATATGCCTTATCGATTGCCATTACAACAGAAAGTACTCCTGATATTAATCCATAAGACATTGCTGTATCTGAACGTGCTATCATAAATCTTAAATAGTCTATATTAAATCCTTTTTCCTTTGAAATTTCATAAAAATCATTTAATATTTTATCAACATTAACTAATGCAGGAACATCTTCAACTAATGGGATTATTCTTACACTATTTTCTTCAAATTTTACTGGATAATTTTTATTTCCTAATTCAATAACAGAATTTACTCTTTCTTGGAATTCAGCTATTTCTTGCCCTGTCTCTACCATTGGTACAACCACTTCTCTTATAGCTTGTACCCCTGTAAGCTGATAAGCCTGTGCATTAGTTTCAACTATAGACATTATACTCATTAACTGTCTAAATACTGATTCCTTATTTGCATTTGGTATTCTAGGTGTTATCCTAACATTTTCACCCGGCACTATACCCTTGCCAATTAAACCTAATGCAATTTGTGATGTTTGATGATAAGGTGTTAATTTACCTTCAAAATCTATCATTACTTCATCAATTCCAAGACCACCTTGCTCTTGAGGTGTTAATCCTTGTATTGCCTCTTCTGGTTCATGTTGGATTGATATGTATTGTTCTACATTATCAGGATGTTGTGTCATCATCGAAGTCGGAAATTTTCTCATTTAAATAGCCCCCTTAAATCTTTTTGAATTTCATATTTTTATTATATTTCATTTTTATATGGTTTTACAAGAGTTTTATTTAAAAAATGCAATTTTTAATACTTTTAACTTGCATTTAATATTTTTATATTATCATTTAGTTAACTTAAATAGTTATGTTTTTTAATATTTTCCTTTTTAAATTTAAAAAAGGACAGAAAAATAGGGATATCTCACAAGAGATTTCCCTATTTTTCTGTCCTATTGTTTTTTTGTCCTATATTGTTAATCCTATTGAAGAGTAACCGTAATTAATAAAATTTTATGATGATAATTAGATTTACTCTATTTTTAATCATCAGTATAATTTAAATAAAAATCATTATAAACATTAAAAAAGCCTTTCTTTCTAGCAAGAAAGGATAATTTAAAACCGTACACCTCACTTTGACAGTAACCTCTAAGCGTTACCTATGTAGTTAACTCAGGTAAGATTGATCCACGTCACACGCAGGGGCTGCTTATCGCTGCTTTCTTCCGAACCTGACGAGGTTCACAGTCTTACGTCGCATGGGACCCAACCCTCAACATCACTTGCAAAGGGGCAGACCATATAGATTAAAGCCTAGGTGAGGAATTCAATCCTGCTATAGCGGATTGCAGGTTACAGGGCACCGCTAACTCCCCATCTAGCACGGCTATGGCGGAGAAAGTGGGATTTGAACCCACGATAGAGTTTCCCCTATACACGCGTTCCAGGCGTGCTCCTTCAACCACTCGGACATCTCTCCATATCACATATCTAGAAATTAATTAAAACATTTTTTATTTTACTTAATCTTGATACTTTCTCATTCTAACATAAATATTATTGTAGTTCAATAGAAAGATTTACTTTCATAATTCATCGTAAATCTATAAATGCGACTCGCAGTTTATCACTATATTAGTTTACCACTTCGAGTCGCATTTATTTATTTTTATGATATTTAATTTTTGCTTTTATTTTTATTATTTTTTATTGCTATAAATATAATTAAAACTCCAAAAATAATACCTATTAAGCTTATTATTTGAGCAGTTCTTAATCCAAAGAACATTAAGCTATCAGTTCTTAATCCTTCTATAAAAAATCTTCCTAACGAATAAAGTACCATATAACTTCCTATTACGATACCATGTTGCTGTTTCTTTTTATATAAAATAAATATTAATAATACAAATACAACTAAATCCCAAATAGATTCATATAAAAATGTTGGGTGATAATATGTTCCATTTATCAACATTCCTCTTTGAATAAATTCAGGGAATTTACTTATAAACGCTTCTGTAACTGGGCCTCCATGAGCTTCTTGATTCATAAAATTTCCCCATCTCCCAATTGCCTGAGCTAATATTACTCCTGGCATTATCACATCAATATATTCAAAAAAATTAATCTTCTTAATCCTTGTAAATATATATGCAACAACCAATCCACCAATTAACCCTCCATGAATAGCCATACCACCATTTCTTATATTTATTACATCTAAAAATGAATGATAATTTTTATATTCAAAGGCCACATAATAAAGCCTAGCTCCAACTATCGCAAATGGAAAACTCCATAAAAAACCATCAGTAATAATATCAAAATCTAGTCCTTTTTTCTTTGCAAGAATATACGATACAAAAAATGCAACTAATACGCCTCCTGCAATAATGATTCCATACCACCTTATAGGCTGACCAAATAGTTCAAATGCTACCGGATTCATTGCTACTGGATTCATCTCTTATCCTCCCCTTTTTCTATTAATTTTCTTTGTCTTCTTTCATAAAAAAACTTACTTATTAAATCGCTACATTCTTTATTATAACACCAATTTACCTTTACATAAGTATTAAAAATATCATAATCTAAAATATTTAAAATTGTCCCACAAGCCCCCATATCTTTATTAAATGTTCCAATATATAATTTTGAAATTCTTGCTTGCCCAATTGCAGATGCACACATTGAACAAGGTTCTAATGTTACATACATCTCTGCCCCATTTAATCTCCAATCACCTAATACCTTGCAAGCCTCTTCAATAGCTAATACTTCAGCATGTGCCAATACTGACTTATTTGTTTCCTTTAAATTATGAGCTTTAGCTATTACTTTATTATCCTTTACTATTACAGCCCCTACAGGAACCTCCCCCTTTAAATAAGCCTTATTAGCTTCTTCTAGAGCAATATCCATATAATTCATTATGTCATTTCCACCTTTTATTGGCTAAAATTTAAGAGCTAAGTGCCATTGATAAAATTCATTTTACCATTTAAAACTCTTAACTCTTACCTTATTACTTCAATTAGTAACTATGTGTAAATTCTTACTTTTTTAATTCTATTCTTATCAACTTCTTCAACAACAAATCTTATTTTGTTTAAAGTTACTTCTTCTTTATTATCTGGGAATCTACCTAATTCTCCTATAATTAATCCACCAACAGAATCAAATTCTTCTGACTCCATATTTACTCCAATTAATTCACTTATATCATCAAGTTTGGCACTTCCATCTACTATATATTCATCCTCTTTTACAACTTCTATTTCCTTATCATAGTCGTCATATTCATCTTCTATATCGCCAAATACCTCTTCAATTAAATCTTCTATAGTTACTATACCAACGGTACCACCATATTCATCTAAAACAACACTTAAATGATTTCTGGTTTTCTTCATTTCATTAAATAATTCCTTAATTTTTTTAAATTCAAATGTATAATAAGGTTCCCTCATATAATCAGAAACTTTAAATCCTTCTTTGTTTTGACCTGCTATAATTAAATCCTTAACATACAAAACTCCAACTATATCATCAATCGTTTGATTATATACAGGTATTCTAGAAAACTGCTCTGTTTTTATAACTTCTAAAACTTCTTCGTAAGTAGCTTCGGTATCTACTGCTACAATATCTACTCTTTGAACCATAACATCTTTAGCTTGAGAATCTGCAAAATCAAAAACATTGAAAATCATTTCTTTTTCAACATCTTCAAGCACACCTTCTTCTTCACTAACACCTACCATAGTTCTTAATTCTTCTTCTGTTATAAATGGTTCCGTAGCCTTCGGATCTCCACCTAATAATCTTATAAATAAACTTGATATAAACGAAAATATTCCTATAAAAGGTTTTAATATTTTAACTATTATATTTATTGGTTTACTTACTTTTAACGATACTTCTTCAGATTTTTGTTTTGCTATTGACTTTGGAGTTATTTCTCCAAATATAAGTACTAATACTGTCATTACAGCAGTTGCTACTCCAACCCCACTTGGACCTACTAAAGAAACAAATAATGTTGTAGCTAATGATGATGCTAAAATATTGACTATATTGTTGCCTATTAATATGGCTCCTAATAACTTATTTGGGTCTTCTGTTAACTTTTCAACCAACTTAGCTCCCTTTACTCCCTCTTCCACCATATGTCTAATTCTTATTTTACTTAGTGCCATAAGGGCGGTTTCTGACATTGAAAAAAATCCAGACAATACAAGTAAAATTATAAGTACTATTATCTGCCACACTTGACTGGGTTCCAAAAAAATCACTCTCCTAGTAATTTAATAAAATATTTTTGATATTTATTATATCATACGTTAATACTATATGATATAATTTACCAATAAATAAACACAAATTTTACATTTTATTTCAATAGAAATTTTAATATTTTTAATATTAATTTAATAATAATGTGCTATTATTTTTTTATTTTTAGTATTATAATTTTATACTTAACATATTTATTTTGAGGTGATATTGTGTATATTATTAATTTTATCAGAGGTTTTTTTATGGCCTTAGCTGATAGTGTACCTGGTGTTTCGGGTGGTACTATTGCTTTTATATTAGGGTTTTATGATGATTTTATAGGCTCTCTAAACTCATTAATATCAAAAGATAGCAAAGAAGATAAGAAAAAGGCTTTATTCTTTTTAATTAAGTTAGGAATCGGTTGGGTAACTGGTATGGTTTTATCTGTACTAATACTATCTTCTATATTTGATTCACACATCTATAGTATAAGTTCACTATTTACTGGATTTATAATAGTTGCAATTCCATTAATAATTAAACAGGAAAAGGATTCTTTAGTAGGTAAATATAAAAATATTATTTTTACCTTAATCGGTGCTCTAATTGTTGGACTAATTACGTATTTTAACCCTGCAGGTACTAATGGTGGCATGAATCTTTCATTAGGAAGTTTAAACTTTGGACTTGGTATATTTGTATTTGTTGCTGGATTAATTGCTATTTCTGCTATGGTTCTACCTGGTATATCAGGTTCAACTTTATTATTAATATTTGGACTTTACACAGGAATTATAAGTGCAATAAAAGAAGTTTTATCACTTAACTTTTCTTATTTACCAGTATTAATAATCTTTGGATTAGGTGTAATTACAGGTATTTTAAGTACAATTAAAATAATTAAATTCTTATTAAGTAAATATAGATCTGCTATGATTTATTTAATATTAGGATTAATGGTTGGATCTTTATATGCCGTATTTATGGGACCTACTACTTTAGAAGTCCCTCAACCAGCAATGAATCTTTCAAACTTCAGCTGGATATTCTTTATTATAGGCGGATCTTTAATAATAGTACTGGAAAAATCAAAAGATTTTTTAGAAAAGAAATCAAAATAATATAAATAAAAATCGCTAAGAAACTTAAATTTCTTAGCGATTTTTATTATGGTACTCCCAACAGGAATAGTACCATATGTTTTAATATATTCTTTTACGTATCGTATATATACATAAACCTTTGTATTTACTATATTTTAAAGACTATAAAAGTATTTAAAGGGCAAGCTTTATTTTCATAAATATTGGAGGATAGTCCCCCTGTAGTCCCTTTAAAATTAAAATTCTTCAAGTTAAATTATAGTTTAGTAAAATAATTATTTTAAAGAAAAATAGTGATGTTCTAAACACCACTATCTTCCTTCCTTTAGTTAGGTATACCTAATAATAGTACACTTAGCTTCCCCTTATAATATATAAAAAAATTATAGGCTATTTTATAAATCACCCGAGCTTTACGACAATCATCGCCTAAGCATATGTCCTTTTAGTAGCAGTTGCTCGGTTGCTACACTCAATTTCAGTTGGCATTGAGTAGTACCAACTCCCTTTTTATAACTCGCTATTTGGGATTAGCGACCAATAAACTTTTTAAATAGAATAATTATATTATAACCAAACTATCCTTGTTCATAGAATTTTTATCCTATGATTTAAAGAATACCTTTAGCTATTTTTATTATACCATATTTTTTAAACTTTCAATTATAGAATATAGAATTTCCTCATTTAAATTTCTTGCAAATGGCTCTTTGTCTGTACCCTCAATACTCTTTTTAATATCTTGTTGTTTATTTTTTTATTTTTTCACATTCAATAAACTTTAGTCTTTTTAGTGCTTTAACTGTATGAAAACTTATTTGTTTATTGCTCCATTTTAACTTCATCATCTCCAGAAATCTTGTCTTGTCTATGTGTCCATTTATATAATCTTCTAAGTTATCCAATATTGTATCATCGCACATAAATCCTTCAACAATATCATAATCATGCTCTCCCCCACTCCTACAATGAACAACGAAATCGAGCCATTCCTTATCATACTTTTCAAATACCTTAACATTCAAATCTGAAATATCAGTTAAAGCATATGAATTTATAACTGGTGTCTTATATTTGTTTACTAACTTTTCTGCTTGTTCCTTTATCCTAGTACAATAAAATCCATAGCCAAAATCTTTTATATTTTTTCCTACTATTATGTTTGGATGCTTAACTATTTTATAGCCTCCATAATAAATTACAGTTTCCATTTCTCCTCCCTTAACTAAGTTATATTATATCTAAACTACACAAAAATTTTAATTATACTCCTCAACATCTATCATGTGTTTCATCACCAAATTAATTAAATTACTACAATTATAATATATCACCTATATAAAATATAAGAAAACTGGGACATATGCCCCAGTATTTAAATAAGAAATACTAATGATTATTCTATCTCTTAAATTTTTTATTAAATCCAACTCCTAATCCAATTAAAGATACTCCTAACATCATTAAGATATTTGAACTGAAAGGGTCTCCAGTTTGAGGTAAAGTTTCTTGTGGAGCTTTAAACTCTTCTTTAACTTCTTCTTTTGGTTTTTCTAGAGTTACTGGAACTTCTTGTTTTTTATATTTAAATATTATAGTTCCATTAGGACTTTCTTCTGTTAAATCAATAACCTTAGTTTCTTCATCATCTAAATTATAGCCATCAATTTTTTTTGCAATCTCCGTATATTTACCTAAATAAAGTTCGCTTAAAGTCTTGCTATCTAACACATTACCATTTTCATCTTGATATTCTACTGTATAACTTCCTAGTATTATTGGTTTAACTCCTTCATTCTTTTTATACTTAAATATTATAACTTGGTTTGGCTCTAATTCTGTTAATTCTATATACTTAATTCCCTCATCATTTAAAGTATAACCATCAATAAAATCAGCAAATGCAACGTATCTACCTAAAACTAAATCATTAAAACTTTTACTGTCTAAAACATTACCTTCTTCATCTTGGAACTTAACTGTATAACTCCCTTTGATTACTGGCTTTGGTTCTTCATTTTTCACATATTTAAATACTATGGTTTTACTAGGCTCTGTTTCTGTAAGGTCAAAGCTCTTCATAGTATCATCAATCAATGTATAACCATCAAAGAATTTAGCAAATTCAATATAATTACCTAAAACTAAATCATTTAAAGTCTTACTATCTAATAAATTTCCATTTTCATCTTGATATTCAACTTTATAACTTCCATTAATTATTGGCTTCGGTTCCTCATTCTTCTTATATTTAAATACTATAGTCTTATTAGGCTCTGTTTCTGTAAGCTCTACACTCTTATTATTAACATCATCTAATGTATAACCATCAATGAATTTAGCAACTTCAAAATAACTACCTAAAGTCAAATCATTTAAAGTCTTACTATCTAATATATTGCCCTTTTCATCTTTATACTCAACTGTATAACTTCCCTTAATTACTGGCTTTGGAACATCTTTTATTTTTATTGTAATTTCACTCTTAGTTAAATCACTATCTATATTTCTAAATAAAACTTTAACCTTAGTTTCTCCAGATTTTAAAGCTTTAAATGTTGTACTACCACTACCATAAGGAACAGTAGTATTAACAACTTCTAATAAATTCACATCATCGGACGCAATGATATAATCTCCAAATATACTTCTATAACCTCTATTAGAAATTTCAGCTATATTATAACCATTCCCTTGTAACTGTTCAGAATCAAAGAAGAAAGGTATTTCATCACCTACATTCATTTCTATTAAAGTATCACCAGTTACAGCTCTTTGAGGAGTAGTTTCTTTGTTATATTGAACTGGAATACTGTCTACAATACCCTTTTGAGTTCCATCTACATCAATAAAGTTATAAGAAATATCTAAACCAGTTAATTTAGTTAAATCAGTTAATGATGAAACATCAGTAATATAGTTATAGCTACAATCTAATCTAGTTAAATTATTAAGAGTAGCAACAACATCAACGTTCTCTAATCTATTAGAACTAACATTTAAAGAAAGTAAGCCAGAAAGCCCATTTAAATTATTGATATTTTCAATATAGTTATCTGCTAAACTTAAATTAGCTAAATTAGGAATAGTCTTTACTATATCAATAGCTTTATCATCTAAACCACAATCGTGTAATGTTAAATTAACAATAGTAGAATTATTTTCTAAATATCTTATATCTTGTACTCCACTATCATTAAGAATTTCAAACATAGTTAATGATGGGAAAGTTCCTACCTCTGAAAAAGGTTTTAAACTTTCGCTAGTTAAATTCATTCTTGCTAAAGATAAACTATATAATTTATCTAAGTTTTTTATAATATTTAAATCAACAGTTGTTTCATTATATCTATTAAAACCATCTAATGTTAAAGTTCTCAAGTTTTTTAATTGACCTATAGGAGTTATATCTGAAACTTTAGTACCCACTATATGTAGTTGTCCTAAATTCTTTAATGTACCTATAGAACTTAAATCTACTATATCTGAACTTGTATAATAATCCTTAATAACTAATCTATCTAGAGAATTTTGTAAAGAAGTGCTAGTATTGAAAACTTGTAAATTAGAATTTGTTTGGTCATTTAATTCTAAATCTTCAAAAGAAAAATCTTTAATAGGAGTTAAGTCTACTGCTCCACTTATTCTAATCCTTCTAATTGGGTAAGCTATATCTTTTAAATCTTCAATTCCTGTTAAGTCAGAAACCCCCGAAATATCTATTTCTGGCGACATCTGAATATGGTTATCGTATATATACTTCATTTTATTTTCTACTTCTGACTTAGTGACCGATTGTCCATTAGCCTTTCCAACAAACTCACAAAATATATCATTTAATTTAGAATCTGCAAAATTCAAAGTATCAGTAGAAGCAAAAACCTTTAACGGTTTAAAAGGAACTAAAGTAAATATCAAGCACATTGTTAAAATCATTGAAATATATCTCTTCATAAAATAATCTCCTTTAAAATATCTTTTATACTAATAATCTTTAAGTTACAATATAGATTGGGTGAGCAACGAAAAAATTAATGGCTGCTAAATGGTTTCTACGAAGCAGATCCAATTTTGCTGACATTGATTTTTTCATCAGCGAATCCTTACCCAATTTTTTGTTTAGGTAGATTGCTGACGACAACTACCTAAACCTTTATTTTTAATTTAAATATCCAGTTTCGACTATTAACCATTTCCCATTATCTTTTTTAAATCTAATTTCTGTAAGCAAGTCTTTTGTACCAGATAACTTATTCATTCCAAACTCAACTAAAGAACTATCTTCATATTGAACAGTACCCTTAACAGTAATTGTTGCATGTTCCATATCCTCAAGCTTTTTTTCTGTAATCTCTACTGTAGTAAGCTTATTAGTAATCTTGTTACTTGAAAAAGTATTTAATTGATTGATTTTCTCTAATACTCCACTACCTTTTAAAACTACATCTGAATACTTGTCCTCTGTAGAATTTGAATAATATAACTCTAAGAATTTCTTTGTATTCCCCTCAAGCTCTGTTATTAATTCTTTACTTGGTTCAAATTTTATATCCATTTTACTGCCTGCTTGTACATCAGTTAAACTTACTTTTTCTCCTCCCTCCATTTCAGAATTTATATTAAAGTTTCCACTAAATATTAAAAGCTCATACCCCTCTAACACAGGATTATAATTATCATTAAAAGTAACTATATTCCCTACTGGTTGACTGCTTTTATTAGGCTCTATACCCTCTATATCAACCTTTGCTCCCTTAGGTGCAGTAACTAACCATTTAGTAGTAAAACCCTTAACATCAATCTTATAATCATCAAAGAACAATAACTTCTTACCATCTTTTAAAACATTAATAGGATAAGACTTTAACCCGATATTTACTGAAAATACATTTGATGAATTAGTAATATCAAAATTAGTTGAATTATTCGGGTCATAATAAACCATCTTATATTGTTCTGGCGTAAACTCTTCTATTTTGAAATCTTTGAAATCTGTTTGCTCCATTGACTTTTTAAATAAATCTTCACTTAAAAACTTATCATCTGTTCCCTCTAGCATTTTATAAGCACTACTATAATTACCATCAGCTAGATAATTGAAATATTTTTCAACTGTACTTTTCGGTGTATTCTTACTTTGAATTGAGCTATATCCCCCAATCCCTACAACTAACAATAAAGCTCCAGTAACTAAAAAAATAATTTTTTTCTTTGAAAACTTCGGTAAATTCATTTTAAAATCTTCTCTGTTAAATTCCTCTTTATGTTCCTCTTGCTTTGGAGCTTCCTTTGTTGAAACTGTTGCTCCCCCACAATTCTCACAAAATTTATCTTCAGTATTTATATTGCAACGTTGACAATACATCTAACTCCCTCCTTTGTTATGAAATATTTTTATTATTATTTACTGTTTGAACTCTTTCCATATAGTTAGATGACCAAGCATAATTATCTGCTGAAAGCTCCTTATTTTTACCTAGTACATTATCAAAATAATTTATTCTATAAGCAACAAGTGGTCTTAATTCAACAAATAAACTTGAAACTTCTTTATCACCTAATTTAAATACATATAACTTTTCTAAGTAACTTAATAAATCACTTGAAAACCCAGCCTTATGTGTAGCCCTATCAGCCTTTATAAATATTTTTCTTTCAAACAACATATAAGCAGTATTGGTATATTTTTTAGTTATAAACCAAAGTACAAGCCTTATAATACAGAATAAAGAATAAGTAATTATCGCCCCTATATTCCCAAAAATATCTGCAAAATTTGAACCATAACTACCACTAAATGAAGTAAAAATAGCACTACTAAATATACCTACAGTTAAAGCAAAAGGACTTAAAATCAATGATATTATTGCACTTGCACGACCTAAAAGTATATTTCCATCGTGTAACAACCTCATATTAGCTACATTAGTTTTTATTTGTGCAAATTCATTATAAATAACTGCTCTTAATTCATTCGTTGGTAAAGTGTCCAAAGCTCCTTTACTTATAAAAATTGAATTTCCATAAGAATTAGTTTCTATATCAAGACTATCAAAAGTAAATATCTTAACTGTACCAGTAAAATACTCATACTTCATACGATTAACTCTTTTATTCAACCTCTTAATTTTCTTACCTGATATATTATTTAAAGCTTCTAAAATCATAAATTGTACTTTAACTGGTGCTGAATAACCTCTAATATCTGTTCTATCTTTTAATTGCTCTATAATAGGTTGTAATATTTTTTCCTCTCTACCAATGGTATTCCTACCTCTTGCAAAAAAGGCTACACACCTTTGTCCAAACCCTGTGTACATTCCAAAAATTATAATCATATAAAGTATTAAAGTTCTTATTAAATGATTAAATGGTAGTAATCCACTAGGAAGAAAACAAGAAATCATAAACTCAAATATTCCTATAAAAACTATATTAAATAAGATATTAAATATCGGTATTAAAAACATATTAACTCACCATCCTAATTTTTATCCTTGCGTGTCTAAATTTAGGTACTTTTATAAATACTATAGCTTCCCCAATCGTAAGCTCTCCAAAATCCCTAGCCTTGTAATAAAGTTCTTCTTCAAGAGTAGCACTTAAACTATCACTCATTTGTTGGTTTTCTCCAGACTTACCTTTAGTAATTGTTGTTTTATATAAATCTTGAGTACCTACACCTTTTGATAATTCCTCTTGTGATGCCGATACATCTTGCCTTAAAGCAATCTTAACATTTGTATTACCCCATATTTGACGTAATAACTTTTCATCACCATTTATAATCATATCTGCTAATTCTTGAGTTCCCATAATATTTCTAAATCCATATGACCTAGTTTTATTAATTAAATTAACAATTATCTCACTTGCAAATACATTAAATTCATCAAAAACAGTATATATTTGCTTATCTTTACCAGCGAACCTTGGAGCAACAGTTTTTAAATCTGCTATAATCAATCTACCCAACATTTGAGCATAAACAGAATACTTCAAACTATCTAATGAGAAGAAAACTATATCATTATTCTCAATGCTTTCCATCAAGTCAATTACATTAGGGTCTTGAGTATCAACAAATAACTCTCCTAATTCACTTTCAGCTACAGTCTTTAATCTACCTGCGTACCCATTAACTGCTTTTACATCAGCTTCTGCCAAAATAGGCAACATAAAATTAGCTTTACCATCTAGTTGTGGTACTAAATTTTCCATTACTTCAATACTGAAAGCCTTAATTAAAATCTGTAAATCAATAACCTCATACCCCAATAGCTCCTTAGCTTCTGAAAGTAATAAAACTCTAAATACACCTTGTAAAAATCTTTCAGCTTGGTTTTTGTAATACTCTTCTGACCATTCAAAAATATCAATTAACTTATCTTTTAATTCAGTATATTGACCATGCCTTAAAGGGTTGTAATGTAATGATTTATCAGCTTCACAACAGAACAATTTAAAGTTTCTATTATACCTATCACACATCTCTTTATATTCATTGGGAAACTTAGGGTCGCCCTTACCATCAACAATAATAATAGGGTGATTATTTGTTAAGGCATATTCTAATAATGTTTTTATACACTCTGTTTTACCCGCCCCAGTTGCTCCAACAATTAAACACATAGCATTTAACTCTTTAGGTGAAACAAAAAAATCATCAAAACCTTTAATATCTTGACCTAATAAAATACTGGTCCTTTTTAATAATTCTTTTTCTTCATCAATAGTTACTAGAGTTTCCCCAAAAGGTGTTTTATTCCCTTGTGGTGCTTCTGGTGTATAACTATCCTTTTCCTTTGGTGGAGTTATATAGTTATCCTTATCATATTCTGGAGCTACATTTTCATTAGGATTGTATTTTTTTAAATCCTTTGTAGTAAAGAACATTTGATAAATAACCCCTCCAATAATTAAAACTATGATTATTTCTAATAATCCACTCAATTAATTCCCTCCTTTTAAGTGTTCATTTAAAGCTTGTAGCCTATTAACAACAGTTTCATCAACAAAATTAAACTCACTATCTCCCTTGGTGGAAACTTTGATATATCCCTCAATATCACTAAATACCTTATATTCAATTTTCTTAACATTACTAATAACTAAATTTTCCTTAGTTTTAATATTGCTATTTAAATATTGAGAGTTCTTTTTATCAATAACCCCCATAGCTCTATCACTTATTCCCTTTAAAATAACTTTCCTATCCTCACTTAAAGTAACTATTTCAAGAGAAAAATTACAACAATTCAACAAATTATTTTTTCCAGTAGTACCTACATTATTTAAAAATTTAGATATTAACCTCAAAACTCTTAAAACTGGGTTTTCATCTGTTTCTTGATTAAAGTCAAACCATACAAATTCAATATTAGAATTTTTAAATTCATTTGATGGCTCATAATTTTTAATAAATATAGCATTTCTATCCCCTAAAATTTTAAGCTTAGTTTTTAGTCTTTCTACATATTCATCTTTTATAATTTTTCCTAAGTGAATATTGGAAAACCTATCTTTTTGAAATACTTCCCTAGCTATAGATATGAATAAGTCAAATGCTTCAAGTGAAGATATGCTATTAATATAATGGCTTTCCCTAATTAGATATTCAAAAGAATACACACTATTCATTATCGGTCTAAATCCTGGCTTATTTAATAATCTATTTATTTTAAGTTCGTTCAGCTCCAATTCATAAGATTTATATTTCAAATACTTTAGAGCTGTACTTTTTAAATAAACATATTTATTATTATTTAGCTGTTCTGTTCCTACCAAAAGTAACTCCTCAAGCTTTTTTATTTCTCTAAAACCCTTTGATTTATTTCCAAACCATTTATAAATTTGCTGAAATAATGCATAGCCCCCGCATTCATTAATCTTTTTTAACAATTCTTCATATTTCAATTCAATCTCTAGATATGTATGAGGATCAATAATATCTGTTCTAACCTCTATTTTGTACCCCACATTAATTCATTCCTCCTTTTTAATAAGGGCATATGCCCCAAAAACTATACCAAAATTGTGTTTCCTGCAATCATATTTCCATTCGAAACCTTATTGTTAATAGTTTCTTGTGTGTACTTATGTCCTATAACTTCAATAGCAAAGCTTTCTCCATTTAACTCAACTACTGCATCAACACAATCTCCATTAGGCAATATTTCTTTATTTTCAATATATACTTGCGTTTCATTTTTCCATATAGCATTAGGATATTGTTTCATAACTTGATAATAAGCTTCTGTTAGCTTCAAATCGTGAGTTACTTGATTTAAATTTGACTTGTAGAAATACTGTATGCCTAAATTGTTTTGACAATAGGATTTCCCTTTAGTATCAATTCTTACAACCTCTATCATTTGCCCCCCAATAGGATTAGCTTTTTCAATTTTTATATAACCAGACTTTTCAAGCTTAACAAGTCTATCCCTATTTAAATCACAATGCGATTTAGCTTGTTCTATAGTTGATAATCCAGTATTAGATATTTGCTTTAATAGTCTCATATCCCTATTAGTCATTACTTTAACTTTGGTTGACTTTCTCCCCCTTGCCATTACTTATCTCCTCTCAAAAGTTTAGTCATTGAAAAATTAATAGCTACTAAATAGTTTCTATGAAATAAATACAATTTTAACAATATTAATTTTTTCATTAATGAACCCTTGTCCTACAATTATGTTCTTTAGAACATTAAGGGCATATGCCCTTACAAAATATTTTTGAAAAGTATTTTTCAAAAATACTAGCTTATGCCGAAGGCATAATTACAAAAAATGCGTTAGCATTTTTTAAAATGCAGTTGGCTGCCGCCCCCACTTATAAGGTCTAAAAGTCAGCTTGCTGATCTACGAAGTAGCCCGTAGGGTTTTAGCACCGTTCCATTAGAGTGTTCTTGAACGACTAAGGGGTCCCAAAGAATTATAAGTAATCGAAGTATAACGAGATTATTTATAATTTTTTGGGGTCGTTCCTAGAACCTCTTATGGATATAAGTGGGGGCGGAAGCCTACACAACGGTGAAACACAATTTTGTGTGGAACTCGTTGTTTCAACAACTAGCATAGTTGTGATGTAACACTATATGTGGAACTGCTGACTTAATAAGAATTTCATATTTCTGTTATTATAAAGCAAATAACTTCTATATATTCTAAGTTTAAATTTCAAATCTAACTTGATAATCACTATACTCATTTATCTTTTTAAGATATTTATAATTTAGTATTTTATATAGCTTTTTATCATAACACTGAACTTTTATAATTCCCTTATCCATATATGCACTTTCAACCATTTTGCCTATAACTGATGGTAATTCCTTATTATCTATAGCCATTAAAACACCATTGTAAAATTCCCTTACTTCATCACTTCTAGTTCTATCTAAAACTATTCTCTCAAGACGTAATTCTGCTTCTATTATTTTCTCTATTATCGAATCTTTTACAGCGTTATCTATAATTGATACTAGCGTTTCTGCCAAATCAACACTTAAAGTTGTCATCCTCTCTAATATCTCTTTATTAACTTTCTCAAGTTCATCTTGTCTTTGAATTATATATCCAAACTTTTCAAGTATTAAATCAGACTTTTTTTCTAATTCTTCTAGTTGATTTTCAAAACTCATCTTTCTATATCTCCTACCATAACTTAAAAATTTATTAATCTATATAGCTCTTGTTCAATTTGAATAATAGGTTTTTCAATCAATTTTCCAAGCTTATCTTTTAAATTACTAACTGTTCCTGGCTGTACCATATACATTCCACCTATACAAACTATTATTAATTTCACTAAAGCTTTCCTCATAATCATCCCTCCTACTCTCCTAGTAAAATTCTCTTATAAATTTAGAAAAATAATATATGTTATATTTTTATTCAAAGTGGGATATAAATCCTAATTTTTAATTAACTCTTGCTTGCAATCTTCATGCTACTTTCTAGTAATAATCTCTCATGCTCTTCTATCTGCTTTATTCTTTTCAAACTTAACTTTGCTTTGCTAATCCTTTTGCTATTATTACTTGTATAGTTATTCTCTGAAACCTCCTTATCCCACCCTAGTAACCTTTTTTCTAGCTTGTCATAATCATACTCTCGTGCTTCAAAATTATTAAACGACATAGGATTTATATCACTATTACTACTCTTCTTTGGAATAGATTTAATTAAGTTTTCATTCCTTTTTTTATTTTCTTCTTCCCTCTTAATTAAAGCTATCTCAACTTCCTCTATTGTTTTAAATCCTTTACTTCTCCAATCTTCTAGTAATGAAATAATATACTTAAAACTTTTAATGCGTCTTTTTGATAATTCTATTATTGCCCTTTCTAAAAAATCATCTCCATATTCTCTACCTAATCTTACTAGTTCATCCAATTCAAACTGAGTAATATTTGCATTTATATAGTATTTATAGCAATTTAATATCTCATTATTTAGATTAATTACTTTAACCGTTTCTTTATTATTTAATATAGATATATTTTTACTTTATATTACAATTATAATAATAAAATTTAATATATACATATTTTTTTCATTATTTTTGAATTTTTATAATTAATTATATATAAATTCTTCCTATTTTAAACAGATTTGTATATAATTAATCTATATGCAAAGGTGG
>OGRO01001488.1_pt1 | contig 20018 bp, 12 predicted proteins | sample 1553451 | NCBI WGS metagenome assembly OGRO01 (sample SAMEA2580021, study PRJEB22360) | human gut metagenome
CCGTCATTTCCCGTGTATTAATCGGTGTTGGCAAATCGCAGCTGTATGTTGCGGCAACACTGTCAGATGACATAATTTTATACTCAACAAGATTTCCGACGATAGCAGTATCAAGCGTGTATAACTTATTTTTGTCAAGATCAATTATAGTGCCGTCAATTGTCTCAACATAATATCTGCCGTCACAGTATATAATATCGGCGAGCTTTGTATCCACCTGCTTTTCTGTTGCAACACCTGTTGAAATTTTGAGTGTTCCCGAAGCATTGGAACTAAGTGTATAGAACATTGTCTCATGGTGAAGCTCTGTATCTTCATACCTGTCCTTACCTTCAGCTCTCAAACGTAGGTCTCCAGTTTGGTTTGTACCGTCAGAATGAACTATTACAGAACCGCAGTCTCTACTCTTTAGAATCCCGCCTATTCCGTTGATTGAGCCCCATACTTTTCCGCTTTGATAATCGGAGTTATTCTGTAAATCTCCGCCATTTACCGAAAGGCTGTTTGTTTCGCTTCCGCTAAAGTTGCATTCAGATATAACACCCTTGTAATACGGACTTCTTATACTGTCAATTTCTTTTTTAGCCTCTGTCATTGTTTCATATTCAATTGGGCTGTTCTTAGCTCTTATTCCATTTGATGCAGTGCCACTTATTGTATTACCGACAACAAACTTAACCAAACTACCGCCTTCAACAGTATTGCCAAGCGGTACAGTAATTGTTTTGCCATCGTAAGTACAGGTTATCTCATAATCACCACGAAAAGCACGAACAAATGCCTTACCATTTCCATTTGTTGTAAGTGTAGTGTTTGTTGCAAATTCTTCATTTGTAAGCTGTTTCCACTTGTCATAGGCAGGTTTCTTATTCCAATCGCGATCATAGAATGGTGCACTTTCTGCATTCCAACGCCAGTGCATTGAATCCTCTATTCCCCATACAATAAATGCAGTCGCTTTTGGATGTGAGAATGTTGCAAGAAGCGTATCTTCCAGATGATTGGGTGCATAATCGGTATTTCCGTTGTAAAAATCATATTCAGTAACAGAAACCTCATCAACAATTGACGCACACTCATCTAACTGATGATAGAATCCCTGCGGATAGTAATACTTTGTACAATGAGCCTGAATACCTATTCCGTCAATCGGTGCCCCTTCTTCCTGCATTTGCTTAACTATATTCAATAATGTCGGAATACGGTCATTGTAGTTTTTGTTAGGCTTTCCTTCTATGCCCGTTTCATTTATATAAAGCTTAACATCAGGGTCAATATTGCGAACTTCTTTTAATATATCCGTATAAAGTCTTGTTGTGTTGTGTGTTGTATGTTGTACGAGTAAGATTACTATCGCACGGTTCGTTAATAACATCCCAATGTTCAAGCTTACCTTTAAACGTTTGTGCAAGCGGTCTTACATAGTCCATTGTGCTTTTATAGAGTTCCTGATAAGTCATCTGTTTTACTCTGTCAAACGGCATTATGCCCGCACTATCCCAGAAAATTGTATGACCTCTGACACGTTTTCCTCGTGATAAAAACTCATTAACCATATCTATACCTGTTGCCGCATCTGTACTTGTTATGCCCCTAGGTTTCAGATTATCAGCAGCAACACCAGTATTCATATCGTTATCCATAAAATTATCAAGAGTCTGACCTCTTACGGTATTCAAATCAATATGTTCGTCCAAAACCTCAGTCTCGCAGATTGCTGCACCAAACATAAACTCATTTTCGGTCATTTTAACATTAATTTTTGCACCTGAAACAGGATTACCGTTTGAGTCAACAACATTAACAGAAATATCCTCTTTACGGTATTTTTCAATTCTGTTCCACGCTTCCTGACGCCACACATGATCTTCTTCTATGCCTTTGTAACCCTCTCGTTCCTTCATAAGAGAAATTTTATCTGCACAATCCGCTCTCAAGCCAAAATCCCAGAACTGTACTTCTTTTATTTCCACTGTTGATGCTTTTCCCTGCGGAATAAATCTTATCCACGAACCATCAAGAAGCTCGGTAATGCCGCTATCCGCCATAAGATATATATCTTGCCATTCAGAGTTTCCCGGCAAGCTAATTATATCCTCAAGTGCAAGGCTCCACGACTGTACTGTTCCTGACCCTGCCGCTCTTCTCTGCAAGTATACTGCTAATATAGCAGATCCACTCTCATCTTTTGCAGATGTTGCACGTGCTTTAAAATGCAATAATCCAATATGATCCTGTTCAAAGGGAATTGCACCGTCATCACTTTTTTGTATTGTTATTGCAACTTCGTTTCCTTTAGTATCACTTTCTGCCGGGGTGTACGTAATTGTAAAAGTCTGATGTGACCAATCATCTTTTATTGTAGTATTGTCTCCGCTTGCCGGGTCTGTAGCAGACAAATTATATGAGAGAAAAGTCGATTTTGTTGAGTCAAAAACCAAACGTGTGTCTGAGTCAACAAGCTGGTCTATTTTTGAAGCAATAGTATTTTTATCCCAGTCATAGCCAGCTTCTTTAACGCCCTCTGTTAAGCCAAAAGAATTGTCACCCGATGAATATATAACATCTCCTGTTTTAAGCAGATATTTTATTGCATAGGCAGGCATCATATTGGTTCCGTTAATGGTCTCAAGAACACCCGGAAGTTCAATATTCACCCAGTCGACCTCAAGAGTATCATTGCCCATAACCATTGTAAATTCACCGTTATTTGCTTTTCCGGCATAAGCTTTTGAATTTGCGTCATAATTATATGTAACAGTATCTCCGCCTATCATTGTTAATGTCTCTTCAATAGGCACATACAAAATACCTTTATATTCAACAGGAGAAGTAGCAAATGAGCTGAATTCTATTTTTGCAGCCACTGTTCCCTCAACACTCACATCCGGGACTACGTTAGACAAAAGCTTGTAATTTGTAATTACGCCTGTTTCATCAACTTCTATGTCATCAACGTCAAAATAATGTGAATATTTGCCGTCTACATCAGCTTTGACAATCTCTACCTTATGGATTTCTTCCTTTGAAAGATTATCCGGGTCGGCATCCGGATCCACAAGCATAAGACTCACAAGCTTGTTTGGTTCAGTTATTCCGCTATACACAACTCTTTTTTCTGCCAATGCAAAAGTTATAGTACTTAATACAAAAATTATAACTATACACAAACTTAACGTCTTTGTTATAATACGTCTCATTTCTACACGCTCCTTAAATATTGGGGAAGTCATATTGCCCTCCCCCGCTCAATCAAACGTACACATCAATGCGCTATTATCTATAAATTACAATTTCTTTTGGTACTCCCGTTCTATAATATACAAACACCTTATCACCTACACTCAAATCACTTATAGATGCTGCATAAATTCTATTTCCGTTATCTTCAACAATAGAAACCGGAGTTATGCCAGTTGTTGTGATAACTCTGTTCCAATTATCATAATCTGCAGTAGTTTCAGGCTTGTGATTAATAACAAAACCATTTTCTATAATCTGCTTAATTGTCCCTGCAGCAAGTGTATTACCATCGGAATAAAAGGTCTTTACAGTTGAAACTGCTTCCCAGACACCCTTAACAGCCTCAAACGGTTCCGTTATACCATGCTGATACCAAACAAGCATACGACTGTATTCTTTTTTATTGGTATAGTCACTTGAACCCATAATTATATCGCCGGGTCTCAGTTGCTCAGCAGTAACCGAACCATGAGCAACATCTTTTCGATTAAAGACCATCATAATCGGTGCATTAGATGTTGAACCAAGTGCACGAGCCTCAACAAAAACTGATATATCTCCACTGTCTGCAATACATTGACCTGTTGTCAGAATAACATACGGAGCTGAATTTATTTGATCAATAATACCAGCGTCAGCACCATAAGGATCAATTCTCACAACAACAACTCCGGCATAATAATTTTCATCTATATCATATATCTGTGCTGTATAATCAACAGCACTTGATAAAATCGTATATGATCCATATGAAAATTTATTTTCAAAGCTAAGGTCTGTCGGAATCTTAAACACCTTTGTGTTAACATTAAGTCGTACATCATCACCAAAAGACTTCGGAGTTGAGTAATAAGTAAGAACATCGTCTTTGCCCTTTACCAGCCTTGACCCATCACCCGGATCAATATTTGTGGAAGTATTAATTGATACAATCTCACCATTTTTATTTGCCTTGTATTTAACAATCTGTGAGATTTTCCCTGCTTCATCCCATAAACCTGTTGTTAGATTATATGCAAATGCGTCCTTAGAATCCATTCTTACTCCATTGATGATAATCTTACTTTTTGTATCATAAATCATAACAGTGTTAGTCTGTGTAAACATTTTTATCTGAGGATTTGATAAATTCTTGCCTTCAGAAAAGGAAATCAAATATCCGTAAAGATAGTTTTCGCCTGTAACCTCAAAGTGAGCAATCTCTCCAAAGTAATTAAGGTAAACGGTAATCAAAGTACCTAGTTCTACCTTTTCAATCTTGGATTTAATCCCCTCATCATAAACAAAGTCCTTTCCCTCTAAGGTAATAGTGTTATCCTTCTTTTTAAACTTGTTAACAGTTCCTGCTGCTACCTCGTCCGTTATGTAGATACGAACGGCTTCATTTTTTTTGTTAATAAAACAGGTAGCAATTGTGTTAAGAGGAATGTTGTTAGGCAGAATTACCTTCCCTGCTTCAAATACAGGATATTCATTTTCAATCAATTCAGTAATACTTATACTGTTTCCATTAGCATCAGCAATTGTTTCCGAATCCATTGAAACCGAGAAAACCCGCATCGACCTATACTCTTCAATTTTAACAACATCAATTGCAGAATCATTATCGTTATCAATAAGCACAAGCCTACCCTGACCGAGCTTCAAATCCTCAGCTGTATAATTCTTAAATAAGCTGTAGTTATAAAGCACATCAACAACATCATCAAGAGCAATTTTTCTTTCCTTGTTATTTGAACTCCAATAACTTATTTCCTGTTTATTGATTCCATCATGATTAAGGTCCTTAGCTGCAATTTCAATATATTTCTCACTATTATCATGCAAAGCTAAAACCATGGGGCTGCTACCATTTTTAACAAGAGCTTTAACACGCATACCTATATAGTTTTCGTACTGCCCTATTTCACAGTTATATCCGACACCGCTAATAATAATTTTACCATCCTGTGTACCATCTTCATCAATAATTGAAGAATAACTCGTGCTTTGGACAATTCCGTCAATCATCTGCATGCCGAGCACTCTCTCCATATAGCTTTCATTGCTTAAATACGTTTCCACGCCACTGCTGGAGTAGATAGGAGTAACTGCTTTTGCCTCTAAAGTGTTGAGAATAAGCTCTGCGGTCTCCTTCATAGTTATAACGCCTTGAACATCAGTGTTTACTCCATTGGAAATATTGTATTTTTTTGCAATACTCTGAATGTCGGTTATATCTTCCTCATCAATGCTCCCATCCTTAAAAAATATGGAGTAACCGAGAATATCCAACACAACAGCAAGTGCAGTTATTCTTTTTACCGGAATGGAATACTCTTCCTTACCAAAATATCGCTCTATAATACTGGTCGATGGCTCAATTACAGCTATAGCCTCCACCATCTGACCTATATTCATTTCTTTTGTTGGTACATAATCTTTTAAAGCTCCCATACCAACAGCAATATCTGCTGCCAAGGTCATCTCAAAATCTTCATTAACTATATCCACATCCGAAACTATTTCTGGCATTTTTTCTGTTGTCTCGACTGCAAATACATTGCAAATGGACAGAAAAAGAGTTGCTGCCAATATTAAACAAATAATTTTTTTAGATAACATATCTGTCCTCCTTTACTGCACGATGCAGGTGTATATAACCTTCGCAATCTCAGCTCTTGTGATATATCCCTGCGGTTTAAAACTTCCGTCCTCATAACCGTTGATTATTTGTGCTCTTGCAAGAGTATCAACAGCTACACGAGCGTAATCTGATACAGCATCATAATCTGTAAAGTCAACTAAAGTTTGCTTCTTTTCAAAATTCATATAATAAGCGTCAGCTGCTCTCAGCAACATAAGAGCTGCATCCTGACGGGTGATATACTGACCTACACCAAAACTCTGCGCACTGATTCCCGTAACAATTCCTTTACCAAATGCAGTTTCAATATAAGGCTTGAACCAGGCACCTTCGGTAACATCGGTAAACCCGAGTGTTGTAGTTTCTGTCTTTCCTGCACCAAAAGCTGCAATAAGAATCTTTACAAATTCTTCACGGGTAAGACTGTCATCAGGACGGAATATACCACTGCCGTCACCGGTCATAATATCATTGTCATAGAGATAATTAATTGCGTCAGCAGCCCATTCATAATCTGCAATATCCGAAATTTTAACAGCATTCGAAGTCTTTGGATTTTCATTGATTATATCAACCGTTGGCTTGTCCAGTGTAATACTTCTGGCGTAACCGCCTCCGCCGCCTCCGCCACCGGCACCGCCTGAGTTGCTTGATCCCGGTCTTTGAACACCGTCTTCGGATAACTGATTATTATAAATATTTTCAATTTCTGTATTAACAATATTCTCAATTTCTAAAATGTCCGTAAAATCAATATCATCTAACACTTTTTCAAGCTGATATTCACTTATTTTATCTAACTTATCAGAAAATTGAACCCCGAATACATCATTATACTTATTTATGGTTTCAATAATTTCACTTGTTGCTGCATTATTTAGTGCAGCAAGAGCCAGTTCAGAACGAACAAGACTTTTAAGCTGAGCAATATTTTCGTCACCCTGAACCTTTTCTGCAACATTAGCCGAAACAGTTCCTGCAAGTGTATCAACATCGTCGTCAAGTCCTAATATTTTCTTGTTTTTTACGAGAATTTCCGCAATTTCTGTTTCATTACCGGTCCTGATTGTAGCAATTTCCCGAGCAGATTCAATACTTGCAGAAATCGATTCAATCGTTGCTCCTGAACCCTGTGTACTTATCAGTTCATAAATTAAATCCTGATATGAACCGACCTCTGATAAATCAAAAATGTACGCCTTATTGTTATAAGTATCCAGCTGCATCATCATTTCACCCTCACTTGTGGCTCCTGATATAGCCGCCGCAGCCGTAATATCAATTCCCGGTTCCATATTCAAAACATAAACTATTCTGTCTCTCTTAGCTGCAGGCATTCCCTTTGCGCCTGTCACAACAGTATATGTACCATAAGTCGCATCATCTGCTAACACAAATGAGGACACCCCGTTTATACCTACTCCCGCATAAATCAAATGCTCATCCATCAATTCTTCATCAATTGTTTCTTCTGTTTCCAATTTTGTATCGAAAATATAGATAAGCGTACCGAAACCTGCACCTGTTTCGGTATAATTGACCTTGATTGTACTATCCTCGATTTTAGCAGTCAGTGAAGCATTCTCAGCAAAAACTGAGTTCATCATAATACCCGACATAAGAACAACTCCTGCAAATATCTTCAGATACTTGGTAATTTTATTCCTTTTCTGCATGAATGTTTACCTCCGATATTCCCATATATTCATTTTCTACAGACTGAACTCTGATAAACATAACATTCTCAAAGTCAACCGTAGTCTTTTCAGCTGATGTACCTGCATAAATTGTATTCCAGTTCTCACCGTCAACCGAAACTAAAATTTCATACTTATATGTCTCTCCGTTTGGAGTTCTGAAATCTACGCTGATATTTCCCTTGTCTGCCTTTTCAACCAACTCGTATTCAACGTAATCTCCGTCATTTCCATACCAATATGTATTCATCAAGCCGTCAACAGTCTGTGATACTCTTTCGCCTGTCTGATCACGGTGGGTATATGTTGCAATCCACTTGTCAGCACCGGCTGCCAGATATTCGGCATAAGCCTCAACACTATTGTCATTTGTAACCCTTCTCTTTGCATAAACCTCGTGTGGATTCGGGTTACTTGCGGTGATATTGCCACCATCAACAACAATATCAATATAATTATCCCTTTCAGTGTCATCAGAATCGGTCAAAGTAAAATCAACCATCTTTTTAACACCATTTACATCAACTGTTATTTTATACTTTCCTCTAAAGCCACGAATTGTAGCATTACCGTCTGTATCTGTGACAACTGTTTCGTGAGTTGCATAAACATTCTCTACCATATCCTTCCAGACAGCAAGTTCCGGCTTTGCATTCCATTGTCTATCAAAGAACGGTGCATCATATCGCCAGTGCATTGAGTCTTCAATACCCCATATAACGAAACCACCGCATTTTGGATGCGAGAAGCATGCAAGAAAAGTATCATAAAGATGACGTGCATCACCTTCGCTATTTTGATTTGTAAAGTCATACTCAGTAATTGTAACGCTGTCATACCCTGCCTGCGTCAGAATTTCAATATCCCACCAAAAGCCCATGGGATACAGATAGTTTGTACAATGTCCCTGAATCCCGACACCATCAATCGGACCTCTGTAATTAAGCTTTATATCATCAGGCAGACGGATAAATCCGGTCGCTCTGGTTGCGTTGTCACGACTGTTACGACCTTCCATTCCTGTTTCGTTAACAATTAGCTTCGCCTTTGGATCAACCGCTTTTGCAATTTTAAATACATCAGCAAATACTTCCATTCCATGTGCGGTTCGAAACTTATTTGAATCATGAGGCTCATTCAGACCATCCCACTCTACAACCGTATTACGGAACATCCATGCCTCTGCCGCCACCTCACGCAAGAGTGTCGCGCGATCGTACTCGTATTCGTTGATATCATAATAGCCTTTTTCCATAGTTGCCATTGATTTAATTTTCATTTCATCCCACGAAAGGGCGTGTCCTCTTGCTCTCATTCCAAGGTCAAGCAAGTCGTTAATCATATGTGCACCATCACGGTAAAGGGTGGTGTGCCCCTCATCTTTCATTTCGTTACCAGATACCCCTGTATTAAACAGCTTGTAGGTATCCATTCTCAGTTTATCTACTCTTGAGTTGTCCGGATCAATTCCAACCAACTCCCTTGCACACGGGGCAACTCCCATCAAAAATTCCTGTTCGGTCATATCCGCTGTAACAGTTGCTCCTTCAACAGGGTTACCTTCCTTGTCACGGACACGAATTACCATATCATCCTTGCGATATTTATCAATTCTTCTCCATGCCTCTTTTCTCCAAAGATGATCTTCCTCCATCCCCTTGTAATCTGCACTTGTACGACCCGGCTCGAGCATCTCAATATCAACCGTTGTGCCGTAGTTATACATCTGCATCTCTGCAATCTGTATAATCTGCGGCTTGTAGCCTACCGAATAGGTAAGGTGCGAAGCACCTGACTTAAGGGTGTGAATACCACTGTACATCGGAAGATAATATTTTTTCCATTCCGGACCTATTTTGACCTCTTTTTCCTGTGCCTTATTCCACGTATCAAGCTGCTCATAACACGGTCTTAAGCCTGCCATACCCGACTCGTCTGTTATCTTGGTGGCTCTTGCCCAGAAGGTCATCAAGCCGACATCTCCTGCGTTAAAGCTGCCTCCGTCGATAAATATATCCTTCTGAATAGAATAGTTTGCCATCGGCACACTGCCATCAGGCATAGGATATGTCTCGATTTCGAGTGCCTCGGTAAATGGCATACCCTCAACAGTTACCTTTTCGCATCGCATCAACGAATCATCTGATGAAGTATCGGTTTTCACCGCATACATTCTTCCCGGCTGGAGTAAAGGCTGACCTTCAGGCAAAAGATGAATAACACTTTCAATATTAAAAGGTTCAAACGCCCCCTGATAATCAAGTTCCGGGAAAGTAATATCAATTCTGTTTTCTTTCGCACTGTATGTTGCAGGAGTTGTTCTTGCCGCATCCTCTATAATATAGATCGGAACCATACATACACTGTTTATCATTCGTACAGGTCCTGGCATTTCAATTGGAATCCAATCAATTTCAATTCTCTCGTCACCGGGTGTAACACGGATTTCACCGTTGTTTCCGTTGCCAATATAGCATTTATTATTTTCATCCCAGCTCATATAGATGCCGAGCTTGAAAAACACCTCTTCCATCGGTATATACACAACACCGTCAATAACTGTACAGGGATTTTTAAGTTCTATAAGAGTGTTGTCGATATAGATCTTAATCTCATCATCACCCTTTGCAAGGACAAGCATTTGCATACATGAAAAAATCATCACCAGAGCAATAAGTAATGAAACAATTCTTTTAAACCTCATAGTCTGCCTCCTCTCAGGTTTCAACATCAAATGTCTTTCCATTTGAAAGTAATATCATTCCGTCAGCACTGTTAAGAACATAAATATCAAGTTTTGAGCCTGCCTGCTGAATTTCAAATTCACAGTTCAAGCTTCCTGCATCGCCCACTATATTCTCTTTTTTAATGACAGTAGCGTCAATAAGCTTGTTTGTTTCAGCTTCACGCTCTACAATAAGAACATCTGCGTCAAATGTATCACCGCTCATATTGGTGTAGTCGATGTTAATTACATTTGTGCCAACTGTAGGATAACTCTTACCTATTGAGTTCACAATCTTCATATCCTTGAAGCCCATAAAATTACCCGTTTCGGTTGAATTGTTATTTGTGTTCCGAATAACAACCCTATCAATAGATTTTGCCTGTTCCGCCGAAATCTGAACTGTGTTAGCAACGCACGCACCGTTAACACCCGTTGTTACATTTATATTGTATATTGTTGAATCAGATTTGTTAGGTGTCATAGTAAATGTAAACGGAATATCTGCTCCCTTATAAAAAGGACTGTTGGATAAATCCGTTTGCCAGTTGCTTGACATAAATAACGTACCTGTCTCTTGTGACCATGCACCTGCACCTACATTAATACCTCCTGCACTTGCCCAGTATCCATTCCACTGTCTGTAAAGCTTTAAAACTGATATTGTAAGGCTCTCATCAGCATTTGCCAAAAGCAAGGTAACATCTGCATCGTTGCCGCCGAACTTACTTGTCCTTATTGTACCCGTAAAGGTCATTGAGCTGTTGTCGGAAATCGGATTAATCTTTTTATAAAGTCGGTTGTTGCTGTTAACCGAATAAGCTCTTGCCCAAAGATAGTCACCGTCTATTGTAAAGGCAGAATTAATCCCGGCTCGCGTAGTTGAGTGTGCCCACACATTTCCGGCAAGAAATTCATCGTTATCTGTTGTTGTTTCACCAACCGCTGCAAGATTAAGTTCCTTCATTGACACGTCCAGTACCGTCTCCGATGAACCGAAATATGGCTCTCCAAATTCAATACCACTGCTTGTTGTAAAGGACCACTTATAGTCAAAACTGCTTTCTGACGATATACCCTTTACATTTTTAATTTCAATGGTGTATGCAGTGTTTGCTTTTACTCCATCAAGCTGAATATTAACTTTCTTATCATCATTGGACATAGCAACATCAGCAACACTTGCTTCGCCTCCGGATACTGACACCTGCTCCAAGGTCACCGGTTCTACCGGGCTTTCAAAATCAACATAGCATTCTGTATCAACTGTTGCATCAACAGTTCCGTTTTCAGGGAAGTATACCGCATTAATCGCAGTTTCAGGCTGAATAGCTTTTACCTTGATACCTTTAAGATATAATAAATCCTCCGGCTCCTGATCAACAGAAATCGAGTCTGTAGTAATTACATTCAAATACGCGTTTGAAAAATTCTTTATCACATCACTGGTAATCTGCGACCACTCATTTATAATACCTGTACCAATTTTAGCACCGTCTGCATATACTTCTGTTACAAATCTGTAGTATTCACTTCCTTCCGTAGGTTTAATAGTTATCTTTACAGTATATTCCTTGCCCCAATCAAAGCTGATATTGTTAGGGTCACGGTCAAGGTTTTTACATATTACACTTTTTTGTCCTTTTGGATAGAACTCTGTGACCGCCCATCCATGTTCAATTCCTGTTTCTAGTATTTTAAGCATAAACGGTGACCATAATATAGTTCCGGTTCCATTAGGATTTGCAGTTTTGAAACAAAACCATATGTTTGCTCCACTGTTTATCGGAGCTTCTTCGGGGGTTTTGAAATCGTATGTAATCTCCAGCGTGCTGTTGTCAGCAATTGTGTTGGCAATAATCTTTTTAGAGGTCTGCGTTTCTCCGTTCTTCCCCAAAGGCTTACCATCACTTCCAATTCCACGAATTACCGCAAGACTGCCATCTTCTGCATCTCGGTAGCTACCCACTCCACCATAATTGATAGCCCATCTTTCTCCGACGGCATACCTACTGTCAGTTTATGGATTACCCCACCAGTTAATATCAAGCCCATCATTTGCATAGGTATTGTTAAATGTGTCCTCAAATATAATTGTATCACCGGCAAATACCGTCATTTCCGCCGGTATCATAATTGTCAGCATGATAGTCGTAACAATCAATGCTAATAGTCTTTTATTCATAATAACCTCCATATCCTTTCTACCATAAAAAACAGACAAGCATCTCTATCATATATAATGGCAAGATACAATCTATTCTTCATATATGATGCATTCAGTGGATTTTCAAAAAGAAGGATTAACTATTTTAAATTAATCCTTCCTCAATTCTTTATATATGTATCACTTAGTAAGTTTTGCACTATGCAAACAAGGATAATAATACTTACGTGCTATACATTATTTTGTATCTATTGGTTCAGTATATGGTCTCAGAATACCAAACGAATCCCAAATATAAAGTTTTACATATTCTGTTGCAGGATCTGTAATTGTTACATCAATTGCAAGATTATCAGAGTTCGCACAATGTTCGTCATAGGTTTCAACAAAGTATTCTTTATGCTTATCTGTTGCTTTGTCACAAACAGCTGCAATTAACGCAAAATCTACTGCATGACCTGTTACATTTTCAATCGGAAGATAAATTGTGTTATTACCTGCAACAAGAGCAGTTTTTGTGCCTTCCGTTGTTATTTTAAGGTTCTTCAGTCCCATAAAATTCTCGTTAACATCATACCAGTTGTTATGGATATAAATACCCACTGTATTGAATGACTCTGCCGTAGCTTTGTCTATCTGTCTTGTTGCTGTATAAACACCACCTATACCTGTGATTATTGATAAATCATATTTTGTACTGTCTTCTGCATTGGGTGTCATTGTAAATGTAAACGGTATATCTGTTCCTTTATACAGAGGTTTTGTTGAGACATCAATTGCCCAATCTCCATCCATGAAAACCGTTCCGTTACTTTCCGACCATGCACCTACATCGTCATTTGTACCAAGTGAGCTGAAGTAAAAACCACTATACGCCTTTTCATAAAATCTTATAACAGAAACAGTCCTTGATAAGTCATCATTTCCAAGCACAAGTGTAACAGCATAATCTTTTCCGCCCGGTTTATTTGTTTTAAAGGTACCTGTAAAGGTAAGCTTTCCGCCTGCCGGAACAGAATCGAATTTCTTTACCATTTTATTATTTGTAGAACCATCCTTGCTTGTTACTGCCCAGAAATATTCTCCGTCGGTTTTGCTTATGCCGTTTAACTGCCACATATCTGCACCCGAAGCGTTAGCCCATGTATTTCCATTCAGATAACCCGCATCAGCTGTTGTAACCTTATTTATTGCTACAACATCCAAATCACCCATCTTTTCATCAAGCATTACTCCGTCGTTGTTGTACCTAATATCGCTGAAATTAATGATATCACCCTTAACAGTTTCCTCTACCTTAATGTTCTGGAATGTGAAAAGCTCTGCGCCGTCAACCGTTGCCTTCTCATTACTGTACACTCTGTAGTTGATGTTTGCCATCGTTGTTATATTCTCTTTATAGTAATCCCACACAGTGTTGCTTACAGTAGAAAGGTGCTGCTCACCCTCGGCAAGTGTGGCATCTGTAATTGAAGCACTGCCTGCTTTATCCGTTATTGTTATAGTAAGCTTGTGATTTTTCAGTACAGGATCATAAGCAAAATCGTAAACTATTGTATATTCCGTGTTCTCGGAAAGTGTAAACGTTTTGCCGTTGTACCCCATATGCGTGAAAGTACCTGTTTTGGTATTATAGGCTGACATTTCATAATTCTTGGTTCCGTTATAGACTCTATTATAAATAGTTACTCCCTCGGTACTTCTCGCACCAGTCTTTACATCTTGTGTAAATGCTATTCTACTCGTTGAGGTTCTTACCGGAGTAGCCGTGAACAACTTTTTGGTAATTACCGTTTCCTCTCCGGCATTCTTTGCCATGTAGGATTTTATAACTGTATTTTCGTCTGTAACAGATATTTGAGTTGTAGGCAGCTCCCATCTGTAACCCCATATGGTTCCTGCTTTATAAGCAGCGACACTGTCCGCCCAGCCCGTTATGATACCACTCATATCATCATCCATCAATACAAATGTCTTTGTATCGGTTGGATGAGCCGAAGCCTGCATTGCAAATACACTGATTATCATTGTCAGTGCCAGAGCTACACTTAATACTTTTTTCATTTAAATACATCTCCTTTTATTTTTTGAGTTACTGCATATTATATTAACGCAGACCCTTAATTAATTATTTGCTTTCATAAACTCCGTATATTCTGCTTCAACATTTTTAATAACATCTTCAATTCCTGCTTTCTCAAGCATTTCAAAAAATTCCGTTAATGTAGGCTCCACATCAACTGCACCAAGTATAAGTTGTTTCTTATAGTTTGAAACAGTGTTGCTGATTTCAAGCTTTTTCTGCTTTAAATCGGGGTCAGTAACCGCTGCCGGCATAAATGTATTAACCGGTGAATCAACCGCTCTATCGTTATATGCCTTCAACAGTTCCAACTTCTGAGGATCCTCTGTTGGTAACAGGTAATCAAGGAAAACATTTCCGATTGCCCATGAGTTTGTATAGAGGTCATAGCCTGAACCTGCAATAGGCTGTACAGTCTTCTCGTCTACCTTTGTATAATGTTTGCCCTCTACACCGTGAATAACGAGGTTCTTAACATACGGATCAGTATTAAGAAGATTTAGAAATCTCATTACTCTTGCCGGATTCTTAGAAGTTGAAGAAATTGCCTGCATTGAACCTGTACCTGCCAGATAATCAATCATAGGCTCTGTTACTTCTGCCTGAGCAAACTCATATGCGCTGTCCGGGAAAAGCTCCTGTACTTTACCGGGCTTAATAGGCTGCATCATCACAAAAGTCTTTCCTTCGTTCATTCTTGCTATTTGGTCGGTTGAAGTCATTACATCAGGACGAACATAACCTTTATTATAGAAATCACGTGCTACGGTTACAGCTGCCTTAAATTCCTCTGTTGCATATATGTTTACGGGTTTATTATCATAGGAACCGTCTTTGAAAATATAGTTCTCAGTCTGAATAAGAACAGAAGGATCACTGGAACCTTCCGCCCAGTCAATAGGATATTTCATATCAGGTTCCTTTTCCTTTATCATCTTGAGAACAGGTTCAAGCTCCTCAAAGCTCTTGTACTGCGTCATATCAATATTATACTTTTCTGCAATATCCTTTCTGTAAATCCAGCCATACTGTGTTGCCATTTCTTTATAAACAGGCATACCGTAAAGTCTACCGTCTACATAGGAATACCGAAGAGTGTCCTTGCCGATTGTCTCTGTCATATCCTTAAGATATGTGTCAAGATGGTCGGTCAAATCAAAATACGCACCGCTTCTTGAGTTGCCTATGTAGTCAAGTGCCCAACGAGCAACAAACGCAAGGTCAAAGTATTCACCTGCATTAATCATTGTGCCAAGCTTCTTTGTATACTGTGCACTGGGCAGACAGTTAATCTTAACCGTTGCGTTTATCTTATCCTTGAGATAAGCATTAAGTGCTTTCTCTACACTTTCCACATCTTTCTGTGCATCTGTCATCAGATACCACTGAATTTCATACGACTCCTCAGGAACAGTGTTTGGATCCTCCATCTGCGCTACTTTGTTTCCGCCGCATCCTGCAAGAACACCACATACCATTACCAACATCAAAACCATTGCAAAAATCTTTTTCATTTTTATACATCTCCTTTTAACTTTTTTATTATTATTTTTATTATTTTCCGCTATTCCTTAACCGAACCCACTGTCAAGCCCTGAATAAAATATTTCTGAAAGAACGGATAAGTCACAAGTATTGGACCCATTGCTACAAAGCAAAGAGCCATTCTTGCACTCTCTGTCGGAATTTCTGCCATACCGGCTGCCGCCTGTGTTGCAAATTCAGGATTTTCATTAAGCATTTGAATATTTTGCAACATCTGTTGAAGTAAAAACTGTAAATTGTAAAGTTTAGAGTCTACAATATACAAAAGCGGCAAATTCCATTCGTTCCAGTACATTAATACCTGAAACAGTGCAATAGTCGCTATGCCTGGTAAGGAGATAGGAAATACCAGCTGCCAAAGTATTCTTAGTTCACTTGCACCATCAAGTTTACCTGACTCAATTATTGCATTGGGAACACCTGTTTTAAAAAAGGTTCTAAGCACCACCACATACCATGCATTCATAATACAGGGTAGTATCATTACCCAAATCGTATTCTGCATATTATACACCGTGGTGATAACCATATAGGATGCAACCTGTCCACCATTGAACAACATTGTAAGTAATATAAGGTAAGTAATCGGTTTTCTCAATTTGAAGTCAGCACGCGATAACGGATATGCCACATGAGCTATTACAAGAACCGAAAGAGTACCGCCTACTACCGCATTGAATAATGTTATTCCGTATGCTCTGAATATCTTTGCAGAATCCATAAATATATATTTATACGCTGCTGTACTAAACTCTTTAGGAATAATATTGTAGCCGTATTCAGCTATTGATTTACTGCTGCTGAATGAAATGCCAAGTGTTAACAAAATTGGAAACACGCAGCATATTGCAAATATTACAAATATTATATGTAAAACTATATTGAATTTTTTTCCTGCTATCAATTCTTTCCCCTCCTTAGAACAATGAGCTCTCGCCTTGACTTATCTTATCTACAACCTTGTTTGTGATGACTACAAGTACAAAACCCACAACTGATTGCATAAACGAGGTTGCCGAGGCAAGCCCAAGTGTATCCGACGATCCCGATGTCAGATTTTTGAATACATAAACAGGAATTGTCGTTGTTACATCCTTTATTGCACCCGAGTTCATTGGTACCTGATAAAAAAGACCAAAGTCACCGCCTAAGATTTGTCCTACTTGCGTTATTATTTGTATACATATTAGCGTTCTAAGTGACGGAAGGGTTATATGCCAAATCTGTCTGGGAAGTGTTGCACCGTCAATTTCTGCCGCCTCATATAGCTGACTATCTATGCCCGCTATTGCCGCAATATACATTATTGAGCTGTATCCAGTCCACTTCCAAAAGTTAACAATTGGTAAAATAAATGACCACGGACCTTTGGTAGTGTACCAGTTAATCGGTTCAATACCGAGCAACGGTAGAATCGTGTTGTTTAACAATCCATGTTCCATATTAAGAAGTGAAAGAACAAGATAACTTACGATAACCATTGACAAAAAATATGGCATTATATATATAGTCTGATAAATCTTTTTACCCCATTTGTTTCTGAGCAAACTTATAAATATTGCAAGCGCAAGGTTGAGAAATGTACCGACTATCAAAAACAATAAATTATAACCGAGTGTATTACGAAGCACTAGGAATGCATCGTTTGATTTAAACAGATACGAAAAATTCGTAAAACCGTTCCAGGGACTGCCAAAAATTCCGTCTCTTACATTAAAATCCTTAAACGCAAGCATAAGGCCAAACATCGGTACATATGAAAACATAACTACCAATACCACTCCCGGCAATGTCATAAGTGTCAGTGGTATCTGGGATTTGTTCTTTATAAAGAAATTTCTAATTCCACCTTGTTTTTTCATTTTGGTTAAGTTTTTTTCTGCGACAACTGACATTTTTTGTTTCCACCTTTCCTTTCTTTCCCGTTTCAAACAACTCTTCAATACAAAACACTTTTAATGGCAATTAAACATTTGATATTATATCATTCAACCTCATCCCTCAACTACACACAAAGGCGATTTTATATTCAGTTCTATATTCATCCGTGCAGGAATATTCTCACTGACATCAAAAAAGTCACATTATCACTGTTTTCATTGGTGCAAACCAACAAATCGCCGAATATTTCAAAATCTCTCGGTGACATTCCGCCGCAATCAACACACGCTTTTAATCTTGGAACACTTTCACATAACTCAAACACCGATATAGAATTATGTCCTCTGTTTGACACATATAACCAGTTATCTTTTGCACAGATTGCAGCCACCGTACTTTCCTCATAAAAATCGTCCGGCAAAGTTTTAACTGTGGTTATATAGTTCAGCACACCATCATTATAATCAAAAAACGAAACAGAAGACATAAGCTCGTTTGCACAAGTAAACACACCCATTTGTATACGCAAGATGCCTTGCACCGTGTCCGGACGGCACTCTGTCTCTTGATACCTCACACAGATTCTTATCATATGTATAAACTTCATCTGTCCCAAGGTCACAGCAAAGCAGATACTTGCCATCAAAGCTGTTAATATAATGAGTGTGTGGCATTTCCTGACGTTTGGGATTTATTCCTGATCCTGAATGAACAACAACCGTATCAGGTAATCTGGTCAAAATTTTCTGCAAGATATATATCCTCTCCTGTACAAATAGGAACATTACAATTATTTGCAATCTTTACATAATGGTCAGTATAATGACATGGTGCAATATCTTCAATCCAGGCAATGTTATATTTTTCAAGACGCTTTGCAAACATAATACAGTCTTCAATACAGATATGTCCAAAGTGATCTATTGCAAGCGGTACTTCATACCCAATTACAGCTCTTACCTCTTCGACATAGTTTTCCAAATAACCCATACCCTTTTGGGTCAAATGTATACCGGTCGCATGGTGGGGAATTGTAAACACTTCATAGTTTTTACCAAGCATCATATCCATATCAATTGAACCTTTTTGATGGTTGATTGCTTTCATAGAATATTTCTTTATATCCTCCAAAAATCCAATCGGTGCATTAAGACAACCGGGCTCATCAAGCATGAGTTCAATACCAAAATCCATCTTGAGGAATGTAAATCCCTGCTCCATTCTCTTTTTAGAGCATGCCCCATATCTGTACCTGTATGCTTTCCATCAACATCAGTGTCGCAATACATTCTTACCTGATCACGAAACTTTCCGCCTAACATCTGCTACAAAGGACCCCCCAAGCTTTTCCTGCTAAATCCCATAATGCTATTTCAATCCCTGATACGCCGCCACCCTGACGCGAATGACCTCCAAACTGTTTTATACGTCTAAAAAGTTTATCCACATTGCAAGGATTTTCTCCTACAAGCCTGGATTTTAACATAAGGGCATATGTAGCACTCGAAGCATCCCTTACCTCGCCATACCCCACAAGGCCCTGATTGGTATAAATTTTAATTAACGGACAGTGTTTCGGTACACCGTTTATATTCGCCACTCTTATATCGGTTATTTTGAGTTCCGATGGACTTGAACAAATATTAGTATTTTCTGAAATTTTCTCTTGTAATGATACAGCCATTTTCTTCCTCCATGATTAAATATAAATTTATGCTTTTTAATATTTTTTCTTAAAAATGAGCAAATTCTTTATGACGAGAAAAACATTGTAATCTTGTTCAATAATAACTCTTACGAAATGTTTTTAATTGTCTCAGGAATACATTTGAGGTATGTATTAAGGTTATCAGTAATATCAAAGTTAGCCCTTTTCTTAAATAATCTTGCATAGCCAAGCGTCTATCTTACAATCGTTTTCTCTTTTTCTTGTCTCCGTACTATCCAGTAAAAAAACCATTCTTGATTTTATATAAAAATTGTAGCATAATTTATGTATAAATTTCTACACGTATTTTATTATATTTTAATAATTTTTACATATTTTAAGC
>OGRO01001490.1_pt1 | contig 19992 bp, 15 predicted proteins | sample 1553451 | NCBI WGS metagenome assembly OGRO01 (sample SAMEA2580021, study PRJEB22360) | human gut metagenome
ATCCTACTTTTTCGTCATAATCCTTCAAAGTTTTCACTACGGAAAAAAGCCATTTCCATACTGAAAACAGCTTGTTTTCCAACTAAAGTATAAGAAAGATAGATAGTATTTATCTAATTTGCCCCCCCCCATGGTAACATTATGTTAATATAATAATTCTTTCTCATAACACTCACCTAGTTTTCTATTTCCTGATACTTTAATTATAACAAATAACAATGACTTGTTTAAAGAAAAAGAGCAACCTAATTACTCTTTAAATTCTTTTAAATTTATTTTTCTTATTAATCAATAAATATCCACCAAGTGCTACAAAGATTCCACTTCCCAATACAATTGTTGGGAAATAAATACCAGTTTCAGGATTTTCTGGAACGATCTCATCTACCATGACGATTGGTTCCATTTCATCTTTATTATATGTAAATGTAATATCTTGGGCAACTTGATATCCTTCTGGAGCTGTTTCCTCATGTAAGATATATTCTTTTCCATCTTCGAATTTATATCCATCGATCACATGTGGTTCATCTGTTGAAGTCCATTCTTCAATCAATTCTCCTGTTTCTTTATCTGTAATTGTCAAATGGGCTCCAGGAATTTCTTCTCCTGTTGTGATATCTTGTTTTGAAATAATTACTTTTGCTGGAGTTAATTCATCATTCATAATAATTGTTTCCATATGTTCTTCGTGATAAATAAATGTAATATCTTGGGCTAGATCATATCCATCTGGAGCTGTTTCTTCGTGCAAAATATATTCACGACCGTCGACAAATTTATCTCCATCAATTACATGTGGTTCATCAGTAGAAACCCATGATTCGATAATATCTCCATTTTCTTTATCTTTGATATATAAGTGGCTTCCAGGAAGCTCTTCCCCTGTTGTAATATCCACTTTGGAAATAACCACATCTGCAGTTTCTGTTGTATAACGTACAGTTATTTTATATGGATTAGACATTTCAAAGTATGCGACATCTTGATGATCAGTTGTACTAATATATCCATGTGACACGCCTATTGATCCACTTGGAATTAAATTGAATGAATAAGTTCCTGCCATTGGATCGTTTTCTTCACGCCAGATTTTTAATGAATTCCCATTAATTTTATATGATGCTGGTGCTGTAATATCGTGTGAGAATTTTGAAAATACACCATTTGTATCTGTTAATGTAATCGCATTCTCTTCTCCAACTTGATCATTTTTAAAACGTACTGTTTGATTGTTAAAAGAAGGAAGTTTGTCAAACATTTTTAAATTCTCATTAATTTGATCAATCTTCTCTTGGATATCATCATGTATATAAGATACCTTATATCCTAATGCTTGCCACATGCGCACTTGTGTAGCTCCTAACATTTCATAAGAAGTATCACCATTATATCCATAGCCTACATATGCGATTTGTTCCAATGCTTCTTGCTCATCTTTATCTAATAAATCGTCAATATCTCCCTCTTCATACTTATCTCCATTTACTGTAAAATGCGTTGGATTAATACACCATACAAGCATGTTACCAATTGTTAGCTTTGATAAAGAAGAAAATAATTCTGCTCCTTCGACTTGAACGTTATATTTCGCATCTAAACTGTCAGATACCTCTGATGGATCTGTTCCATTTGTTTCCAAAAATACTACTTTAATCTTCATATCTCTCGGTTCAATCGCATCAACTTTTCCTGGGATAACAAAATAAGTTGCCATCAAGCAAAAGACTAGTGCGATAATTTGTAATTTCTTCAATATTTTTCTCATTCTTTCTTCACCTCTCACTAGGGTCTTTCCCTACGCTCTTCTAACATTACTATATCATGTTTTTTCCCCAAACAACAAAAAAAATGTCAAGTTTTAGTTTTTTTGACAGTTCTTGACATTTTTAACTTTACATCTTTATATTTTTTTAAACTTGTTCTTTCTTCTTAAAATGAAATAACCACTCATTGCAAGCAAGATTCCACCACCGATCAATACGCTCGGAAAAATTTGTCCAGTATCTGGATTTTTTGGTATCAGTTCATCTTTCATAACAATCTGTTCCATTTCATCTTTTTTATAAGTAAAAGTAATATCTTGGGCAACTTGATATCCATCTGGAGCTGTTTCTTCATGTAGAATATATTCTTTGCCATCTTCAAATAAGTATCCATCCATCTCATGTGGTTCTTCTGTAGATATCCACTCTTCAATGACTGCACCAGTTTCTTTATCTGTAATGATTAAATGACTTCCTGGTAATTCTTCCCCTGTTGTGATATCTTGTTTTGAAATAATTACTTTCGCAGGGGTTAATTCATCATTCATCACAATCGTATCCATATGGTTTTCACGATAGATAAATGTAATATCCTGAGCAAGTTCATATCCTTCTGGTGCAACTTCCTCGTGTAAGATATATTCCATGCCGTCTTCAAATTTATCGCCATCAATTTCATGAACAGTTCCATCACTCACCCACTGTTCAATGATTTCACCTGTTTCTTTCTCTTTCATCGATAAATGACTTCCTTCTAATTCTTCTCCTGTTGTAATATCCACTTTAGAAATGCGTACTTTTACTGGCTCTGTTGTATAACGAACGATTGCAGTATGAGGATTTTCCATTTCAAAATATGCGACAGATTGTAGATCAGCTCCACTAATATACGCATGAGATACACCAATCGAGCCCTTAGGAATCAAATTAAATGTATAAGAGCCACTCATAGGGTCATTTGCTTCACGCCATATTTTCAACGTATTCCCCTCTGTACGATAAGCAGCAGAAGCAGTAATATCATGTTCAAACATCGAAAATACTTCATTTGTATCAATTAGTGTTAATGCATTACTTTCTCCCGTCTTTTCTGCATCAAAACGATACGTTTCCCCATGAAAAGAAGGTAACTTCTCAAACATCTTTAAATTCTCATTAATCTTTTCAATCTTAGCTTGAATATCCGCATGAATATGAGTTACTTCATAACCTAGCTCTTGCCACATACGTACCTGTGTTGCCCCTAACATCTCATTAGAAGTATCTCCATCATATCCATATCCAACATAAGCAATTTCCTCTAACGCTTCCTGTTGTTTTGCACTTAACAACTCATCAATATCTCCTTCTTCGTACTGTTCACCATTCTCTGTAAAAATATCTGGTTCAATACACCACACAAGCGTATCCCCAAACGTTAACTTTGACAAAGAAGAAAACGTCTCAGCCCCACTCACCTGAACATTATACTTCGCATCTAAACTATCCGACACCTCAGAAGGATCCGATCCATTCGTCTCTAAAAAAATCACTTTCAAAGTCAAATCTCTCGATTCCACTGCCCCAACTCTTTCCGGAGTGACTGTATAGGTAAGTAGAATACAAACCAATAGAAAGAAGATCTCGATCTTTTTTAAAACTTTCTTCATATATCTCACCATTTGTAGTATGAACAAAAAAAGAATAAAATATATCTCAAAACCAATTTTTTCTCATTTTCATTTGACAATACTTGACATGATTCTTATTCTTCTTGTTTACAAATCATTTCTTTCTGAATCTATTTTATTTATAATAAAGTTAGAATGGTTTATAATATAGATTGGGGTGATACGGATGATTAAGATTAAATGTGTGATTGATGATGCATTTCATTTTTCTCTTTTTCAAGGAGAAATTGATAAAAAAGGTCTCAATAAAACAAATATTATCGATTTAAATCAAATGTATTTCTCTCTCAATTACATGAAAGAGAATACAGATTTAGTATCAGCTTTTTTCCAAGTCATTGCTTTAAAAAAGAATATGAGTAAGATTTATATTGAAAATAATCTTCTTGCTCCTCTTCTCTTAGTCATCTTTCAAAAGATTCCAAGTATCACAGAAGTCTATTTAGAAGAAGATCAGACAATCAGTTATGAATGTGTCGAAGAGTTAATTAACAATACCAATATTCAATATGTCAATGGTTATGATATGACACCATTTTTAATGGATCGTATCAATCTGATTCGCAATGTCAAAATTGATTTAAGACATCCAATTGCTAAAGAGAATCTCTTTTCTAAAGTCAATCAGATTACTACCTATTCTGATGCCTATTATAAAAGGAAGATTACTTTAACGAAAGAGATGTTACAAGAAAAAGAAGTCCTAAACGACTTCTTCTATGCGAATTCCAAGTTAAAAACGATTGTCATTGAATTTTCTGACCTATCTTCTTTTACAACAACGCTTAATTTATTAAAGAAACATCAACAGACCAATTGTTTGATTCAATTAAAACAGACAAAAGAGAATCAAACCAAAGTCATAGAACATTTCGATAAAATCAAAGAAGCATTTCACCAAAAGGGATTCCATCACATTAAAATTCTATACTGTGAGGAATATAAACAAAAGAATTTCTTAAAACAACTCAATCTCAATTTATTAAAAACAGGTTGTGTGATTATTGTTATGGCTGGTCTTTTGATTTTCGCACTGCAATTTACAAAAACACAGTATGATCAACAAAATCGCAAAGAAACGGAAAAAAAGATCAATGATATTATGAAAGAGTATAATTCTTTATTAAATGGTGGATTACAAACAGAAGTAGATTCCGAGGAAGCAGTAAAAACATTAGAAGATTTAAAAAAGATCAATTCTGATGTACTTGGTATTTTAAATGTTCCTGCAACGAATATTAACTACCCGTTTGTGAAAACAAATGATAACGAGTATTATTTGAGTCATAATATTTATAAACAAGAAAATCAATACGGATGGATCTTTATGGATTATCGCAATCAGATTGATCCTTTGAGTCGTAATCTTATTTTCTATGGACACGATTCTGGTAGTAGTATGTTTGGATCTTTAAGAAATGTATTAAATGAGAATTGGTTTTATGATACAAGTAATCATATCATTACATTAAATATTGAAAATAAAATTAGTAAATGGCAGATCTTCTCTGTTTATACAACACCAGTTACTTCTGATTATTTAAGAACAGCTTTTAATAGTGATGAGGATTTTCTCAGTTTTGCGACAATGTTACAAGAAAGAAGTATTTATTCCTTCCCTGTGACATTACAAAGTACAGATACGATGCTGACGTTATCTACTTGTCATGATGAAGATCGTTTGGTTGTTCATGCTGTTCGTGTTGAATAAAAAAAGCACCCCTAAGTTGTGAGGTGTTTTTCTTTCCCTTATTTTACAATGAAGAATAGAACAGCAATTGCGATAATCGTAATTACAAGAAGTCCTAATAATATCTTCCAAATATTTTTGAACCATTCTTTGTATGAAACTTTTAAATAAGAAAGTCCAGCGATTAAAATCATACTTGTTGGAACAATCATCATAACAAGTCCATGCATTGATTGGAAAATAAGTCCAAATAATGGATATAATGCGGAATTTGTATATTTTGTCATCATTGTATCTGCAAGTGCATTTACTAAGTAAGGCATATCGTTATAGAATAATCCTCCTACTGCAGCAATGATAGAAGTTGTAATGGCATTGAATCCTTCTGTTAGATTGAATAACCAATCGCTGATTGTGAAATAGATATTTCCTCCTGTAGAAGAAGATGCAATCACCATCATCACAACGTTTGCTAAAGTAGCATAGAATGCAGTTGGAAGCATTTCTTTCATTCCTTCAATAAATGCATCTAATGTTTCTTTTCCTTTTAAGTTGTATACCCAACCGATTAAGAAAGCAGTTAAAATCAAGATTGTAGCAAGTTCAGAAACAGTGAAATATCCAATTGGATTAACATATCCAAGAACATTTTGAACAAGTGGATATCCATCTACTTCAAAACTCATCATAGATTCATATGCTTTTTCAAATACATCAATATTGAATGCATATCTCCAGTTATACATTCCTACAAGAATAAGAATAATGACAAAAGCCATGATTACGATCATTGGTACAGCACTTTTCTTTTTCTTTGATTCTGCTTCATGATAAAGTGGTACAACAAGAACATCATCTTTTGTTGCTTCATTCATTGTATTTTTCTTTGTTGATTTTTTCTTTGTTGTTTTAGCTGAAGTTGTTTTCTTTTGTGATTTTCCTGTTTTTTTCGTATCATTCTTTGTTGTTTTCTTTTTCTCGTCTTTTGGTGTTTTCGTAGCTTTTACTTCTTCTTTTTTCACTTCTGTTTTTAAAACAGGAGCTACTTCTACAACTTTTGCATGTTTACGTACCATATAGTTATAGAAGATCAATAAGATTGCTAAGAAACCTAATTTAATGATAATCGCATTATTGACATCTAAACTAAAATAGTAATTAATATAACCACATACATTAAATCCATAAGTACTTCCAAGCATACCCATTAGAAGTGCACCTACTGTTGATAACATAGCAGTTACTTTAGAGAATCCTAATTTTAGAATGACTGCTGCCATAAATGGAACTAAAATAAATAATGCGATATTTAGTCCAGTGAAACTAGCTAAAACAGCAAATACTAAAATAGAAATTGTAAGAAACTTCTTTTCCTTTCCTTTGTATTTTTCTTTGACGCTCTTTATGATGTTTGTATAAACACCAGTCTTATTTAATACGCCATATAATCCTCCAATTAATAAGAAAATAATTCCATACATACCATAATTAATGATTGTATTTAATGGAGCTGAGAACCATTCAAAAAATCCAATTGGTTCTGTTGTTCCCTCTGTAAATGTTCCAAGAGATAACGTTCCTGTTGGAATAATGAATGATAGTACAACTAGGACAAAAAAACAAATTCCTAATGCTTTTAATAAACTATACTTTTTCATATTCTACCTCCATCAACATTATAGCAAATTTCCCATGGTTTTACATAGAAAAAACTGGAAAAAAGTGAGTTTTTTCACATTTTTCCCATAAAATGCCATATTTTTGATATAATTTGGGAAGTGGAGGTGACTTATGAATCCATTTTTATATACTTTAGATAATAAGAGATATCATACTTTAAATTATTTTTATCACCAGACATTTCATACAAAAGTATTTAAGATTAGTTTAAATGGCGGTTTTACTTGTCCTAATTTAGATGGAACAAAAGGATATGGAGGATGCATTTACTGTTCAAAAAGTGGAAGTGGTGATTTTGCTGGGAATCGCGAGGAGTCTATTGCGGTACAATGGGAAAAGGGTCTTACGATGATGAAGAAGAAATGGAAGGATGGAAAGTATATTGCTTATTTTCAAGCGAGAACGAATACGTATGCTCCTGTTTCTGTGTTAAAGGAGAAGTTTGAACCTGTTCTTTCTTATCCGGGAGTGATTGGACTTGCGATTGCGACAAGACCAGATGCGATCAGTGATGAGTGTTTGGATTATTTAGAAGCGTTGAGTAAAAGAACGTATTTGATGGTTGAATTAGGATTACAAACAATACATGAGAAAACGGGAAAATTCATCAATCGTTGTCATACGACAGAAGAGTTTGATGAGATGGTGAAACGGTTAAGAGAAAGAAAGATCAACGTGATTGTTCATATCATCAATGGACTACCTTATGAGACGAAAGAGATGATGTTAGAGACGGTAAAGCATGTGAATCAGTTAGATATTCAAGGAATTAAGATTCATATGTTACACATTGTAAAAGATACTCCATTAGCTACGTTGTATGAGAAGAATCCCTTTCCTGTGCTTTCTAGAGAGGAATATGTGGATATTGTGATTAATCAATTAGAGTTATTAAGAAAAGAGATTGTGATTCATCGGATTACTGGGGATCCCGTGAAGGAAGATTTGATTGCTCCGACTTGGGTATTAAAGAAGTTTTGTGTTTTGAATGAGATTGATAAAGAGATGGTAAGAAGAGATAGTTATCAGGGAAAATTATTGGATTAAGAACATCGTACGAAGACGTGGGCTTCGTTTTTTTGTGTTGTCAAATATGAGAAAAAGACTGTATCTCACAGTCTCTTTAGAAGCTTCCGCCGCCTCCTCCGCCACCAAAGCTACCTCCTCCAGCAGAGAATCCACCACCGAATCCGCCACCAGAAGAAAAGTTTCCACCACTACCACCTGTATAGGCAGAATTACGAGCATATTGTACTGAAGTCATAGATTGTTGCATCGTGTGATTAAGCACATGGGTAAAGAGGAAAAACTCTGGGAAAGACATCTGATATCCACCATAAGTAAATGATGGATCTCCTAGTTCAACAGCTTTGATCTTCATCGTCTTTTCTAATTCTTTTGCGATACCAAATACATAAGCATAGACTAAGAATTGATCCCATAATATCATATCTGGTAAATCTTTTGTTTCAAATGTACCAAAATCTTGAAGGAATCTTTTCAATGCACTCCACTTCTCATACTCTTCTCTACCGTATTTTGTCTTCTTAGAAACACAGGCAAAATAGATGAGACTTATGATCGCAACAGGTACCAGGATCAATGCGTAATACCATATTTCCATCGCAGAATAGATTACTGTAAGAGCTATTCCAAAGAAGCTATATAAAATAGGGAAAACACCCATACGATTTGGTTCATAAAAATTCATACTCTTCGCATGTTCTTTCGCTGTATCCATAAAAGCATCATATCGGTTTACAAAAGACAATTCCATCTTCTCTGCTTCTTTTTGGAATGTTTTTAATGTTGTTGTCTTCTGATCCTTTTTTTGATGAAACATCCAAATGATTAATTTTTCTTCCTCTGGGTTTAGTTCTATCATTCCATCATGGTAAGTAAGACGATAATCATCTTTTTCTATCTTCTCACAACTGATGACTTTCTTGGAAATTAAGTTTAACAGTGTCGCAGAAATTGCCTCATTTCCAATCTTTTTTTCAAATAGATATTGGACACAAGCTGGACCATATTGACTTGGAATATCACGATAATAAGGAATCGATTCTACTTGATATTCTTTATCGTATTTTTGATAGGTGTGATAAATCGATAGTCCCATTCCGACAAGATAGACAATCGTAATTCCACCAAAGAGGAATAATAATTGGCTTCTTCTTTCTTGAACAGCTTGTTCTAATTGTTGATATCGTTGTTCATACTGTTCTGTAGAAACAGGATAAGCTTGCAGGGTTTCTAATTCTTGCTTGGCAGTTTCTAAATCACTTTGACGTTTTGTTTTCTCCGTACGGTCTAATGCCAATTCTACGGTTTCTTCTTGTTGTTGTATCGCAAGTTCTCTTGCACGGTTGGCTTCCTCTGCTCTTCTATTTTCTACTTCTAAAATCATTGGTAAAGCCTCAACATGAGTGGTTTTGGTACTTTCGCTGATGCTGTTCAAATCAAAGACAAAACGGGTGTCAAAAGCAGTGTATGGGAAAATATCTGTTGCTTCAATAACAATTTCTTGTTTACTTGGAAGAAGTACCGTTCCATTGACAGGACCATGAGCCCATGCTCTTAACTCTGTTTCATTATTTTCAAGATGAATGTGTGCTTCATAATGTTCAATTGTGTTTGTGAATTCTGTCCCCATTAAATTCCATCCTACTTCTGCGACATCAGTATGACGAATAGCGACATTTCGAATCACATATTCTAAATAAAAACCACGGGCTCCACTCTGGTTATCATTATACATACGATAAGTCACCCCATCTGCAGAGTTTGTCGTCACATAGGTTCTACGATCTCCATTTTCAGCATTCGTTACAGATTCAAAGACAGTCCCCTCTTCATAAATCAGAGAAAAATCATAATTCTCTGGTACTGTAATTTCAGAGATTTGTTCTAAAACAATATCATCACCATTATAAATATCACTTCCCTCAAAAGAAGATAGCGTTGCTTGAAACTGAGGTGCGGACGGATTTTTATAATTAATTTTTCTCTCAAAACCATGATAGGTTCCACTCAATACAATCAGCTCTTTTACTTTGAGATCTCCATTTTCTAATACCGTAATATCTGAATAGAAATCATTTAAAACAACTTCCTCTTCTTTGGTCAGTTCAATTGCTAGGAAAAGTCCTACTCCCAGGACAATCACTGCAAGGCATAACCCTAAAATTCCTTTTATCTTTTTCATTTTCTCACCTACATAAAAAGCTTACACGATGTAAGCCTAAAATTTTACATTTGGAACTTCTCTATCCTTTTCATTTGCTTCAAAAAACTCAGCTTGTTTAAAATGAAACATCGATGCGATGATATTGGATGGGAACATCTCCACTTTGTTATTAAATGTCATTACTGTATCATTATAAAACTGTCTTGCATAAGTAATCTTATCTTCTGTCTCTTGTAAAGATGTCTGTAGTTGCATAAAATTGGTATTTGCTTTTAGATCAGGATAAGCTTCCGCCACAGCAAATAGACGTCCTAATGCTTCTGTTAACATGTTATTTGCTTCCATTTCCGCATGAGGATCTGTTGCAGATACAGCTTGATTTCGTGCCGCAATCACTGCTTCTAATGTCTCATTCTCATGAGTCGCATATCCTTTGACTGTCTCTACTAAATTCGGAATTAAATCTGCTCTTCTTTTCAAAACAACATCTACTTGTGCCCATTGATCAGCAACTTTGTTTTTTAAAGAAACCAAACTGTTATAAGTATTCGCAACAAAGATCGCAATCAAGATAATTAGTACGATCACAACAATCAAAATAATCATTCCAACACTCATATTCTTACCTCCATAACTTATGTTCAGTATATCACACTTTCTTCTGTTTGGAAAGGTATATTTTTTCTTTCCTTTTCCATACTATGATTGAAGGAGGATCACATGAATATTAATATTAGAAAAAGTGTAAAAGAAAACTTTAAAAACAATAATGAACAAGAAATAGAAGAGGCAATCAACTCTTCTATTACAGAACAAAGTGAAATTACATTACCAGGACTCGGTGTCTTTTTTGAGCTAGTATGGCAACAGGGAGATCAAACCATAAAACAATCTATTTTAAAACTGTTAAAACAATCTTTAGAAGCATAACTACATAATTTCCCATAATTTTTTTGCTCCTTTCTTCCCTATTTATATTATAATAATTTTAGAGGAGGATCTAAAATGCCGAAAAAAGAAAAGAAAAAAAGAAATTTAAAATATTTATATTTTTTAATTCCCGTTCTGATTTTAATGTTTGTTCTAGCAATTGGAATTAAAAATGAACGAAGTGGATATCGTAAAGTCAATGGTGGATATTTATATCGCTTTGAGACAGAAGATTACGAAACTGTTTACACAGAACGTTTTCAAGAAGAACGTGATGAGAAGATCGAAGAGATTAAGACATTAAGAAACTATACGTTTCAAAATATCTTAATGGTTATAAACCCTTATCAGACCAATACCAATTCTCTTTATGCCTATTTTGAAACTTCTACTCCAAGTAAACTCCGATACACTGTGCATGTCAACCAGAGTGATATCAAAGATTATACCAATACCTTATATACAGAAGATGGTTATACAACAACCCATGAATATCTTCTCACAGGATTAATTCCGGATACAGTCAATCACATCACTTTGGAATTAATCAATGAAAATGGAGATGTAACCAATACCAAATCAGTAGATATTCAAACAGGAAGTTTACTGAGTAACAAAAAAGCACAACTAGAAAAAACAGAAGGAGAAAGTGAAGAAAAACTCAGCAATGGATTATATGCGGTATTAGGAAATGATTCGAATAAAACTTATTTCTTATGTCTTTATGACAACGATGGTGTCATTCGTTCAGAAATTCCACTAACTGGTTACCGCGCTGATCGTCTTTTATTTCAAGATGATCTTCTCTACATGAGTGTTGGTATGAATCAAATTATCGCCCTAAATCGTTTAGGACAAGTCGAAAGGGTTTACTCTCTCGGTAATTATGAGATGCATCATGACTATGTGTTTGGGAAGGATGGGACTTTACTCGTTTTAGCAACTGAGAAAGACGCGGATACAGTAGAAGATTTGGTTCTTTCTCTTGATCTAGAAACTGGTGATGTAGAAAAACTGATTGATTTAAAAGATTTATTTGGTAGTTATATGGAACTTACTACCCTACCAGAAGATCAGGATCAATTGGATTGGATGCATATCAATTCTCTACAATACGATGAAGAGACAGAAAGTGTTCTTTTAAGCTCTAGAGAGACTTCAACAATTATCAAATTAAATAATATTTATGAAGAACCGACCATTGATTATCTCATCGGAGCGGAAAGTTTTTGGGAAGGAACAGAATTTCAAGATCAATTACTGACGAAAATTGGCGACTTCACATTACAAAGTGGGCAACACTCCATTACATTAGTCAAAGATGAAAAGTTAAGTGATGAGGAGTATTATATCTACCTCTATAATAACAACTATGGTGTATCAACAACAAAACCAGATTATAATTGGGTAGAAAATTATCCGGGAATTGGAACAGAAAGAGAAGCCAAAGAAGAGGACACCATTACCTCACAATATTATAAATATTTGGTGAATGAGAAAGAACGTACCTTTGAACTAGTCGACCAATTCCAAGTTGATTATTCCGGAATTGACAGCAGTGTACAAGATATCAATGGAAATACCGTAGTCGATTCAGGAATGACTTCTACTTTCACAGAATATGACCCGGATCATCAACTGATTGCGAAATTCGATGTATTAAATAATAATTTAATCTACCGTGTTTATAAATACGACTTTATGAATTACTGGTTTACAGAGTAAAAACCCTAACCATTATTGGTTAGGGTTCTTTTCTTCTAAAGATTGATAGTATTGAAATCTCTCTTTGGCAGCTTCTTGATTGTCTCGTAACAATTGTTCCGCTTTTTCCGGATTGACTACTTTTAACATCGAATAACGTGTTTGCATTTCTAAATAATCCTGATACTTCTCGAAATCCACTTGTTTACTATCTAACGTAAAGCCAGTCTTCGGATTTCTTCTGAAGATTGGGAAATAGCCACAGAGTGTTGCTTGTTTTTCACTTTCTATAGATCTTGACATACCACCTTTTAATCCATGAGAGATACAAGGGCTATATGCGATAATGATTGATGGTCCAGGATGAAGAACTGCTTCTTCAAAGGCACGAATTGTCTGTGTTGGATTGGCTCCTAAAGAAACAGTTGCGACATAGACATGAGGATACTGCATTGCGATACGGGCAAGATCTTTCTTCGCAGTTTTCTTTCCTGTGGATGCAAAGGAAGCGATACTTCCCTCTGGACTTGCTTTACTTGCTTGGCCTCCCGTATTGGAATAAACTTGACTATCTAGTACCAAGATATTGATATCTTCTTGACTTGCTAGAACATGATCGATCCCGCCAAAACCAATGTCATAAGCCCAGCCATCACCACCGATTGCGAAATAAACTTGTTTTTTAATATATGGTAAAAAGTCTTTTAAATAATCTGGTGTCTGTTCTTTTAATTTCTCATAAACAGAGCGTGTGATATTGGAATCATTTTGATGATCGATCCATGTTTGATAAAGTTCTGGATGATCTTCATGGTGTTGTTCCATCAAAGTTTGAATCTTCTTCTTCATTCTTCTATTGGCAACAACCATTCCCAGACTAAATTCGGCATTATCTTCAAATAAAGAGCTAGCCCATGGGATTTGGTATGGTATTTCAGGAACACTACCACCGTAAATAGAAGAACAACCTGTAGCATTGGCAATGACCAATTGATCTTGATATAACTGGGTAAGTAATTTGATATATGGAGTTTCTCCACAGCCTGCACATGCTCCATGGAAAGCGAATTTTGGCTTTTGAAATTGACTTGTTTTCAATGTAAATGGATTTTCTTGTTTTTTCTCTGAAACATGATTTTCTAAGTAATCATAGATTTCTTGTTGATGGGCTTTTTGTTGTTCTTGGTAAGGACTCGAAATCAGAGCTTTGCTTTGACGTAAGCCTGGGCAAGTATTCATACAAAGACCACAACCAGTACATTTTTTTATGTTGACTGCAATGGTAAAATACATACCATTCATATTAGGACCTACTGCCTTTTTACATCTTCTCTTAATGAGATCTGGTGCTTTTTGATATTCTTCTTCTGTTAATAAATAAGGACGAATCACACCATGAGGACAGACAAGGCTACATTGATTACACATAATACAGTTATCTTGAATCCAATTTGGAACAATCTCACTAATTCCTGTTTGATTCTCTTCTACTCCACTTGTATAAGTTCCATCAAGATGGGATAAGAACTGCGAAGTAGGAAGTTCGTTTCCTTTTCTTTTACGAATCATTTCTAATAAAGAGAGTTCTTCCTTTTCTTTTGGAACAATCACATAATCAGAAGTATCTAGTGCGAAGACATACTGCATCGCATCTTCTACTGCTTTTTGATTGTGCAAGACAACTTCTTCTCCTTTTTTAGAAAATGTTTTCGCAATATATTCCTTTAAATAAAGTTTCTCTTTCTCTTCATCGAAGAGATGCATCAAATGAAGAACGACTTTTGCCATAATCATACTAATTTTATTTTGTAATTTTGATTGTTTCGCAAGTAAATAGGCATTGAGAAAGTAAACTTGTAACTTTCTTTCTTTGATTGTTGATTTGACATGTTTACTAAGAAAATGAGTTAATTCTTCTTCTGTTTTACTTGTATTTATTAAAACCGTAGAGCCTGGATCTAATTCTTCTAATAAATCAAATTCATTCAAGTAATAATCTTTTGTGACTACTAAAATATCAGGTTTTTCTACATAGTAAGTAGAACGAATGGGATGTTCACTAAAACGTAAATGGGAAGTTGTTACTCCACCTGATTTTTTAGAATCATATTGGAAATATCCTTGTACATATTGATCTGTCTGATCTCCTACAAGTTTCATGATTGTTTTAGAAGCACTGACCATTCCATCAGAACCATATCCATAGATTTTGATTTCTTTTCCGTTCTTAATAGAATAAGTTGGATCTAATGGTAGGCTTAAGTTTGTAAGGTCATCTGTGATACCGATGGTAAATGGAGATTGTAATCCTTCTTCTAAGGCATCATATACTGCTTTTATTTGACGAGGTGTGGTGTTTTTACTAGAAAGGCCATATCTTCCTCCAACAATCGAAATTTGTTTTTCTTTTAAGGCATCGACAACATCTAAATAAAGAGGTTCGCCGATACTTCCCTGTTCTTTGGTACGATCTAAAACGGCAATCTTTTCTACGGAAGTTGGTAAAACTGCTTCTAAATATTCTTTAGAAAATGGGCGATATAAATGCACTTCAATAAGACCGATCTCATATCCTTGTTTACAAAGATCATCGATGGTTTCCTTGATAGTTTCACATACACTTCCCATTGCGACAATCACGGAAGTAGCATTTTCTTTTCCATAATATTCAAATGGTTGATAGTTGGTATGAAGTTTCTGATTGATCTCATTCATCATTTCACTGACAATATCAGGAACATTTCGATAGTATGGATTTTTTGCTTCCATCTGTTGAAAATAAATATCGTCATTTTGAGCAGTACCACGGGTTACGGGATTGGTAGAAGATAAAGCACGCAAACGAAATCTATGAAGGGCATCTTCATCAAGAAATTGTTTGATTTCTTCTTTTTCTAAAACTGTAATTTTTTCAATTTCATGACTGGTACGAAAGCCATCGAAGAAATGTAAAAAGGGAATACTGGATTTTAACGTAGCAAGATGGGCAACTAAGGCCATATCTGATGCTTGTTGGACAGAAGAGGAAGCAAGATAAGCAAAACCAGTAGAACGAGCGGCGTAGATATCTTGGTGATCACCAAAAATACTAAGGGCATGAGTAGATAAACTACGGGCTGCAACATGCATGACAAATGGCCACATTTCTCCTGCTATTTTATACATATTTGGAATCATTAATAGTAATCCTTGACTTGCGGTATAAGTACTTGTTAGACATCCTGCTTGCAGAGAACCGTGAACCATTCCCGCTGCCCCTGCTTCACTTTGCATTTCTACTACTTCTGGTACATCGCCAAATAAATTTGTCGCTTTTTTCTGACTCCATTCATCAATATGTTCTGCCATAGGACTCGATGGAGTAATTGGATAAATTCCCGCTACCTCTGTAAAATAGTAACTCATTCTAGCACATGCTTCATTTCCATCTACTGTGATTTGTTTCATTCTTTTCAACCTCCCTTATGATAATTTTTCTAATATTCTTTTCATTTTTGTACGAATTCTTTGTAAAGCATTATCAATAGACTTTTTATCTTTTTCTAAAATAGAAGCAATCTCATCATAAGTAAACTGATTGATACGAAGCATGAATACTTCATCTTCAAAATCAGTGAGAGCTTCTCTTGTCTCACGAATTAATTTCTCTTCTCGTTCTTTTGTTAATAAAACGAGCTCTGGATCATTGGAACTATCTTTTAAAACAGATTCAATTCCATACATTTTATCCTCACCTGTATGATCCAAAGAAAGAGATTCATTTAATATTTTGTGTTTTAAACGACGTTGATTATTTAAAAGTGTAATCATTTTTCGTTCAATACAAGTTTTCGCAAAAGTATAAAAATGAGCATCTTTCTTTTCATCATAATATTTGATTGCTTGATTTAGCCCTAACATTCCTTCTTGAATTAAATCATTTAACTCTAATCCCACATTACTAGCAATTGGGTAAATTTTTTTCGCAAAACGAACAATCAAAGGTTTATACTTCTCAAACAATATTTCTTCTGCATCTTCATTTTGTTCTTCAATATAAGAAATCAATTCATTGTCGTTATAATCTCTGTATTTCATACAACCCCTACTTTCGTTTCGAAATTGCTTCATAAATCATAATTCCAGCTGCAACACTGGCATTTAAACTATTGATTTTTCCGTTCATGGGAATACTGGCAATGTAATCACAATTTTCTTTTACCAAACGTGCCATGCCATGCCCTTCGTTACCGATAACGATGGCAGTCTTTCCACGATAATCAATCTCTTCGTAGTCGGTTCCATCCATATCTGTTCCGACAATCCAAAAACCTTGTTTCTTCAACTCTTTCATCGTTTCTACAAGATTCGTCACTTGCGCAATCTTTACATACTCTGAAGCACCTACAGAAGTACGCATTACCGTACTATTCACATCCACACATCGATTCTTTGGAATAATCATTCCATCCACTCCAGCGGCTTCACAAGTACGAATAATCGCTCCTAAATTATGAGGATCTTCTAAATGGTCTAAAATAATCAACAATGGATTTTCTTTCACAAGTAATTCCTCTAATGAAGCATATTCATAATCTGGTACATTTAATATTATACCTTGATGATTTCCTTTCGCAAGTTTATCTAATTCTGTTTTTTCTACAAATTTGATTGGAATATTTCTTTTTTGTAGCTCTGAAATCATATTTTTATCTTGAAATTTTTTATAAATATATGCTTTATGAATGACTTGGTGATTTTTTAATGATTCTGCAATTACATTTTTCCCGTAGATATACATAATGTACCTCCTAATATCCAACTCATAATCTCTTCAATTCGTTTTTGATTGTTTGTCAGTTCTAAATAACCAATCAGTGCTTCTAATCCAGTCGCTTGTTTATATGTAACAATATCTGTATTTTTAGGACGATGGGCACTTTTGTGATTACGAGCACGTTTGACAAGATGGATTTCTTCTTCTGTCAATAAATTTTGATCTATCATCTGTTTTAAAAACTGACTTTGTCCTTTGGCACTGACATATTTAATTGATTCTTTTTGTAGATTTTGAACTTTACCAATACCTTGTTCTATTAAATATTTTCTCACATATACTTCATAAATACAATCACCTAAATATGCGAGAACTAAAACATTCATTGAATTTACCACATGATTCACCTATTTCTTTTAAATTTCTAAAATCTTCTAACTTACAACAGCCTCTTTCATATTCTTGTATATGATATTGCTTTTTTTAATTCATCATAATACTGTTTTATCACTATATCGATCAAACGTAATTCCTTTTATTTTGCCATCTTTTACATCTTGTAAAATGAGAGACATCACACGATCATAATCAATTTCTCCCCCGCGGATCATACAACCTCTTCTTTTACCAATCAAATCCAATACTGGAACTAAATCCTCTTCCTCTTCTATTTCTTCAATTCCATAACGTTCTTTTAATAAATGAGGGTAGTAATGATAAAGTGAGAGAATAATGTGAGAAATCACTTCATAAATTGGTAATACTTCTTCTTTAATGGCAGTAAGGCTTGCGAGATTAAGAGCAATCGTTTGATCAGTAAATTTTGGCCATAAAATTCCTGGAGAATCTAAAAGTTCTACTTCTTCATTCATACGAATCCAATCAAGTGTTTTCGTAACACCTGGTTTATTCCCTACATTTACCGCTTTCTTACCTACAAAACGATTAATGAATGTACTTTTACCAACATTTGGTACTCCTACCACAAGTACTCTTATCTTACGTTTTTTTAATCCCTTTTGTTCTCTTTTTTCACTCCATCCAGAAAGTAAAAGATGGGTTTTATCCATAATTTCTTTCGTTGGTAGATTTCCTGTTAAATCAGTAAGAACAACTTGATACCCTAATGATTCATAATAAGAAATCCATTTCTTCGTCTCTTTCCTATCACATAAATCTGACTTTGTCATAATCAGTAAACGTGGTTTCATTGATAAAATATCTTCCATATCTTGAATCTTAGATGAATATGGAATACGGGCATCCACTAACTCATAGATGATATCAATCATATTTATATTTTCTTTGATAAGACGCTTTGTTTTTGCCATGTGTCCAGGGTACCAGTTTATGTTTGTCTTATGAAACACCTCTTGATTATTATTCTTATCCATCATTTTCACTTCCTTTTACTTTAAAATCACATTATATTTCTTTTAAAATTTCTTCAAATTTTGTATATCCAGTTTCTGAATTAATGTGTCCTCCGTTTTTTATTATATATTGTTTATTTGTTATTTTATCTGCAAAATCTTTTTCTACTTCGAATTTAACATATGGATCATTATCAGAATAATAACATACAATATCATCACAATATTTTTTTACATCTTCTATATTATCAATAAACATTGGTTCATTAACAGCATCGAAATCTTTATCTATTCCTAAATAATTATTAAATCCACATACAAATATTAATTTTTTCACTTTTATTTTATTAATAATAAGATATTTACATACAAAAACAGGTGCTATACTATGAGCAATTATTATTGTATTCTCATTTATCTTCAATTTTCCAAATTCTTTAGACCAATTATCAAAATTTTGATTACCAACACCAACTGGCATTTGAGGAACAGCAACTTCTTTGTTTTTATTTTCTAATTCCTCTCTTAACCAAGGAAACCAATTTCCGTCTTTTGAACCAAAACTACCGTGTAATACAATATAATTTTTCATTAATATACCTTCTTTCTTTATAATCAATTATAACATATCTTCATTTTTATTTATAATCAATGCTAATTGTTTTATCATCATTTATATAAATAGTTTTTACACTTTCGTAGAGATAACTTCTTGTTATTTTATTTAATTTTAATTTTTCTAATATCATTTCTTCAAGTTTTGTTTTTTCTATTGAATGACTTATACACTTTTTATTAAAATAATTAGTACAATAATAATATGATTTATTCTTCCCCTTTTTCAAATGCATTTGTCCTTTACAATCGCCACATTTCAAAAATCCAGATAATGTATCAAGATTCCCTTTTCTATTTGTTCTAGTGACGTAATTATTTAATATATCTTGAACTTTATCAAATTTTTCTTTGCTTATAATTGCTTCGTGATGATTAGGTGTTATAATCCAATTTTCTTTGTCTAATCGAATTTGCTTATTAACTCTATAATTTAATTTTCTTCTCTTTCCTTGAAATAATGTTCCTGTATAATTTTCATTTTTCAGAATTGTATTCACCATTTCAGGATTCCATTTTTTTACCATTGATATACCTTCATTCGTATTAATATTTAAATACTCACTTGGAGTTAATATATCATTATCATTTAAAAAGTCAGCAACTTGTCTTCTACTC
>OGRO01001491.1_pt1 | contig 19991 bp, 17 predicted proteins | sample 1553451 | NCBI WGS metagenome assembly OGRO01 (sample SAMEA2580021, study PRJEB22360) | human gut metagenome
TAGTTACTATAAGTGTTAATAGCGCTACTATTGGTGCTGTGATTATTGTTGAATATCCTTTATATGCTAAAAACATAATAAGTCCAAGTGATAAAATTAATCCTATGATGCTAAACATATTCTGTTATGTATTGTATTTACAATACTTCTCCTTTCAATTTTATAACTTATAAATTCCCGCTTTTTAATATTTTTAAACTTAATTTAAATAAAAATTCCATTGTTAATAAAATTAAAAGGTCATATAAAACTATTTTCAGTTTTATATGACCTTTCTAATAATTTAATTTAATTCATGTAAAAATAATCCACATCTTACTTTTGGTTCAAACCAAGTAGATTTTGCTGGCATAATTTCATTGGCATCTGCAACTGAAATTAGCTCATTTATGTGTGTTGGATACATCAAAAATCCAACTTTCATATCTTCTTTGACTCTTCTTTCGATTTCTTTCGCACCTCTAATTCCCCCAATAAAATCAATTCTTTTATCAGTTCTTGGATTTTTTATTCCAAGTATTTCATCTAAAATATATTGTTGTAATATTGAAATATCTAAAGTTTCTACAACATCTTTTTTATCTAAGTACTCTTTCCCAAATTCTATTTCATACCATTTATCATTTAAAAACATACCCATATGACCTTTTTTATCAGGTTTATAGTTTTCTTTCACTTCTCTCAATATAAATTTTTCTTTTATTTTATTTAAAAATTCTTCTTCTGTTAAATTGTTTAAATCTTTTACAACCCTGTTATAATCCATAACTTTTAAATTTGTATCTGGTGATATCATGGCGATATAATAATTAAACTCTTCTTCTCCAGTGTAATTTGGATTTTTTCTTCTTTCTTCTAACGCTATATTTTCTGCTGCTGCACATCTATGATGTCCATCTGCTATATATAAATTCCCTACCTTTTTAAATTCATTTATTAAATTATTTATATCTCTTTCTTTTTCAACTTTCCAAACTGTATGAGTTACACCATCATCAGTTTTGAAATCATATATAGGATTCATAAAATAAACATAATAGTCCATAATCTTATCTATTTCTTCATTATCTTTATAAGTTAAAAGTACAGTTCCTGTATTTGCATTACAATATTTAATATGATTAGTTCTGTCTAATTCTTTATCTGGTTTAGTGTACTCATGTTTTTTTACTACTCCATTTAAATTATCATCTACTGCTACACAAGCAACTATACCAATTTGTGCTCTATCATTTACAATTTCTCTATAAATATAAATTGCATCTTCTTTATCTTTAACAAATATATTTTCTTTTTTAAACTTATCTAAATTTTCTTTAGCCTTTACATAAACTTGTTCATCATGCTCATTTATTTTATCATCTAAGTCTATTTCTGCTCTATCTATGTGTAAATATGAATATTTATTCCCCTTTGCTATTTTTTTAGCTTCCTCTCTATTCATAACATCATAAGGTAGTTCTGCCACCATTTTTACATATTCATTTGCAGGTCTTACTGCTTTAAAAGGTTTTATTATTGCCATTTCTTTTTCCTCCCCAATATTATAATCACTCTAATTTTTTTATTTTAAATATTTTTACTTATTGCGCTATTTGCATATCATTATCAATTATTTCATTTTCTAATAAAAAGTTATATATTATCTTAACTATTTCTCTACCTATTCTTTCTTGAGCTTCAACTGTAGATGCTCCTAAATGAGGTGTTGGTGATACCATTGGATGATTTACAAGTTCCAAGTTTACATTAGGCTCTTTTTCATAAACATCTAATGCTGCTGCTTCAACTTTTCCACTATCAAGTGCTTTGATTAAAGCTTTTTCACAAACTAGTCCACCTCTTGCATGATTTATAAAGTAAACTCTATCTTTCATCATATTAAACTCTTTTGTGCCTATTAAATATCCTTGACCTCTTTCTAAAGGTATATGAATAGTTATAAAATCAGCATTTTTTAATACTTCCTCAAAGGTACAAAACTTATAATTTTCATAACCATCTATTTTTCCAAGTATATCGTAGTAAATCACATTCATACCTAAGTTATAAGCCATATTTGCTACAGTTTTTCCTATTCTTCCAAGACCTATAATTCCTAAAGTTTTGCCAAATATTTCAGTTCCCACATATTGTTTTTTATTCCACTGACCATCCCTCATTGTTACATTTGCAATATTTATAAATCTTGATAAAGTTATTATTTGACCAATTGTAAGTTCTGCCACAGATCTTGTACTTGCATTAGGTGTATTTAATACTTTTATTCCCTTCTCATTTGCATATTTTACATCTATATTATCAAGTCCAACTCCACTTCTAATTATTAACTTTAAAGTATTACCTTCACAGGCTTTATCTATAATTTCTTTAGTTATAACATTTTTTGAACGTATAACTACAATATCTTTATCTTTTAATTTTTCTCCAAGTTCCATCCCATCATAAAATTTATGTTCAACATCTATATTAAATTTTCTCAATCTATCAATAGCATTTTTATTCATTCCATCAGTTACTAATACCTTACACATATTACCTACCTCCAAATAATATCAAGAATTTTCTTAATATTCAAAATTATATTTTTATATTAAAATTTTGTACAACAAATAATACAAATTAAATTATTAATATTAAAATCCTAAAATTTCATCAATATTAACTAGTAATTCATTTACATCTTGCACTGTATAGTCACCCATATGAGAAATTCTAAATGTTTTCTCCTTAAGGTCTCCATATCCATTGGCTATTAAAAAGCCTCTTTCTTGTAATTTTTTATTGAGATTAGATACACTGATTCCTTGTGTATTTTTGATAACGGTAAGGGTATTAGACAAATAATTTACATCGGTAAAAATTTGGAAGTGTTCCTGTGCCCAGTTTCTAACTAGATTTGCCATATCTTCATGGCGTTTAAATCTGTTTTCTAGGCCTTCTTTTAAGATTTTTTCAAGTTGGAAATTTAACGCGAACATATGTGAAAGGGAAGATGTTGAAGGGTATTGATAATTTTTATTTTTTATATACTCATATATAGCGAGTAAATCAAAATAATAACCCCGATTAGGTACATTTTTAGCTCTCTCTATAGCTTTTTGTGAGAAAGTACAAAGAGACATTCCTGGTGGTAATCCTAAAGCTTTTTGAACTGAGGTTAAACAAATATCTATATTTGACTTATCTACCTCTATTTTCATTCCACCTGCTGAACTAACTGTATCTACACAATATATAATATCATCATACTTTTTAATCACTTTTCCAATTTCTTTTATTGGATTAGCAATTCCAGTTGAGGTCTCATTATGAGTTACCATGATTGTATCATATTTATTCGTAGACAATACCTTATCAACCATTTCTGGCTCAATAGCTTTTCCTAATTCAACTTTAAATAAGTCCGCTGGAACACCGTTTGATATACCCATTTGATACCATCTATCACCAAATGAACCACAGGATAGTACTGCTGCTCTCTTTAATGTACAGGATCGAATGGAGCCTTCCATTAGGCCGCTACCGGAGGATGTTGATAATAATATATTATTTTTTGTATAGAATAGTTTTTGAAGTTTTTTAGTTATATCTTCTTGTAATTTTGATGCGTCTTCTCCTCTATGACTAATAACTTGTGTAGACATTTTTTCTAATACATCTTCACTTACATCTATTGGTCCTGGTACGAATAATTTTTTACTCATAAATTTACCTCCTTTCTGATTATTTGAATTAATTATTATTATAACCAAATTTAAATATTTATACTATTTTTTTATTTGTTATAACTTTTTTAATTAATATTTATACTATGCAATTTAACATTATTTGTCAACAAAAATTTGTATTTTTTATTTTTAACAATATAAAATAGCTATATAAAATAATCATTATATGAAATATTACTTTATAGTTTAATATTTTTCTTTTGTATTTTTTTATTTATAAATTTAGATAATAAGTCGTAAATCACACTAACAATAGGCATTCCCAGTATCATTCCAATAATACCAAATAAATTTCCTCCAACAACTATAGCAAGTAATATCCAAAGAGGTGAAAGTCCCAAGGAATTTCCCACAACAAAGGGATAAACGAACTTTCCATCCAATTGCTGTATAGTAAAAACTAATACTAAAAATAATAAAACAGATGTGGGCTCTACCATAAGAATTATAAAAGCTGATATAGCAATTCCAACATATGTACCAAATATAGGTATAAAGTTTAATAGGGGAATCATTATGCTTACCAATAGTGCAAATGGTATATTAACTAAGGAAAAAATTATAAAAAATACAACTCCTAATATTAAGCCATCTATGGATTGTCCTAATATAAATCTAGAGAATTTATTATTTGTAAGTTGTAAAACATATATTATTTTTTCACATTTTTCATTACTTAACAAAGCATATATAAATTTTTTAAATTGTAAAATTAATTTTTCTTTGCTAAGTAAAATATACATGGCTATTACAATTCCTAAAAACAAATTTACAAAAAAATTAGTAATACCTATAGTGAAGTTTAATAAATTTGAAATAAACATATTTATAAGATTTTGAATTTGAGTTAATGATTTTTGTATAATTGATTCAACATCTATAACAGACTCATCTAATAGATGAAAATTATTTAATTTCGTCATTATTTCATTTTGAAGAGCACTTATATAACTTGGTATATTATTTGTTAAAGAAACTAGACTATCAGCCACATGAGGTACTATATAACTAATAAATACCCACAATAAAATTCCAACTATTATCAGTGTGTATACTAGAGATATAATCCTAGACATTTTTAATAATTTTTCATTCTTTTCACACAGTGGCTTAACTACTTTTTCCTCAATTAATTTCATAGGTAAATTTATTAAAAAAGCAATAACGCCTCCTATTATAAAAGGTTTAAATGCTGTTATTATCTTACTTATTACACTTGGTATTAATGCTGGTTTTAATATAAATAAAAGAAAAACCATTATGTATGTAGATATTATAAGTTGATTTTTTAATTTTAAATCTCTTAATTTATATCCGCATTTTTCAAATAGAAAGTAAATAACAGGATTATAAATTTTATGCATATCCATAAATTCTACAAAGTCTGCATTAAAGCCTTTTTTAAACCTATATAGACCTTCATTATAATGCTCGCTATCTGTTGCACATACGCCTCTAAAGTCGTAACAATCCATTTTGCGTTCTATTGCCTCTTTAATCATTTCCCATTGTAAAAGATATGTTGACATTAAGTTTCTATGCTCATTTAAGCTACCACCATATAAATACCATTCTTTATTTCCATAGAATATATTTAATACGCAGGCTATTGGCTTACCCTCATAATCAGCAAAAACAAGTTTTAAATGTTCATTATCAAAGCTATCAAAGAACTTTTCAAAATATTCTTTCTTTCTAATATAGAATCCATCTCGCTGTCCTGTTGTTTCTAATATATCTTGAAATTCCTGCAAGTTGTCCCTTGTTCCAACTCTTAATGTTACGCCTTTTTTTGTGGCTAAACGAATATTGTATCTAGTTTTTGAATGAAAAGCACTAAATACTTCCTCTTCTGTTTTGCCTTTTATATCTAATCTAAATACAAATCTTGGCTGTAATAGTGTATTTACATCATTTATTTTATCCTCAACTTTAAATCCGTATTTTTTAGCCATATTTTTGAAGTTTAAATTACTAGCTAGAATATCTGGGTCCATTTTGAACATAAAAGCTTTATATTTTTTAGCCAGTTCATCTGCTTTTTCCATAAGTTTTTTAAATGATTCCTCATCATCAACATCACATACTGGTCCTCTTGGAGCATACATTATTGTTGATTTAATGGCTGGAAGCTTTCGTATTAATACGCTAAGAGAGGCTTTAATTTTTCCTTTTTCATCTCTTACAAGTATTATTTCGTTCTTCCAATCATTTTTAATATTTGCCCATTCTAAGCTTTGTGCATAATGACATCTTTCATGTTTTTCTAAAAATTCTTGATATTCTTTTTGGTTTATTTTTTCCATTGCTAATTCCTTTCTTAAAACATTATTTTTAGCTATTTTTTGTAAGTTTAAAAATTTCTTTTGCATTTTTTGCAACTTGGTTTGTAACTTCTTCTATTGTTATATTTTTAAAGTCAGCAATTTTTTGTGCAATGTATTTTATATTTCTTGAATCATTTGTTGTTCCTCTAACTGGTTCTGGACTTAAATATGGTGAATCTGTTTCTGTTAAGAATCTATCCATTGGCACATATTTTACAACTTCTTCAGCATTTTTTGAATTTTTAAAAGTTATTGGGCCAGCAAAAGATATGTAAAAGCCTAGTTTTAAGCCTTCTTTTATTAGCTCCATATTTAGTGGGCAACAATGAAATATACCTTTATTTTTGCAATTTATTTCGTTTTTTAATATATTAATTGTATCCATTACAGCTTCTCTTGTGTGTATTACTATTGGCAAATCTAGCTTATTTGCGAGCTCTATTTGTTTTATAAATACTTCTTGTTGCTTACATTTATTTTCTTTATTCCAATAGTAATCTAGCCCAATTTCGCCTATTGCAACTACTTTTTGGTCTTGTGCCATTTTTTCTATTTGGTCTAAATAATCATTTTCTAAATTTTCTATATCGTTTGGAGATACTCCAACTGTTGCATACATAAAATCATAGTTTTTAGCTATTTCAACTGCTTTTTTTGAGCTTTCTAAGCTATACCCTGCATTAATAATTGTATTTACACCAAAATTGTGTATTTCTTCAATTATTTTTTCTCTATTATCATCAAACTTTTCATCATTATAGTGTGCGTGTGCATCTAGTAAATTCATTTTTTCCTCTTTTCTAAAATATTAGAGACGGTTTTTACTTTTCCGTCTCTAGATAAATCTTAAGTAATAATTAATATTATACTACGTTTTCTACTAAATTATTTATATCTTCTGGTTCTTGAAATTCATAATAGTCATCGTTATCAAATTCTAAGTCTTCATCATTATCTGTGTTAAACATTAATGATAAAAATATATTGTATAGTATTTCATTTTTTTGAAGATTGTTATATATTTCCATATAGTCTAGTTCTGTTAATTCATTCATATTTACGCTGTTTTGTACATCTCTATTTTCTATTGTTGGATTTATTTCTTCTTTAACATTCATTCTTATTATGATTGAAGAATCCTCATCAATATTTAGTTTTACCTTTATAGTTCCATTATGTTCATCTTCTAAATGTACTTTAACTGTGAACATTTCGGCTGCTTCTTCTTTTTTAGTAGATTCTTCGTTTGATAAAACTCTTATTTCATATTTGTTTTTTGTTTCTATGTTAATTTCTAACAATAAAACAATTTCTTCATAATCCATATCTACAACGTTTATTTCTGCTTTTACAAGTTCAGATTTTAAGCCTTGTGTGTATAAAGTTATTTCAATATAGTCTTTTGAATTATATTCTTCATCTTTAATTGTTGTATCAATTTCTTCTATTAGAGTTTTTAAATTTTCTTCTTTAGTGTAGTCATAAACTTTTGATAATACTTTATTTGTAAGTTCAAGAGTTTCCTTTGCTGTAAGTTTTAAAGTTGATTTAGTTGTTCTTTTTCCGTTTAGAGTAACACTTTCTTGGCTTAATCTTTCTGGTTTTAATTCATCTTTTAAAATTTGTTTAAAATCTTTTTCTAGTGCTTTATTGTCAGTATCTGTTTGTGTAAAAACATTTTTTAGGTCTCCAACATCTTCCTCTGGAATTTGAATATATTTACTAAATAGGTCTTTTGAATAGATGTATGCCTTGTCATTTTCTATAAGTGCATTTAGGTCTATTATTGAATTATCTTCATGTGAAATTTTTAAATTTTCATTAAATATTTTTTTGTTTAAATCAATTTCTGTTATTGATTTAACTTTTAATCCTTCTATTATTGCTTTTAGTTCTTCATTATCTGTGTTAACTGAAGCAGCTATCCCTAACTCCATTCTATATGATTTAACATCTTCTTTAAGTTCAAATGCTTCGTCTATTAATTTACCAAATAATTTTTCTGGTTTATTTGCTATTTTTAAATATGCATATCCTCCTCCAAGAGCTAATAATATTATTGCAAGTATAACAATAAAAATTATTAAACCTTTCTTTTTTGACTTCTTCTCAAAATCCTTTTCTTCCATTTTAATATCCTCCTTTTTTATATTGTATATAATATCATAGTTTTATATTTAAAGTCAATGTTTTTCTATTTAATAAATTTTAATTATAATTCATCATGTTCTTCTGTTTTTCCATGAACACAGCCAGTTACAGTTGTTGTTGTTTCTCCTGTACCATTACATGTAGAACAACTTGATCCTCCTTTACATGTCTCTGTAACTGTTTTTGTTCCATTACAATTTGGGAAAGTTACTGTCTCTGTAATACTTGTTGTTCCTGTTCCTGGGCATTTTGTTCTTGTTCGTGTTTTAATGCTTTGCACTGTTGCAGCTGCCTCTACTGTTATAAAATTTATCGTTTTCGTTTTTAGCTCACACTTTGCAATAATAATAGTAGTATCATTAATAGTTTGGTGCTAATTATTGCTCACTGGATGGTAGTATTTTTCGTTATCAACTACAACGCCTTTAAAATAATATACTTCATGGCTTTGTTCATTTACTATATAAATGTCTCCATTTTGAAGTGTTCCTCCACCAAAATTTAATGTTATATTATATAATTGGCTTAAATCTATTTGATAATAATTATCATTATCTCTACTACTTGCTTGTCCTCCTAAAGTAGTTTTTGCATTGAAGGCGTCTCCTGTTGTTGGTATGCTGTTGTTTTCATTATAATATGTCATTATTTTACTGTATAATAAATCAATATCTGCTTTCATATAATTATAGTTTCTTAAGTCTGTTCCTGTATCTACATGCCTAACTACAATGGTCACTAAAATTGATAATACTACTATGGTTATCATCAATATTGTTAGTGTTATTCCTGCTTGACTTTTTAATTTATTTTTCTTCATTAGTACCTCCTATATTTCATTTCCTATATATTTATTTTTACACTTATTTAATAAAAAGTCAAGCAAATTGTCAGTTTTTTTTGTTTAATGTCACATTAATTTTTTTCCATAGTGTATACTTTTTGTTTTCTCTTATAACTATAATCCATAAATATCCAACAACTATTAATAGAGCAATATTTTTATACTTTAAAATTAGTAAACTCGAAATCATTGTTATGCTTATCATCAATATGTTTGAGATTTTATTTACTATGGCTTCTGTTTCTTCTTTTCCTTTTTTGGTTCTTAATATAGATTTTATTATTCTTCCACCATCTAATGGATATATTGGTATCATGTTAAAAATTGAAAGCAATAAGTTTGCATTTACTATTAGTTCTCTGGCTTTTATATTTACAAAACTAAAGATTATTGCTAATAAGAGGTTCATAGTTGGTCCAGCAAGTGCTATTATTATTTTATTTTTTTCGGTGTTTTGATAGCTTTCAAATATTATGCCTATTCCAAATGGTTCTATTTCTAATGTTTTTGGTTTTAGTTTTAGTAGTATTCCTGCAAATGTATGGGCAAGTTCGTGTATTAGAGCAAATAGCATAAGCCATGCATATATTTCTATTTGTCTTGTTAAAATTAGTATTCCTATCATTATAAATATTTGAATATTAATTCTTATTTTCAATTACTCATCCCCTAAAAATCTAATATTAAGTCTGGATCTACATATTCATTATTTCTTCTAATTTCAAAGTGTAAATGTGGTCCTGTAACATTACCTGTTGCACCAACTTCAGCTATTGGCTGGCCTTGAGTTATGTGTTCTCCCTGGTTTACATATATTTTGCTACAATGAGCATAAAGTGTAGATACATCTCCTGCTGTTATTTTTACGTGATTACCATAGTCGCCTTCTGTTGATACAAGCTCAACATCTCCTTCCATTGCAGCTAATATAACTGTTCCCGTTACTCTAGCTATATCAATGCCCGTATGATATTTTGGTACTGTTGGAACTTCTGGATTTCTTGGTCCAAAACGTGAGGTTATTTCCCCATCTAACGGTTTCATAATAATACAATTTGCTTTTATGTAGTTTGCGTCTATCTCCATTTGGCTCATACTGCTGATGTTTTCTTCTACCTTAGTTTCAGTATTTTCCGCTGGCTGAGGTTCAACACTTTCGGTTACTATGTTTTCACTATTGATTATATTGTTTTGAGATTCATCTGTAATTTCCGTGCTGTCTGTTGCAGAGAGTGTTTCCTCAACTAACTTGTTTTCGTTATTTGATTTTTCTTCTTTTTTAGTTTCTGTACTTAAACTGTTAAATTTAGAGTATAGTTCTTGAATATTTATATCATATTCTAATACATCAGAAATTTTGTACATTACCTCTTGAGGTACTAAATTAGGTAGGTTTTTAGCCGCATAAAAACATGTGTATATAATAATGCATAAAACAAATTGTATCATAAGTTTTTTTGTTAATTTTCCTTCACTTGCTCCTTCTACATTTACAGTTGCACTTGTTCTGCTTTCATTTATCATCCTTCTACGTGCATATAATTCTTCTGCTCTTCTTATTCTTTCATCTTGGCTTAAAACCCTTTCCATAAAAAACACCCCTTAATCTTGGAATACATTTTCTAAAATATATTCTAAGATTAAGAGGTTTAGAACTTGCAAATTTTCTATGCTATTAAGTCTATTATTACATTAACAATAATTATCATTCCTAAAACTATTGAGAGTATCTTCATTCTTTTATATCTATTTTCTATTTGCTTTACTGAATAACTTTTCATTTGTTTTTCTTTTTCTATTTTGCTTAGGTAATTTCCTATAACAATTTCCGCTTCCTTTACTATATATTCACCACTACTTTGTTTCTCCATAGAGTTTCTAGTTTGCTTTTCTACCCTATCTAGCGACTTTATCTTTTTATTGTTTTTCAAAATTATAATTGCTTCCTCAACAATATTTGATGGTAAATTTTTTAATACTATCATATTTTTCATTTGGTTTGTATTCATATTTTATCCTCCAAATTTCAAATCATGTTTTCTATTATAATTTTTTCCAATATTTCTATTTTTATACAATTTACTTTTCTACAGCTATTATTATTTTTACATTACTATCTTTTCTATATTTTTTTATTATGCTTTCTGAACATCCCGCAACTTCATTAGTTAAGACTATTGTTGTATAGTCGTTTTTAACTAGTTCGTTTATTTTATCATCTACTTTTTCTAAGTCGTTTACTTTATATACGTCAGCACCTAATAGTTCGAAGAATTTAAAACTTTTTGTATCTTTACTTGATTTAATCCATGTTATTTTCATAAAAAAATCACCATTAATAGTTTTATCTATTAATGATGATTTATACTTTTATTTCTATATTGCAGTCATTTTTGCAACAATAACTGTCATATCATCTTTTGCTATTCCAAATCCGTTATCAATTGCTTCTTGCAAAATAATATCAGCAATTTTTTGTACATCATCAGTTTTGATATTTTCTAGTAATTGTTGTACCCATAATTCTTTGTTTTTGTATTCTGTATTTGACTCTAATATGCCATCACTTACCATTACTATTATGTCGTTTTCCTTTAAGTCTTTATCATAAACAACTAAGTCTATTTTATCTAATACTCCTGCTGGGAATGATACTGCTTTTACTGTTTCTACTTTTTTATCTGATTTTATAAATGTTGGGCAAGCTCCATTTTTAACAAATTCTATGTTTCCATTGCTCAAATTAATTATTGAAATATCTATTGTTGCATAAGTTTCTTCATTTGAATTTAAGTTTACTGCTGAATTGATTAATCCTATTGAAACATCATTGTCAAAGCCTGTTGTTAGTAGTCTTTTTAACATTTGTATAACTGTACTACTACTTTTTTTTGCTCTAGGGCCTGAACCCATACCATCACTTATCGCAAGCATATATTTACCATCATGTAGTTTTGTTCTAATATTACTATCACCTGATACTTCACTATTATTTTTTGTGTTTTCTGCTGCTCCAATTACTAGTTTATATTTTTGATTATTTTCTTCTTGTTTTTCTTCTGTTTTTATATCATCTGCTAAAGAAGATATAACCTTTGATACTCCTCCTAATTGGGTTGCAAGTACTTTTTTATTATTTGCCTCTTTGTGTTTCCATATCATGTTTAATTTATTAATTCTATATGTACTGCTAAAAACTTTTACAATTTGCATTGGTGCTTCTCCTGCACTATCTTTCGCAATTTTATAGTTGTTTACTTCTTCTAGTATATTTATTAATTCTTCTTGTGTTATTTCTTCTTTTTTTTCTAATATATCATACGCCCTGTCCAAAATTAAATCTTCATTTAAAAGTATATCATCATATAGTAAATTATCTTCTAAGTCTTCTAAATTATTCATTACTTCTTCTTTAAAGCTTTTCTTGCTTTCATCTTCTATTGTTTCATTTAAAGTATCTTTTGCAGAATCATTATAGCTTTTTGCCATTTGAAGTATAGTTTCTGAAACACTGCTTAATTTGTTTGCAGTTTTTCTATTTTCCTCTATAACTCCTGCTGTTGTAGGTAAACATTTAGTTTGATTTATTATTTCTGTTATATCTATTTTTACTTCTTTTGGAATTACTAGTAAACCAAGTGATGCAATTAAAATCTCTCTTATGGTTATTATTGGTACTGTATTTCCATTTGCTACATAAGTTAATATCGCATTTCCTACACAAAATCCAACTATTACTCCAATTTTGCCAAGTTTATTTAGTATTCCTGCTATCATTCCTGATATTGCATAAGCTGCTACAAGAGTTGGACTTGTAGAATTCATTATTCCAAGTACCATTCCTATTGTAATACCTGCTGTTCCACCAACTAACATTCCATTTTTCCAACCTAAGAAAAGTACTATCATAATGCTAAAAATGTTGGTAATTGAAAATCCAAATATGTATAATTTGCTAAATGCACATAGTGCTATTGATATAAGCAAACTTGCTCCCATTACTTCTTCTATTGAAAATGCTTTTTTTATTCCATACTGACTAATTACTATAATTGAATTTGCAAAGATTTTGTAGAATATATATGTTACTATTCCAAAAACAATGCTCACAATTAAATCATATACTAAAAAAATTGAAAAGAACATTTTACTAGCTTGTACCAAAAATGCTGCTATTCCAACATATATTCCTAATTTTTGTTTTTCGTTTTTATCTGGTTCTTGTATTCTAGGCCTAAAAATTAGTATCATAACCACAAATAATAGTGAACTTATTAGGAAAGATAATACTCCATTTATTCCTGTTCCTATCGCAGTACCAAGTAACACCGCCATATACAATATTCCTACTGGAATTTTATTACTGCAAGCTGCTGCAAATATAGCTAGTCCATAAGGTGATAAGTCTTGATTAAAGCTTACCATAGAGGTTAAAAATGCTATTGCGTATAACACAATATCATTTATTTTAAATAAGCTTTTTATATCTATTTTTCTAGTTTTTATAGTTTCTTCTTCTTGAATTTTACCATTTATGTTTTGGAACATTATTTTCTTCCTTTCTTATTTTACTATTTTTAATTACAAATAATATTGTACAACTTTTTTAATAATTTTTTTGTCAAATTTGGTAAACTACTAAAAAAACTTTTCTGCATTTTGTGATTTTAATTAACAAGAAAAGACAATATTACTAAAGTTCTTGGAGTAATTTTAAGTAAAGTCAAGTTTTAGTTAATTGTCTTTTCATTTGTTACACATTATTTTCTGTAAAATATTCATTAATTCTTATAATAAGTTCTGTTTTTGCTTCTTCCATTGTAAGTCCTTCTAATTGTGCTCCTGCAAGAGTTATATGTCCTCCGCCACCCATTTTTTCAAGTATAACTTGTACATTTATGTCTCCTATTGAGCGGCCACTTATACATATTTTATCCCCCATTTGTCCTAAAACAAATGATGCTGTTATATCGCTTATTGTAATTAACTCATCTGCTGCTTTTGCACATATTAAATTAGCGTTTTTATCCTTTTCAGTATATTCTGAAATTGCTATTGTATTATTTATTATTTCTGCATTTTTTACAATGTCTGCAATTACTGTATAACTTTCCAAATCACTTTGGAACCATTTTTTTACTTTTATTATATCTATTCCATATTTTCTTAAGTATGCTGCCGCTTCAAAAGTTCTTACACCTGTTTTAAATGTAAAGTTTTTTGTATCCATCATTATACCTGCATATAAGCTTTCTGCTTCAAGTTGTTCAAGTGTTACTTCTTGTGTTGCATATTCTACTATTTCAGTAACAAGTTCTGATGCAGAAGAAGCATAGGCTTCATGGAATGTTAATATTGCGTTTTCTATAAAATCTTCAGATTTTCTATGGTGATCTATTACAACTATTTTTTCTATTTTTTCTAGTAGCTCTGGGACTTCTACATAGCTTTTCTTATGTGTATCTACAACTACTAATAATGAATTTGAAGAAATAAGATTTAGTGCTCCATTTTTATCTATTATTACGTCTCCATATCCTTGCTCTTTAAGTGTTGTAATAAAGTTTTCTAATGATAATCCATAAGTATTGTTTACAACATAAGCCTCTTTGCCAAAAGTTTTAGCTAGCCTATATATACCTAAACTTGAACCTATTGAGTCTATATCTCCATTAACGTGCCCCATAACTATTACATTGTCTGATTTTTTAATTAGTTCTTCTAATGCGTGTGATATTACTCTTGCCTTAACTTTAGTTCTTTTTTCAACCTCTTGAGTTTTTCCTCCAAAGAATGTATATTTCCCTTCCTGTCTTATAACTGCTTGGTCTCCGCCTCTTCCTAAAGCTATATCTATTGCAACTAATGCTGATTCATATTTTTCGTAATTAGATTCTCCTTCATTAGAAATTGCAATAGTTAATGTTATTGGCATACCTTCATCTGTTTCGATTTCTTTCATCTCATCTAATATAGTAAATTTATTATTTTCAAGTTCTTCTAGGTATTTTTGTTCAATAACAAATACATAGGTATCTCTTTCTTTTTTTATAATTAGTCCACCTGCTGCACTTGCCCATTCATATAATTTTTTTTCAATCGCTGCAATTACTTGTGGCTTACTTTCTTCTGCAATTCTTTGTATTATTTCCTCATAATTGTCAAGCATTACTATTCCTACACAAGTTTTTGCATTATTATACTCGTTTGTTAAATCAATTTCCTTTGTGATGTCTATGAAATATAGAGTAATTATATATTTGTTTTCTTTTTTTCTGTCCTTTTTCTTCATCTTAATAAATTCGCCTATAACATGGTAAATTTTATTATCTATATTTACTTTTTTATCCACTTTAAAATTATTATTTTGAATTTCTGCTTTTATTTCTTTTGCTAAATCATCTATATATGCATTAATTCCAACATTTGCAAACTCTTTATTAAATGTAGAACTTCTCCACAATACATTTCCTGTTGTCTCCAAAATTATTAATGGAAATGGAGAATTTATCAATGTATTTTTAGCTGCTGAATCAACTGAGAAAGTTAACTCATTAATGTAACTTGAAAGTTCTCCTTTTCTTTTGTTATATACCCATATAGTGTAAGCAATTATTACTACATATAATATAATTGATGGTATTATAAATTTTACGTTACTTATGCAAAGTATGATAAGTAATATAGCTATAATTACTAGATATATCTTTGTCTTGGATTCTACCTTTTCTAATGCTTTTATATTGTAATTAGACATAAAAATATCTCTCCTTTTTATCACGTATATATTTTACTGCAAAAAGAGAGATTTGTCAAATAAAATGCTATTCAATTAATGTATCTATAAAAACTATATAATGCCTTTTTTATTCAGCAACTGTATTTTCTTCTGTTACCACACTTTCTTCTGGTTGTGAATTTTCATTAAAAAGTTCATCTACTAGTTTTTTAGTTTTTTCTTCATCGTAGTAGAAAAACCATCCATATCCTTTTCTATTTTCTGATATTCCTGGAAGTTGAAAAGTCTTTATTGTGCTCATATCAATATTTACTGCATATGGAACATAGTCTATTATGCTATTAAAGTTTACATTTGTTTTTACATCTTCCTTCATGATGTTTAAAATATTTTTAATTTCTGTTGTATTTTTTAGTTTAATAGTTTGTTTTGCAATTTCTATAATAAGATTTCTTTGTGTTTTCATTCTTCCATAGTCTTCATCTCCATATTCTGGTGGATATGAAGTTCCATCATTATTATGTCTAAATCTTACAACTTGCTCTACTTGCTCTCCAGTTAAATTTTGATATCCTTTTGTTAAATGTATATGTAAATCTTGTCCATCGTCATCGTAGTTCATATCAGTTGGAACATCAAAATATACTCCTCCAATTAAATTTACTAATTTAACTAGTGCTTCTGTATCGACTAATATATAATAATTTATATCTAATCCAGTTATTTCATTTACAGCTTGAACAGTCTTTTCTGGGGTTTTTCCACCCGAATACAAAGAATTAATTTTATTATATGCCGAATACTTGTAATTTCCATTTGTAACATATGTATCTCTTGGAATTGAAAGCATTGACACATTTTGTGTTTTTGGATTATAAGAACAAGCAATTATTGTATCAGACATTCCTGTACTTTCACCCATAACTAAAATTCGCAAAGTTTCTAAATTTTCAACTGTTTCTTTATTATGTCCTAATAATAATGCCATCCAATTTCCTTTTAAATCAGATAATCTTTTTGCAAATATTATTCCTACAATTACACAAACTACTATAATTATTAAAAATATTATTCTTCCAATATGTAATTTTTTCTTCTTACCTTTCTTTACTTCACTTTCTTTTGTTTCAATTTGTCTCCCCATTAATAATCACTCCTCTTATTATTTTTTAGTATAGCAAAAAATAATTGTATGTGCAACTTTTTCTATATCAAGCTTTGCTTCTATTTCAACTTTTTAATATCTTCACCCATTATTTCCAAATAATCTTTTTCCGCTTGTGTTAGATGATTTCTCATATATTTATTATACTCCTCATGTGCTTTTTTTAAGGCTTTTTCATGAGATACTGTTCCTGCTCCTTCTAGTATGTCTTTATGTGTCATTGTTAAAAATCCATCTAATTCTTTTATCCATTCTTTCATTGTCATTGCATGCATATTTAAGGCATTAATTTCTGCAACATCCAAATATGCTGACACCATTTTGTTTAATAGTTCCAATTCTTCTTCGCTTAAATAGTTTTTAGCGATTTCTGTTTCTGCTCTAGTAGGCATATTTCCTTCAAAATGTGTTAAACCAATATTTTCTTTTTCGCAATTTACTCTATTGAATATTACCTCTGCTGCTGTGTTGCCATGAACCGCGAAGTGCATTTTGTTTTGAACTGTTTTAAAAAACTCTCTTGTCTGTTCATTTTTTGCATCATAATCTACACTAGTTGCATAAATATCTAATATCTTCCTCCAAAATACTTTTTCAGATGAACGAATATCTCTAATTTTATCTAATACTTCTTCAAAATATGTTCCTCCACCATTGTTTTTGAACCTTTTTACATTAAGGTTATATCCTTTTATTAAATATTCTTTTATTAACTTATTAGCCCATATTCTAAATTGTGTACCTCTAACTGATTTTACTCTATATCCTACTGATATGATTAAATCCAAATTATAAAACTTAGTTTTGTAGTTTTTCCCATCTTTTGCAGTTGTCAAGTTTTCCTTGACAACTGAATTTTCATTTAATTCTTTTTCATCAAAAATATTTTTTATATGTAAACTTATATTCTGCTTCGTCGTATCAAACAATTCAGCCATTGAGTTTTGAGTAAGCCATACGTTCTCGTCTTCAAGCCTTACTTCTATTTCAACTTGTCCATCATCTGTTGTGTAAATGATGATTTCATTACTATTTATTATATTGCTACTTGCCATCTATTTTTTTCCTCCTAATCACACATTAAATGTTATTCTTTGTCTTATAGTCATTTTATATTGTAACATATATTTTTTAGTTCTTCAATATTTTGGAATTATTTTTTGATAAAATTTTTTTCAAATTTTTACCTTTTTCTATTGAATTTATTTCATTTTTGATATATATTATGAGGTAATGAATATTATATATTTACTAAGGAGGAATTATAATGCAAAAGAACACGAAGGAAACAGATTCAAAGAGAATTACAAAACGAGCTACATCTGGCAAAAGTGCTACAAAATCTACTGTTTCTAGAAAGTCTACTTCAAATACTAAGGTTTCTAAAAGTAATTTAGCTAAAAAAACTTTGGAAAATAAATCTACAAAAAATAATAATTCTAAAGCTAAACAAAAATCAGCAGCAAAGGTTAATTCTAAAAAAAGTATGACTAAAAAGAGCCGTAATACATCTAAAGAAATTACAAATTCAAAGAGAACCAAAAAACCAGAGATTATTGAATATTATGATTTGCCATATAGATATAACCAAACTGTAGTTAAAATTTTGGCTCAAACTCCTACTACTCTTTTTGTTTATTGGGATATTGCTGATAGTGATAGAAAAGAATATGAGAAAAGATTTGGTGAAAATTTCTTTGAAATAACTGTTCCAGTTTTAATAGTGCATAATAGAACTATGAATTATTCTTTTGAAATTGAAATAAATGATTTTGCAAATTGTTGGTATTTTACAGTTGCAGATAGCAAATGCAATTATGAGATTGAACTTGGAAGAAGGTTAAAAAGCCCTAGTGCACAGATACCTGAAAATTACATTGGTATTACATCTTCTAATGTTATTGAAACACCTAATAATCACATTTTATTTGAAAAGAATCAAAAAATATTATTCTTTAGAAATGTAAAAACTAGCCAAGATGTTGAAAAAGATATTTCTCAATTTGAATTTATGAAATATGCTGGTAGAATTTATAATATCTATGATGTTTACAAGAAAATATATAGTTTTGAAGAGTTACAGGATATAGAAAAAAATCCTAGTTCAAGTTTTTAACAAAGGAGCATAACATGGATAATACTAAGGGATATGTAAGTTTTATTTTACATGCACATTTACCTTTTATACATCACCCTGAGAGTGAAGATTATTTAGAAGAAGAATGGTTATATGAAGCTATTTCTGAAACATATATTCCATTACTTCTTAATTTTAAAAAATTAGAGGAGGAAAAAGTTGATTTTAGGATTACTATGTCGCTTACTCCCCCTTTATTAAACATGCTTGATAATAAATTGCTTCAAAGAAGATACATAAAGTATTTAAAAAAGCATATTGAGCTAGCTACAAAAGAAGTTAAAAGAACTGCTTATGATGCAAGGTTAAATGAGCTTTCAAAATACTATTTAGAACGTTATTCAAATGATTTGCATGTTTTTAAAGATATTTATAATTGTAATTTAATTAATGGGTTTAAGCATTTTCAAGATATTGGTGTTTTGGAGATAATAACCTGTGGAGCAACTCATGGTTATTTTCCAATTTTGTATGTTAATGAAAAAACTATTAGAGCTCAAATAGCAGTGGGCGTTGAAACCTATAAGAAATATTTTGGAAAACCACCTAAAGGTATATGGTTACCTGAATGTGGTTATGTTCATGAAGCAGATAAATATTTGAAAGAATTTGGAATTGAATATATTATTACAGAATCTCATGGAATTTTATATGCAGATCCAACACCTGTTTTTGGTACATTTGCTCCAATTTGCTCTCCTGAAGGAGTTGTTGCTTTTGGGCGTGATATAGAAAGTTCAAGACAGGTATGGAGCTCTGTTTGTGGCTATCCTGGAGATTTTAATTACCGTGAATTTTACAGAGACATTGGCTACGATGCTGATTATGATTACATAAAACCATATATTGCTAAAAACGGTGTAAGAGTAAATACCGGTATTAAATACCACAGAATTA